>RHMF01000551.1_pt1 | contig 18868 bp, 24 predicted proteins | sample 5365151 | NCBI WGS metagenome assembly RHMF01 (sample SAMN10266501, study PRJNA497801) | feces metagenome | isolation source: feces | host: Bos taurus | place: China: Prairie of Fairy Mountain | collected 2017-08-14 | reverse complement strand
CCGTCGTGCTGCATGGACTCATCATAGTCATATCCGTCAATCATATATGTGAATTTTGACAGTACTGGCATTCTCAGGCTGTGCTGGTTTCCACTCTCAGTGTTGTTCTGGTCTACTTCCTTCCAGATGAAGTTGTCATACCATGTATATGAGAATGGAAGGGTTATATCAGATGTCTCAGTCACATATGTGTCGTTATTGAGTTCGATGATGCTATATCCCCTGTCGGCATAGTCCTTCCAGTCTGGTTGGTTAAGCATTGACTGTGGCTGGACGCTTCTTTCAAATCCCCATTCGTCTTCATCAATCTTGTATTGGACTGACATTGACTTTGGATATTCAATTGCCTCACTGTTTGCACTAAGCTTTGAATTTGCCCTATTGTCAAGTTCCACTGCATATGTGTTGTATTTTGACTGGTTCTTGATTGAATCAATCCAGATATTCTTTCCGTCCTGTCTTATTTGTAGGTTATATGCTTTTTGAACGCCATCAATGAATGATGATATTGTTGTTTCCTCATTAAGGAAGTTTGTAACCTTCAAGTCATAGTCGAACTGTGACGGTGATGTGTAGTTGTAACCCTGATACCTCAGGAATGCCATAGAATTTGGTGATGCAGCCTCTATTTTTAGCTGTATTGTGTTATTTGTCGAGTAGTTGACATCTGTACCAGCGGTGTTCACATAAGCCCTCTGAATGGCAAATAATTCAAGAATATCGTCCTTGTTGAGCCATACCATACATGACAGTGTTCCGTCCATTGATGTCTGGTTGACGTTAAGTGAAAGCACTGGTGCGTTTGTCCAATTGTTATAGCCATAGTCGCTGTTCTTGTAGACTGTCGTTCCACTTTCAACAACCATCTTCTTGTAGCCAACGATATCGCCTGTTCCATAGTAGCCAGTCTTATATCCACAATTATAGAATGCAAAGTTCTCAATTGATGATGACTTTGACCATGAATAGCCGTTCTTCATGACACTTCCAGTTCCTCCGAGGAATGAAGAGAAGCCACATATGAAGTTATCGGCAACCGCTTGGTCAAATCCCATTATTTCACCGTCCATTGGCACATATCCAAGCACTGTATTGCTGTAGTTTCTTGGTGTGGTTGTGTTTGTGGTGCCTCCTCGTCTGTTGCCAAATCCAGTGTTACCTCCACTTCCACTCCTTGAACCTCCAACAGTGGATGAATTTCCAGTTGAAGCACCTCCAAAGTTGCCGTTTCCCCTTCTTGATGTCGATTTCACTGTCAGGTCGTTTGCCTTTGTGGGTTGTCTTGATGAATATGGGTCTTCATGAGGGAAACATGTCTCCCATTCCCTTATATTGGTTCCATATGCATATGATGTCTGTGTTGGGTTTCCGTTGATGTATTCCTTATTGTGTTTTCCCTTTATAAGTTCACAGTTGTCATCATAGTTTCTTACCAATTGTATCTCAATCGGTGTGCTTTCAAGGAATGAGGGCGTTATTGTGACGTTCTTCTGCTCAATGTCATTGCCTGTTCCTCCGTCTGTAATCATGTTCTGCATGACTGTCAGGTTTCCAGTAGTTGTCAGCCTTGAAGATACCTGCAAGTCAATCTTGTAGAAACCGTCTGCTGGAATGACGATGAGTTTTTCATTGGGGTCATACATGTAGGTATCGTTGATTGACGTTGAACCACTCTTCAAGATGTCATATACCTTGATGTCCTTCCAGTTCCATGCCTCTACAGTCTTGTCGTTGGTCTGTCCTCCAAACTGTCCCCTTGCATTAAACACATTGAAATATGGGAATTCAAGTTCCTGTTCATATCCGTTTCCAGTTGTGGTCATGGTTGTTGCCAGTTGAACCTTTCCGAATCTTGGATTTCCAAGGTTATATACTGGAATCTGTTCAGATGCAAGGTTGGTTGACATGAATATCTCAGACAATATTGGGTCTGTGAAGGTATCTCCGTGAACGGTATATCCCTTCCACTCAAAAGCCTTCTTAACCGTCTCCATCATGTTCAATGAAGGGTAGAAACTCTCAACCCACCACTTGTTGTACTTGTCCATTTCGAACTTGCTTGTATATGTGTTTGCAACCTCGTCCTTTGACTGTGGTTCCTTCTGGAATGCCCCATAGCTGACAAGTGGGAATGTCACCTTAGATGTATTGTCAGCGTTCATGGTGTTGATTGTAGATGCGCCATTGAAAGGGATATACCAAGGAATTTCCGTCAGCTTGGAATCACCGAATATTTCATCAATGCTGTTCATCTTCACCTGAACAAGATTAACATTGTAATGTTTCCCCTCATATCCCTTTACAACAATGGTTCCATGAAATATCTCCTGACCGTCTGCAAATACCTGTGCATCATATCTAACATTGAACTTATTTAGCTTTGAAAGATTGTTGGCATAATTCAGTATTCTGTCGTTCTTCGGTGTTGAAGGAATCTTGAATGAGAATGAGTAGTCAGCCTGTGTTGAAGACACCTTTTCAGGGTTGAACAGCACATTGTTCAGCCTGAGGTTGATGCTTCTCTGGTTTTCCAGTTCAAGCTTCTCACCATTCACATAAATTTCTATTAGATGTACTCTGTATAGCATATTAAATCAAACTTGGTTCTTGACTGTATTTGTATTTTATTGTTGCCTCATAGACGTTGTTCTGGTTGACCTCGTCCACTGTTACACTTTCAATTATCTCACCATTGATGACAGTCCAGACCTCAGGGCTTTGAATAAGGTCATTGAAGACATATTTACCATCGTTATCAAACAAATGTGATTTAAGTGTGACCTCATATCTCACATCATTGTCATAAACCTTGTCAAGTTCATTCATTGGGTTGACATAATAGTCATAGATATTCTTCTGATATGTTGATATTTCAAAGTCTCTTGTCTCTGTCTTCTGACCAGTCATATCAAAGAAGCTGAGACCGCCATATGAATTTCTCCAAAGTATCCTCTGTGAGTATTCAGTTGTCAACAATGGCTTGATTACATTGAATCTGACAAGGATGTTTCCATATGTCACATCGATATAATATGAAGTGTTGAATATGCTTGGAATCAGGTCAATGTAGTAGTCTATGAGGTTCTTTGTTGAATCATGGCTCTCCCATGTCAATGTCTGTGTATAGGTTGTGTTATATGCACTGTCCTTGTACTCAACCGTTATGGTCATGCCACCAGTGTTTCCCCTGTAGAATGATATTGGAATGGATGGTTCATATACATAAAGTATAGTGTTGTTCTCCGCTTCCTTAGGTGTTCCACGGAAGAAGTTCTGTGCAATCTGCATGTAGTCATTGAATAGATACTTTGCTCCCTGATTGACCATGTAGCCAACGCTAATGTAGTTGCCTGATATTCTTCCAAGCTGTGATATAACACCGTCCCTTTCAAGTCCTCCAACGCTTCTTACATCAAATGAATATGGTATTGCGCTTCCAATCTTTGCAAATGTTGTCAGTACTGGTGAAAGGTTGAAGGCACATTCACCGTTGTAGAAGTTCTTCTCAAGGGTGGTTACATATTCGTTGTCCCATCCAGCATATATATCAACGTCAATCTTGCTCTGGTATAATTGTGAGTCTGTGCTTCCGTCTGTGCTTGACACCGTCATATAGCTCGATGAAATGTTGGTCTCAAAGTAGTTTGAGAAACCTCCAGTGAACATCTCACCGATTATCTTGTTGGTGACTGTGACAACGTTTGCCTGAACGTTCACATTATAGTTTGCAGATATGGTAGGACAATTCCTCAATGCCCTTGCAATGCTATATGCTGTGTCGTTTCCTGATGGCATGACAACAAAAAGCCTGTTGATTGCCCCTGCTGGGTCTATGACGTTGGTAATCGTCTCACCAAGGAATGTTATCTTCCATTGTCCGTCTGTGGTTGTTGCACCATAGAGTGAGTTTTGCACCGTCATTGTCACACTTGCATTTGACCCATAGTTATCCTCTGATATTGTGAGGATATTTGGAATATCAGTGAATGTGATGATATTCGATGGATTGCTTAATCCGTTATATGTTATGTTCATTCGTTGAAATATTTGTTTATGTCATTCATTATTAATTCAAACACCTTGTCAGCCCACTTATTGAAGAAATCGTCAAGGAATGGCAAAATGACAGACGGGTCTCCATTTGGGTCATAATTGATGAATGGTCTTGCTGCAATCTGTCTTCCCTCAATTAACATCCTCTTGTATAGATACCACACAATCTGGTTTTCGGTCATGCTTCCAAGCCTTATATGCTTCCTCCTGACCCAATCTGTGACGTTCCTTATGAAAAGGTGTGCTGTATTGGGGAAGTTACCAGTTCTTCGCCAACCAGTGACAACATATTGGAAATGGTCTGCAATCTCAAATACAATGGCGTTGTCACCAACAACGTTCACCTCAATGCTCTTCTCAAGGTCTGAACCAACAAGGGTGTTCTGTCCAGTCCTCCTGTTTATACCAACTGGACTGTGAAGCCTTGCTATGATTTCATCCTTTACCATGTCAGCAAGCTCATGCAATGCATCCCTTATATCCATTTTAGCACCTCCTTGACGGTTTCAATGTTATTGGCTTTATATCAATGTCACCAGTCTCATTCACATCAATATCAATGTCATCATCCTTCTCTGGCTCATATGGCTCGTCATTGAAGTTATCGTCAAGCTCACATAGATTGACTGGTGAAGGCATTGCCAGAACAAGGCTTAATTTGACCCCTGCTGCGTTGTCATCGGTGTAGTGGGACAATGTAAGGATGGAGTAGTCATAGACGCTCAGAATGCCTCTAAATGCCTCATTTGTGTCCAGATATGCAACAATGTCTGCTGCAATGGTATATGCATTGTTCTGTTTGTCCAGAATATCATCTGGAATGTTCACTGGAAAGCCCAATATATACAGGTTAAATTCAACCTTGAATATATTCGTTGTTATATTCAACTGGTGATATGATACATCATCCAGATAAACCTGATAATATTCATGGTTGTTCTGTTGGTTATGAAGGTCATCACCTGTATACCTGAAGGTTTTCACGCCTTTGTGTCTCAATGCCGTTTCCTTGATTAAATTAACAATATCCTTTATCATAAAATATTACTTTCTATAAACATATCAGAAAATAAAAAAAGGGGCTTCAATTGCCCCTTTTATTTCCTTTTCTGTGCCTTTCTCAATTGTTCTTGGAAAATCTGTTCCTTTTCATCAGCATCTCCCTTTTCAATAAGATATGAAAGGAATGTAAGATAATCTATAAGATAGATTTGAGAGACTTTTTCAATTTTTTCAACTTTCTCATCTGCCATTTCGAAAAGAGTTTTGTATGTTCCCCATTTTTCACAGAATCTTCTATATTCTTGGCTGTGATGTCTATTTCTTGTTCTATTGCTGAATATAATCGGAAAGGAGTCTCTAACAGAATGTAACAGCTTAAAAAAAAAGACAGGATTGGAAGAACCTTTGTCACTGGTGCGTTCTCAAACATCTTTATCCTTTCCTCAAGCAACTCGTTCTCATAGTGTGAATCAAAGATTTCATCTTCCTTGCGGCATATAATCGCCAATATTGCAGCAAAATTTGCTGCATCACTCTTGATTACATTGTCAACTGCAACATATTCTCCTGTCTTTAACTTATTCATGATATTGACCTGATATGTCGTTCCATCAAGTTCAATCTTATTGGTCGGCTCTCCAACATCTGGTTGCTGGCTCATGAACTCAAGTTTTGAAAGCATTATCTCCATAAGCTCAACTGGAAGCTCATTCACCTCGTCAATTGACTTGTTTGCCAATATGTGAAGTATCTCCCTTATATCTGGTTCCTTTTCCTTGTCCTTGTAGAACTTGTCAATCTCTTGAAATTGTTTCAGGGTGATTTCATTCCATGATGTTGGTACTGACCATGAACCCAAATTGATATTATCCATATATTATCTTAATGTATTGTTATTTATGTTTACAAATGAAAGGTTATTCTCACCTTGATGCTTATATTGTTCCTTACACTGGAGAGCTATACATGCGCTTAAAATTCTATCATCATGCTTGCCTGACTGTGCCTCGAACTGCATTCTCCCAGCCTTTGTATATTTCACAATAAAAGAACCTAATTCAGCAAACAATCCATTATCGTTTTTGTCAAAGATTATTTCCTTATTAGCTATCTTTACAGCCATGTTGCTCACAATATCTTCCTTTGATGAATTGCTGGTGTTCCATTCGTGTATCTTTGATTTATGTCTTACCAGTTTCTTTATCTCTGCAATCATAGGTGCGCCTACACCATTATTCTCAAGGAGTGCTGCTACAAGTGTTGGTATTGAATTTATGATATTCGCTATCCTGTTGTATTTGACATCAAGCGTTCCCTCTATCACATATTGTTTAACCTGCATCGACTCATTTATCAATGTAACAACGGTTGCATCGTCACCATTTGCAGATAAGTCACAACCGATAAATATCTTTTCCCTGTCATTGAACTTGAAGTCTGAGAAACAATCTTCATAGCCTTTGAAGAAGGTAAGTGATGAATCGAGAAATTCAACCAAAAACTCTTGTCGAAAGGCAATGTCTGAGATATTTCTTTTGATTTCATTTATTTCTTCCTCTGTGACAAGAGAATCTTGATATATGGTTGCAGTTATTTCCTTATATCCTTTTTCACCAGCTACAGCCTTTAAGAACATTGAGTACCAAAAACCTCGTTTACCCCTTGGTGTGCTGATACACAGCACTTTTGGTTTCCTTGCTTTGATGATGGGATAAATTACATTCGAAAAAGGCTCTTCACCATTTGGTAATACATCAGGGTAGTAACTACATTCATCCATCACAAGTATGCCATTTACAGTTGTTCCCCTTATGCTGGTATAGGCTTCAATACTATGGCATTGTAACGTTGAACCATATATCGTCTCAATCGTTAATGTCGATGCGTTTGCTTTTTTTATTACCCCTTTGCCATCCAACATCTTTGTTATCTCAGTGTACACCTTTCTACCTAACTGGAACGTTGGTGATATATATACATTGTATGTGTTAGGCTTGAACAGATATTCAATCAGCATTATCTCAGCCAGTACAGTCTTTCCGCTAACATTGCCTACTCCATCTTGCAATCAGGAATTGTGTGTCCTTGTCATGCAAGATTTCATAGGCTTCCTTCTGTTTCTGCGTTAATTTTATATTGAACTGTACTTCCATTTATATCCTCCAACTGATTTTAATCGTCCTCTACAGCAAGTAGAAATATTTGAATCACTAACACCTAATTCATTTGCCGCTTCTTTTATAGATTTCCAAATTCTAACTAATTCGCCATCTAATGAATATTGAATAACTTCCTTAAAGGATGCTTCTGCTCTTTTTCTTTTATGTTCCTCAGTTTGTTTTTTTCCCTTTCTCGCATCTGACATTTTCTTTTTTGTCTCGTCTGTGTGTTTTCTTCCTTTATTTATTTCAGATATTTTATTTTTTGTCTCTTCTGAATGATGTTTTCCGAAGAATGGGTTGTTTTCACCACACATTTTTCCTTTGTGTGATTCTGACAACTTCTTTTTGGTTTCTTCTGACAAATGTTTACCGAACATTGGATGGTTTTCGCCACTCTTTCCATATATCGGATTTGTTTTGATTGCTTCTCTTTGTCGTTCTATCGTTATTGGGTTATTAGAGTTTTCTTGATGTGTCACCCAACGAAGATTAGAAACAGTGTTATTTTCAGGATTTCCATCTATATGGTCAATGCAAGGTTTATTTTCTGGATTCGGAATGAACGCTTCTGCAACCAAGCGGTGGCAACTGAACCATTTGTCTTTTTCACCTTTTTTATGTAGATAATATCTATGATATTTGGAATTTTGTTTGTATGCAAATTTTATTATTTTACCACCATAAATCCTTTCAGAACCTTTACCATTCCCACACTTTTCTACTCTTTCAACGCTTCTTACTCTACCCAAGTTGCTTACCTCATACAGCCCTTCATAGCCTACTACTGGTCTCCATTCTTCTTTTTCTCTACTCATAATTAGTCTTTTTCTGCAAAGATATGTAAAAAAATCTTAAATCCCAAATTATTCAGTATCAAATCCAAATGATATGTTCACTTTATTGTCTGCAACCTGAATATCAACCTTTTTGTCTGGAATGACTGCGAATATCTTTGCTATTGAGTCGAGTATCATCTTTGCACCAACAGTATTTCCTTGCTTTACAGCATCGGCATACAGGGAGTAGTACTGGGAATATAGCTTGTCTCTTAATTCCTCAACCTCTGCCTCCCTGTCCTCCCTTATGCGTTGCATGGCTGTGTAGTAGTACATCTCTGCCGTTTTGTAGGTATATGGCTGTCTCTGACCCTCATATAGCTGTTGTTCAAGTTTCTTGATGACATCGCTTTTTTGTAACCCATTTATAATGTCACAGATACATTGAACGAGTATGCTTTCGACATACTCATAGTCCTTGTACTTCACATGCTTGTTAGCGAGTTTACTTAGACTTTTTCTTTCTTCCTTTGGTCGGTTGTGACTTATGCTTATCGGCATTTTGTGGTTCCTCCTCTTCTGTTAAAAATCCTTTTAATTCAAGTTCAGCATTCAGGTTAAGTTCCTCAACGGCTTCCTCATGCTCCTTTATTGCTTGTGCAAGTTCCTTTTTCTGTTTTTCCCTCTCCCATTTTCTTAATGCTTGTTCAAGTTCATTAATTCTTTGGCGAATGCAAGATGAGCAATTTGTGTTGTTTACATGCTTGTTTAAAACTCTATTATATACTTCCGTCAATTGGGTTGACACGGCATAGTGTCCTTTGTTTCTAATTTCTATAAATTTCCTTACCAGAATAACATCTTCATCTGTAAATGTAATCATATATTTTATCTTTTATTCTTCATTATTGTCAAGGTGATATTGATTGACATCTATTGTCTTGTTCCTTTGGTCTATATACATGGCAATTGCATTGAGAACGGCAAGTATAAGACCGCTTATTCCTGTCCATGTGTATCCAATAATCAATATTGTGGTGTATATGCCAACAAGCGTCCAGAAGGTAAGGCATGTATTGCAGGAAAATGGTTTGTATTGAAGCCATTTGGGTAACCTCCACACTTCTGTTATGTTGTAGGTCAAATACTTTGTTGCAATGAATATTACAAGCATTGCCAGCAGTTGTGCTATTGCGTTTATATACATTGAAATCATATTTGTTTTTTGTTATTACATATTAAACATATGAGATTACAGTAATTGTCTGTATTGTTCATCAAATGCCTTTTTTATTTCTTCTTTTTTCAAGTTGTCTTTGAGCCAGTTCTTGACCTCAAGGACTTTGTTCCTGACACCTTTTGACTTTGTCCTTTCTGCAAGTTGCTTATATGTCAAGTTGCACAGTGTTTTTAACTGAAACAAGTGGAAATGCTCTTGTGGGAAGTTGTGTTCCACCACCATCATGATATAGAGCGTTGAGAAATCCTTGAAAAGGTCGTTCTTTACCTTTTCCTTTGCCGTTATATTTACCTCATTGTAATAATCCTCATATAGTTCTTCCAATGTGTCAGTGACGTTTAAGTCCCTTTTTGCAACCCTTGAATATTGTTTCTCCCTTTTGAGATTAATCTTGAAAGCTTGAAAGAAATAATTTTCCATGCCCTGTGGGGTGTTATCTTTCAGGTTTCCTTTTTTCTCTATTGCATCATGGCATTTTATGATTGTGTCTGAAAATATATCTTCATTCCAGTCATAATTTTTATCCTTGCAGAAGTTGATGTATCTCTTCTTCAATATTTCATAGTTCTCCCCAATATAACTGAGGAACAATTCTTCGTCTTTCATACATATAAATATCATGATGCATTTCTTGAAATAAAATGGGGCAGGTGTGTTGTCCCTGCCCCATCATCATCATTAAATACCAAAAAAAAAATCAGATGGATTGTATGCTGTATATCTTAGCGTCTGACAGGTATAGACCGTTCCTATAGCATTTCTGCATCTTATTATATCCCTTGTTCTTAATGACTGTCGTGATGTGTTCTGGTTCCCTTTTTAGTTGTGAAAGGTTCCAGACAAGGACATGACCGTCTTCAAGGAAATTGATGTAAAGAGGAATTGCATGATTCACATAGTTCTGTATTGCCAGTGCCGTGAACTTCTCGTCCTCTATGAACACCGTCTGGTCATTGAAGTTATGACCTGAAACGGTGTTTTCCTTTGTCAGGACTGCGTTTCTGGATTTAAGCTCAATACATACCAGTCTTCCGTCATTTGTCCTTCCAGAAGCGTCATATATGTGCTTCTCTGGTGTTTTTGCCAGTTCCTTGAAGAATGATTTCTCATTGTTGAACTGGCACAGCTTTTCAAAGTCTGTCTTTTCGTTGTTTTCAAAGTATTCTGTATTCATATGCTTATTTTAATATAAATACATCGATACCGTTCAAAAACAACCAAAAATCACGAAAAAAGTGATTTTTTTTTAAAAAAAACTGGTGTGTTTCACAACATGACCAGTTTTTGGTAGAAAAAAATAAACATTTCTAATGACAAATATAGCATTTAACAGAAAACTCTTACTTACTTCATTTCTCAGGCATGTATGTGTCGAAGAACTCTTTGAAATATTGTCGCTTGAAACCTCTCATCCTGTCATTCTCAATCTTTGACAAATAATCATTGATGATTGGTATTATAACCTTCCTGAATGTCCTGTATGCCTCCGTCTTGCTCTTGATGTCCTGATGGAAGACGGAACCATCACCATATTCAAGTTCATATCCTTCCTTTGTTGTCATTATCCTTGTGTTGCTTCTTCCCATTCTTGCAATTCTTTCTTTACCTTTTCAATTAATAACCAATATTTTTTTGATAATCTCCCTGTTTCGTTTGGGTAGAGTTCCTCAATGTGTTCCAGTTCATATTTGGAATATAGGTTGTTGGTTGGCGAATCCTGAATCCACCTTGATGGTTTCACATCCTGTCTTATGTTTTCCCTGTATGCTTCCAATTCGGCTTCTTCCTTTGCCTTCTGAGCCTCTTTTTCAAGTCTGGCTTGTTGTTTCCTTGCCTTGTTCTTTCGAAGCCTCTCAGCAGCCTTATTTTGAGCCTCTTGCTCTCTCAGTTTCGCTTGTCTTTCCCTTGATTTCCTGAAAATCTCTTCAATTTGTTCCTTTGTTAAATTGCTCATTGTCCTTGATATTTTTTGAATGTTATTGAAGCAAGGGTTTTTGGGCTGAACCCTTGCAAAACAGTCTTTATAAAAGTAGTTATGACAAAAACCTATTTCCTATAAATATATCTTCTATTTAAAATATAATGGAAATAAAGAAAAAAACAAGGGTTGGAATGATATTTTTTCTCTTTTTTCTCTAAAATAATCAAGCATCGCCTCTTGTGTGGGCGATGCTTATATATATTTCTTAAATAATATAATGCAACACCTTGATGGTGTTGCATAATTATTCATTAATATAATATTAAATTAATATATAATATACTTCTATAATTCTTTAAATATAGTGATTTTTGGGAACAATTCTTGAAAAAAAGTTGATGATTACTATTGATTTTTCCACTTTTTTCATTATATTTTAAGTATATGACATATTTATATATGATTGGTGTAGCTAACCAGTCATCTAACCAAGGGGGTTCTACCGAAATCTTTATCAATTCCCCCTTGGTTTTAACCAAAAAAGATTTCGGAATGTAGAATAATAATTGATAAAGTAAAATGTCATGAAAAAGATTAGTGTTGATGTCAAAGATATTTTTGACGATGATGTTCTGGCAAAATTGCCAAAGATGACCTCGAATGAGTTGAAGGTACTTGCATATTGTGTTGTGTATAGTGGTATGGAGTTTGATGGGAAGATGTGTAAGGGTCATTTCTTCAAGTCAAACGCTTCGTTTATGAATGACGTTGGAATATGCAAGCAATCATGGTTCAACGCCATTAACGGTCTAATAAAGAAGGGTCTTATAAAAAGAAAGGCTGGTTATAGGACAGGGTCTGGTATTGATAATGTTGCAAGTGAATATATCATTCCAAATGAACTGACAGAGTTGAATCCACTTAAAATGACACTTGAAAGTGATGATTTTTGTGAATTTTCAATTGATGATGAAAAGGGGTTAAAAGAAGATTTAGACCCCATAATACATAATAACATAAATTCATATAATCATAATAACATAAATTCATATTTTCATAAAAACATAAATACAGATTTTCATAAAACAGAAGAACATAAAAACATAAATTCAGAAGAACAAAAAAAAGATATAAATAACGATTTAAAAAATACTTTTATGAAAAAACCAAGTAATTTAAAAGAATTGAATGAATATATCAAGGAAAAAGCTATTTCTTTATCAAAGGGTTGTTCAACTATTGAAGAATATGAAGGGTTAAAGAACCAACTCATACATGAGATTGAGAGTGAATACAGTCATATAATGAGTTATAAATCATGTATTTATTCAATAAATGGTTATTTCAATAAAAAAGAAGAAGATATGACTCCAACAGGGGTTGACCCTGTTGGAACATTATTCGGTTCAATGCCTTGTTGAAATATCTCAATGAAAAGAGATTTAAATTGTTATGCCAGCCCTCCTGATGGGGCTGGCAACATAAATAAAGATAAAAATATAGTTCAATGATGTTTCAAATTTATCGTTTATATCAAGACCCTACCCCCCAGCCCCCCTCCCCATGAAAAGGGGGAGTGGCTGGCTCAATAAAATATTTTGAGAAAAAAAATGAAAATTCTTTTCCTCAAATTTGGGTTTTAATTTTTTTTCGAATATCTTTGCAGTGTAAATAAGATTTCAAGACCAAAAACACACCAGAAATCTTAGCGCAAGCCTTCACATAGAAGAAACTTGAAAGTGTTCCTGACATGATGTCAATGGGGACATTGGCTTGTTGTGTGTATGAATTTTTAGTATTAATCAAAAATAATAAGTAAGTATGACAAAGAAAGAATCAAAGACCATTGTGTCGACCATGTTCGGCAAATGGACGGTGTATGCCCTTGAAAGCACCGACAAGGAGGGCTTTATTGAGTTTTTTGCAAAGATGGATGACTCTTCAATTACACACTGGCTTGTTGCCTGTCAAGGAAGCATTGACGAGGTTGATGAGGACTTGCTGTTTGGAGCCTTTCATGGACTGGAAGAGTCTCTTGAGTTTAAGGAAAGGGCTGTTGACTTCGTTGCTGAGGTTGAGTTTCACACATTGATGAACCATTAAGAAAGGAGGATTGAATTATGAGTAAGAAAGAAGCATTTTTAGCAGCATTGATTAGTGGTATAGTTGGTGGACTATCAGCACTAATTGTAAGGGAGTTAGTAATTCATTTTTTAACTTAATAAGGAGGATTGAATTATGAGAGTAAAGACAAAGGAGTTTAGAATTGATTTTGAGAACAGTGCAATAGAAATTGTCATTCTGATTGAAAATTGCTGGGGTCTTAAAGATTGCAAAGTGACATTGAATAGAGGCCTAAATGAGTTGAGGATTTTCATCCAAGGTAGTAAGGATAGGCTCATGGAACAATATGAGGCTATGGATGAAGACTACAAGAAGGAACACCAAGCACCAAGACAAAGTATTGAGATTGTAGGTCAGATTGAAGAAATTGGGAGAGTTTGTAAATATATTTGTAAAGGAAGATTGAATTATGACAAAGAATGAAAAAGACATTACAATCACCCTGACAAAGAAAGAAGCTTTCTTCATCAAGAATTTGATTGCATATGACAAGATGGAAAGGGTGCTTGATGAAAGTATTGAGTTTGATGAAAAATTGCTTGAAAAATTCAAGAATGCATGGAAATAGATGGTGTTGATTCCACAATGCATTAAAAGCATAAGGTGGACAACTATACCAGACAAGGGTAGATAATCGATTGTGAGGCAATTATGGCGGTTAAAATTGTCTTGTAAACAACCTGAAAAACAAGACATTTGCAGAAAAAAAATTAAGTGATTCTCATATATATATTTTTCTTTTTCTAAGGGGTGAAAGACCGTGAGGTCTTGTAACCCCTTTTATACCACATAGGTTATAATTTGTATTCAATTGACATAAAATATACCAGAAATGATATAGATTTAAGAATGTTTTATTACCTTTGCAGCCAGTATTAACTTAAACTGGTTTCAATATGTTATCACACAAGAACTTTGAGAGCAACTGCAAGAGATTAAGGTTGTCCTTGTCCAAGGGGAAAAGGGTGCAGGTAAGCCAACAGTTCATTCATTGGCTCAACAAGGAGGTATTTAGGAACCCAAAAGAGCAAATGAGGTTTGAGAAGGAGGTTGGTGCAAAGGTAAGCAACGTTGGTTTCAACGGCAACTGGTTTATTTACTTTGAATAAAAAAGGCGGTGGATACCGTCTTTTTTTTTTATATATTCTGCATGTGATTTTGGAGAAAATTCAATGCAAGATATTAAAAAACCATAAAATTAGCCTATAATATCCTGTGTGACCGAAATAAACGTTTATCTTTGCAAAAGAGAAACGGTTGCACCAAATTGCGACTGAGACAACAAGAGGCTTAAAGATATATGAGCGGGTTCGAGTCCCGTTTACCGCTCCGAAGTATTGATTAACCCACGACCATCGGCTTGGAAAGCCTCTGGCAAAGTGCATGTGGAATATCAATGCAAGATATCAAAACCAATATTTGTAGCCTAAAATGTGACCTTGTCGAAAAAAAAAGTGTGACCGATTTCTCATAATGTAAAATAATTAAAATCAAACAGTTATGAGACAAACATTTTCGGTTGCATTCTACTGTAGGAATGCCAAAGTCACAAAAAACGGCACCGCTGCCATTGAGATGTCAATCATCATCAACGGAAAACGGACATTTATGAGCCTTCCGATGAAGATGAAGCCATCTGAGTTCCAAACCCTTTATTCCCAGAAGAGAAACAACCCTGTCAAGGAGTTCTGTGCCTTATATTATAATAAGGTAAACGACAGTGTAAGGCTAATTCTTGAGAACGGAAAACCACTTACACCAGATACAGTCAAGAATGTTCTCATCAACGGCATTCAGAACACCTACAAACTATCTGAGTTGTTCAAGGAACATCTGTCCCTTGTGGAGGAGAAGACAAAGGGAGACCTCAGCTATGGCACATACAGGAAGTACCAACTTGCATTTGAGGAGTTCCTGAATGTGGTCACAGACAAGGAGGCAAAGGATGTCACAAACTCTGATGTTGAAAGATACATGACACACTTGCAACAGACGCACAAGCCAGCCACTGTGAGGGGATATCTTAACAAGGTCAAGAGCGCATACATTCAAGCAATAAGGGACGATAAATTGCGCCAGAACCCCTTTAATGGTATCAAGGTAAGAAACCCAAGGGAGAAGATAGAAATCCTCACAGAAGAAGAATATGCAAGGATTAGGGACAAGAGGTTTGATATCCCAAGGCTTGAGAAGGTAAGGCAACTGTTCATATTGGGTTGCAATTGTGGATTGTCATATTGTGACCTTATGACGTTGAGACCTGAGGACATCAAGGAGAAGGACGGAATACATTATATATCAAAGGAACGTCAGAAGACTGGTGTCAAGTACACAGCAGTGATTCTGAAAGACGGAATTGATATATTGAACAACCTGAACAATATCAAGCTGTCAAATCAAAAATGCAATAGTTATCTCCACGAAATAGCTGACCTGTGTGGTATCAAGAGACGGTTGAACTTTCATCAATCAAGGCATTTCTACATAACCACATTGCTAAGAAGAAACATCAACGTTGGAATTGTCCAACAATGTGCAGGTCACTCAAAAATCACCATGACGGAAAGATACCTTCACATCATGCAGGATGACGTTATCAATGCTTTTAAGTAATATGAAAAAAAGGAGTGGTTTCAAGCCACTCCTTATTTATTATTTAATGTCTGTGCATCTTCTGTAGGTTCTGTATACCTGTTTCCAAGGATTTGGCTGGTTGAGTTTGGCGTTGTCACCACAGCATGAACAGCCACAAGCACAGCAGTTGAGAAGCGGATAGTGTTCCTGTCTCTCACAGAGCCACCTCTTGCAATAGTCCTTCCTTGCTTCCACCTGTGCCCTGAGGTGTTGAGATACATAGGTCATTTCCTTCTGGTCAAGGCTATCAGAATTGTCGCTCTTGCCCTTTGTCACACCAACCTCACTGATATGTGCCCACGTCATTGGAAGAGCCTCCAGAGCAACTGCAAAGCCCAGATATGGGTATATTGCCTCAACCAGTGCCGTTGAGTTCTCCTCTGAAAGGTCGTTGTCAGCCACTTGGTCTAATAGTTCCTCATAGAAGTCCTGTCCCAAGATTGGTTCCAGCCAGATGGTCTCAGCCAGCTTCACATAGTTATGCAGTTCTGCCATGTTGTAGTTCAGTGGGATTGGAGAGAACTCCTTGAGCCACTTGTCATTGATGATTGTTCTCTGTATCATGTCTTATTCCTCCACCTTTTCTTCTTCGTTATTTTCAGTGTTGACAGGTTCTGCCTCAGTTCTTTCCTTTACATCTGCATCATCGTCGAAGTCCTTGAATGAAAGTGGCTTCATGATAATCTCAGTTTCAACACCGTTCATTATCAGCATCTGGTTGACCGTCTTGATGACTGCCATTCTGTTGAAGTTGCCAGTGAGCTTGTTGTATAGCTGATATGCGGTTTCCAACTTTGCGGCTTCACTTGCAAAGCCAGTTGAGCCGAGGTCAGGTAAACCAATCAAGCTGGCATTTGGGATTTGGTGTCCTGCAAGGATTCTCGAAATCATTCTCTGATTTGCTGAGTCATAGAGGTTGATATTGCCTGAATTGGCTTGGAATGGTGTGAAGTCTGGTTTTGACTCTTCCTGATTCCTCCTGAAGCTAATCATCAATGAATTGGCATTGTCGGTTCCCGTGAACATGCTGGTGATGTTCCTGATGATTGCCTGTTTCTCCTCATCCGTCTCTGGCTCATCAAGTGTGAGCATTCCTGCTGGAATAAAACCATTGGTTGCAGACTTGAAGTCATAGTTAAGATACTCTATTTCGGCTTGTATTGCCTTTATAGCGGCTTGATAGTGTGGCTGGGTATAATATGTCATCGCTGGTGTGTAAGCCCTGTACACATAAAGATATGGCTTTCCTCTATCAATGACAGATTCATCCCTCATGTCGAATGCATCAATCTTTATGGGTGTGTATTGTCCCGTTGCTGTCCAGTCCTGACATATCCAGTAATAAGGTATCTGTCCGTCCTCGTCATATTCACACCACCTCACCTTGTCAAGTGGAATGTGCCAGAACGAGAATGTCTTATTGTCCTTGTTCTTTATGATTTGAATGGCATATGAACCATACAATGAGTAATCAAGTGCAAGAGACCTGATTATCTCGTCCCAGTTTTGTGCATAATTTGGGACAACCTGTGAACCGTCAATCTGCATTGCCTCAGTATCGACACCGTTTCCCAATATGGACTGGACGCTGAAGTTGATTGCAGCCCTGTGTGTCGGTGACTGTGTGTAGAGGTCAAGGAGAAGATTTGGATATGTGTTCCTTTCTCCCCAGTTGACCCAACCCAAAGAGTTCTTCCTTGTCACGGCACTTCCCTGTATTTGCTTTTCGAATTTGGTGACAAACAGGTTTGTTCCAGCCTTTGGTTTGTTAAGTGAACCTTTCTTTCGTGGCATAGTTTTATGTTAATTTATCAATAATTATTTCTATAATGAACATATTTATCGATATTATTTATTATCTTTGCAGCATTGTTTAATTTAAAATAAAAGGAGTTATGAGGAAAATATTATTTACATTATTATTTTGTGGAGCTACATTAGTTGGCTATTCACAGACAAATATTGATAGCTTGCAGAATGAATACAATTTTCTTAAATGTGAATTTAAATTGTATCAAGTATCAAATAATTTATCTGGTTTAGATAAAGATATTAGTATAAAATGCAATTATATTGACATAAAACGTTATCATAAAATGTATTATAAACCATTATCTGATGCATTAGAAGATAATTATAATTCATGTATTTATTTGAAATCTTCTATTGAAGATAATTATCAGTCACTTAAAGAGCTTATTCCTATATATTATGATAATTTTAATACAAGACAAAAAAAAGTAATAGATTCACATCTTATTATGGTTGATGCTTCAATTGAAAAAGTTGACCAAGCTTTAAAAGTGTATAGAATGTCAATAGACCTATATAAAAACAAAGAATAAGACATTTATAAAAGGGTGGGATTTTAGTTCCTACCCTTTTTTTGTGATTACTGTCCAAAATGTTTATAATATTCATTCCTTTCTGCAAAGAATAGTTTTTGGTTGATGGTTGAAAACCCATTTAAGTCATAGTCTGAAATGGGGAATTTAAGATGTTTATAACTCACCTTGTCAACCATAATTCTTTCCCTTAGCCATGACCAGTCTCCCAACACCTTCCATTGTTCTGAATATCCCCTTTGTTTTAATAGTTCAGTCCTAATAAAGGTCGATTGATGTGGCAATGCTGATTTCTTGAAGAAGTTCTCAGTTAGTTTATCTGGAAATCTTGCAAGCGTTCTTTTATTGTTTACCTTATATTCATTCCCATAGACAATATCCTTATTCAATTCACCATAAACCATTTTAATAACATTGTTATTGTTCAAGATGTCACCACTGTTGAGATATAGGACATAATCACCATTTATATGTTCAATGCTTTTATTCATTGCTGGAAATATGCCACCATCAGGCTCAGAACACCAATATGCAAGTTTATCCTCATATTCCTTGATAATATCAACACTTCCATCGGTTGAACCACCATCAATAATGACATATTCAATCTT
>RHMF01000373.1_pt1 | contig 18889 bp, 18 predicted proteins | sample 5365151 | NCBI WGS metagenome assembly RHMF01 (sample SAMN10266501, study PRJNA497801) | feces metagenome | isolation source: feces | host: Bos taurus | place: China: Prairie of Fairy Mountain | collected 2017-08-14 | reverse complement strand
TTTATCAAAGGACTTGATTTGTACGGAATGCAAGTTAAATTTTAGATGAACACACTATTTATAGTTGTCCGACAATAACGGACCTTATAGTAGTGTTCATTTAATAATTTGTTTAACGTTTTTATTGAAAAATGTTCATGTACAATCAAGGCAATAGTAACGTCCGCCCTATTGCTCCAAGAACTAAAGAGAAGGACGACCTTTCACGAAAGTGGGTATCCACTTATTTTTACAACATTTTTGAATCAATTTCAGATTGGGGATGGGCCGAAGACCCGTATTCTTGGTGTGACGGTTTTATCGTCAGTGCCGAAACCTGGAACTATGTTGAACTCAAAACCCGGCACGTAAATTCAACAGCCTATGACGGACTCACCGCAATCGAGATTGATAAGGTACATGAGATTGAGGAATTGGGTAAAGACAATAACGGTAATAATATTACCCACATTATCATCCTATTTAAAGACTGTGTTGCTTGGTTACCCCCTCAAAACTATGAGAAGGCTAAGAAAGGATTGAAAACCCTGCATGATGCCCCTGACGAGAATCCAACAACAAAGGAATGGTCAGCCCAGGATAAGGTGTCACGGTTATTTGATATACGGCATTTTGTACGGCTCCCCTACAGTTATTTTGGTGTGACGAAGCCAGATTGGGTGTAACTTGACTTTCAACACCTTGGCTACTAAATTAAGGTACCCTCAAATAATTGGGGGTACTTTTTTCAATTTGGGACTATTTATAATTAAATAACGAACATAATCCCATAGCCAGTGGCACCAAAACAAGTAACAGACGAAAGCAGAAGAATAGTAGAACAGATTGTGAATGACGGACTAATCTGGAGCATAATCAACACCATTACAGATAACGGCAAACTACAGGTAGACCCCAGCGCCCTGGAGGACCTACATCAGGACCTTTGCTTGAGTCTGCTGGAAAATCCAAAGTTGCCTGGTATATATGAACGTGGTGAACATCGGTTCTTTATCACCCGTATGGTGCTTAACAACATCATATCATCCGACTCTCCTTATTATCGGCATTACCTCAAATTCAGACACCTTTCAGACCCATTACCTAAGGAGTAATATAAGAAAAACTTATGATAGACAAACAGGAGTTGAAAAAAATACTGGAACAGTGGGAACCTGATTATGACGTTATGAGGACGGAAGACGATAAATCCCATTACACAAAGGTGGCCATGTCTATGCTGCCGGACGCTGAACGTATAATAATGGCCCTGTACCTCGAATACCAAGCAAGTAGAAAGGTCGGAAAACTACTGGGGGTATCACATTCAACCATATTAAAGGAAGTTAGAAAAATAAGAGAAAAAATATTATCCAATTATGACCAAATATTGCGTACTGAGTTACCTGATGGGAAAGAACTATGAAAAGACCCACAAGATACTAAAGAAGACCCCGGACACCGAATATATTTTGGTTGTTGATGACCCCCTCTATGTAGACAATAGTGGCTGGCAGGTAGTGTATGACCCTGACCTTACCAAAATCGAAAACCCCTTTGACAGATGCCTGTATGTAAGGTATCACCCCTGGGATTATACTGATGCTGAGGTGGTGATGAAGATAGACGCAAGCGTACAGGTAAAAGAAGACCTGACCCCAATATTTAAAGCATTCGAAGACGGTGAATATGAATTGGCCGTACACCTGCACCCTACAAGACACACAGCATATGATGAACTTCAAGCCTGGTGTATGCAAAGGGGTATGCCCGTAGAGGATGCTAATAAGGCCCTGATGTTTATGGCACAACTGGAAGGATATGACGTAAAGAACTTCAAGAACCTTTACCAACTATCCTGGAGTATGCAAAAGAAAACAAGGATACAGGAATCCCTTAACCTAATGGCATATGCCATGAACAAATATGCTGGCGGTGCTACAGATTTCAGATGCGACCAGGTGATATTCAGTTTTGTCGTGGCCAAATACTTTAACGCAATAAAGATATGGGTATGGGACCAACGGATTATGGAAAGCAAATTCATTACTTGGTATCCCCATAACAGTGACACCCCATTTGCCCCTATGAGCACAAAAGACATGGCTCCGGCATACCACCTTAATAAGCGAATACAAACCCAGAGGGAACAAGATTTATGAGATACATACCAGAATATGAAAACTACTATATGGCAGGAGAAGACGGCACTATAATGAGTGTTGGCCGTTATGTACAGAATCATTCGAAACAGGAATATAGACCTGGACATGTGTTGAAACAGACCCCAAACCCTTTAAGAAATAATTACCGTTCTGTAATGTTGTCAAAGGAAGGAAAAGCACACAGAATGTGGGTGCATAAACTAATTGCGCTTACATACCCTGAAATCTGTGGAGAATACTTTGAAGGTGCCGAAATAGACCATATTGATGGTAATAACCAAAATAATGCAGCATCGAACCTCCGTTGGACAGACAGGACCGGGAATATGGCTAACCCCAATACCAGGAAAAAGATGAAGGATGCCTGGTCAGAAGAAAGGCGAGAGAAACAGAGAATAAGAATGAAAACAAATAACCCCGTATGGTATACTTAAATATTTTCTTGCTTGCTATCTGCATAGTGATAGTAACAGACATAAGTGATTTCCCAACCACCATAAAGAAACTCGTTTGGCGCTTTTTGAAACCCGGTGTACCATATAGGGATACCTACCTCCATTTGGTTCAGTGCAGTTTTTGCCAGACATTTTGGGCCGGGGTGATATGTGCTATCCTAATGCACAACTTTAGTTTATTGACGGTAACATATAGCCTCTTAATGGCTTATGGAACAACCGTTATCAATTACATGCTCCACTGGGTTTTGGATGCCCTTAATAAGTTAATAACCGTCCTCTATGCCCTCATAGGGGAATAAAATATCTATCTATAGTATGACACAAGAAGAATATGAATTGCTTTTGCCTTTTTCAAAGCATATGGAATTCGCTATCAATTCCAGTTTTGTACGTATGAGTACCAGGGAGTTTAACGAACTGGAGGCTGCTTACGTGGCAATTACGGGTGATAACGAACCCTTTAATCATGGGTGCGGACGCTGTAATTTGAATTTTGTCCGCAAGGTTGCTCGATTTTTCTTCGACCCAAAAAACAGACCAGTCGTAGAGAAACCTGAACCTAAACCTGTAACTCCCTCAAAATCAGAGACTAAGGCAAAGGCTGTAACAAAGAAGGCTACAGTTAAAGAACAAAATGGCAAGAAAAAAGGAAAATAATTTACCGGCAGTTCAAGAGGAAGTACCGTTCCAGATTTTGGACCCTGACCGTGCTGATGCCTATATGCGTATGACAATACAGAAGCATAAGGAAGCAACACGCACCCAGGGTGCACAGCGCAACTTACGGAAGTGGACACAGGATGAACTTGATGTCCGCAATCAGGTCATATGGGATTATATCTCCCAGGGATTGTCACCTGTGAAAGTAAAGGAGAATATAGCGCACCGTTGGGGTATTACTATGGTTACAGCCGGGGAATACTTTAAGGCAGCAGTTGAAGACCTGTCCAAACATACAGATGAAGCACGTGAACATTATTTCAACATCCAGGTTGCCCGGCTTGAAGGTATAGTACAAGAGGCGATGGACCACCACCAATATAAGGAGGCTGCTATGGCAACAGAACAGTTATCCAAACTATATGGGTTGTATGCTCCACAGACTCAAATAAACATAACGACTGAATTTAACTTCCAAACTTGAAAGTAGCTTGAAAGTAGTAGGATATAAACCCCGTCCCTGGCAGATGGCAGTACACACGGCTATGGCACAGTCACAGCCCAATCATGTGTATTGTGTTAAGGCTAAACGACAGTTGGGTAAATCCCTCATGTGCTGTAATGTGTTGCTATATTATGCCCTTAATCAGCAACGTAGTACCAACGCATTAGTATCCCCTACATTAGGCCAGGCACGTAAGGTATTCAAGGACATAGTGAATGCTGCACCCCTGGGGTTGATAAAGAAAAAGAATGAGACCCTACTTGAGATAGAATTTATCAACGGTAGTGTCATATACTTCAAATCCGGCCAGCAACGAGATAGTTTACGTGGTTACACCATATCAGGCGTGTTAATCCTTGATGAGGCTGCATATTTGGATGATACAGTCCTGGAGTTGGTGTTGCCTTGGGTGACAGTACATAAGGCTCCTATGCTTGTTGTGTCTACCCCAAAATTAAAGACGGGATTCTTCTATACCTATTACCTTGAAGGTCTCAAGGGTGAAAAGGATATCACCACCATAGACTGGAATGACTATGACACCAGTGAGTTTTTACCCCCTGAGCGTGTTGAGCAACTTCGCAAACTTATGCCCAAGGGACAGTTTGAGTCCGAAATCATGGGCAACTTTGTGGAGGATGCTACTGGCGTATTCCCTACAACAGAACAGTCCTGGAACGGGATGATAGATAGTAGTACGTACAATTCTCTGTACATAGGGATAGACTTTGCCAACGCCAAAGATGGGACTGGAGACTACCTGTGTGTGTCTGGTTATAATGAGCGTGGGGAACATGCTTTCCTTATGTACCAGAATGATAAGGGGCCACATGAAAGTATCTATTGGATACGGGATATATTGGCACCCCTTAGGGGCAAAATAAAGTGCATCCTGTGCGAGACCAACAATATGGGTGAGGTGTATATAGCCCAACTCCGTAAGGTCCTTGCAGGGTACAATATCATGCAGTTCACCACATCCAACACATCCAAGCGTGAGATAGTTGAAGCCCTGGTTGCTGGTATAGGTGATGGGAAGGCTAAGTTCTATAATGACCCAGAAATGCGTAAGGAGGTTAGTTGCTTTGTGCTTGAACTTACACCCTCAGGGGCTATTACATACAACGGGCACGGTGCACACGATGACCTGGTAATGGCAACGGCAATTGCGTATAAGGCATACAGTGGCTACATGGGTCACTATTGTATATCTGTGGTCTGATGAGAACCCGAACCATAATTGATTATCAATAACATACAAAATTGGGCTACACTTATGGCATGGATTGACACAGAGAACAGCATTATCAACATCCTGGGTTTTGAGTTGGAGGACATAAGATTCTGGGACAATACAGTTGACGAAATAATAAGTAGTGGGGACATAAACTCCCTATATGAAAAAAGTAACATATGAACTATACAGACATAAAACTAAAACAGTACTTGGCTCTTAAGGATATGGTTAAGGAGTCAGATGATTTGGATATGCTTACTATCCAAGCCAGGGAGATAGCAATCTGCAACGACATGACAGAGGATGAGGTGCTGGGGTTGTCACTACCTGAATACACCAAGAAGGTCCAGGAGATTAGTTTCCTATCCACACCAATCAAACCCCGTAAACACCTGCCCTCCCAGATTGTTATTGACGGCAAGAAATATAAGGTCGAGAAGGACGTTAGGAAGATGACCATAGGACAGTTTATCGACTATAACAGCCTTCGGGAACTATCTAATGACGATACATATTTACCTCAGATACTTGGTGTGTTTGTTTATCCGGCTGACAAAGAATACCTCAAGGGGTATGATGCTGACACCAACGCTGAGGCACTTAAGGATGGGTTGGATATCCAAACGGCTGTGGACATGAGTTTTTTTTTTCGGAGCAAATTGGAGACATACTTAAGGAGTATGCTACTTATTTTGGGCTGGGAGATAAAGAAGATGGAGAGGAAGAAGACGATGAGTCCGGAGAAGATGAAGGAAGTGAAGGAGAAAATGCAAGCCCTGCGTTCTATATTAAATGGAAATGGATAATCCAGATAGACACACTATCAGAGAAGACCAGACTCCCTTGGCCAGAATGCTTTAACATGGGAGTAATTGAGGCCCTTAACATCCTATCCTATGCACGTGACAAATCAGAATGGGAAGTGGCAGAACGAAAGAAGATAATGGCTAAATAAACAAAGTAATGGAGTGGAGAAACACATATGAGGTGCTTACCAAATTCGGCCAGCAACTGGTGGGTGAATATAGGAACAAACTACAATCCCACAGGGCAAGTGGAACCCTACAGGACACTATGACCTATGTGATTAATGCAGGTACCGACAGCATAGAACTTAGCCTGAGGCTACAGGATTATTGGAAGTATCTGGAGGATGGCACCAAACCGCACTGGCCACCTATGGAGGCTATCGAGAAATGGATTGAAATAAAGCCTGTTTTGCCCTATCCAGGACGTGATGGTAAGTTACCTACCCCACAACAGTTGGCGTTCCTTATAGCCCGTAAAATAAGCGAAGTGGGCACCCAGGGAGATGGACTCCTACAGGAGAGTATCACCGATGTTATGACGGAGTTTGAATTCCAGTTGGATGAGGCTGTTACCAGGGATGTTGATGCCAATCTTGCTCTCATACTCGCTTATATCAAATAATATTTATTCCAAAAGCATACAATATGATACCAGTTTGGAAAGATACTTTTTACACCCATAATATAGGGATTGGCAACGTCCTCAGGTACCAAATAACGGGGCCTGACACCCCATACCAGGGTATTGCTTATGCTGACCCCACAGGTGTTGTTAGTGTTAAAATAAACGATGTGGTCAAGAACTACCTTACCACCACCATGCCTGATTTTAGGAGTTACGACAATCAGACTGTGACGCATGCCAACGCAATAGGCAGTTTTGCCCTTATTGACACTGACACCCTGGATACTTTGGGCACATACACTTTCTGTAATGACTATGACTACACCAACCACACCAACTACATCTATAATGGTGCACACCCTGTCAACGGTCACGCAAATAATACTATGTGGTGCTTCCATACCTATTTGAGTTCAAGTACATTAAAGACTTTAGTGACTACAGGTAGTTGCACAGGTTATACCTGTTCCTATTGCGGTCAGGGGGCTATTTATTACCAAAATCGTGCTGGTGGGTTTGATAGTTTCCTCTTAGAAGGCCACACTAAAAGAACGGACAATTTCAGCCGTACACCCTTGCTTACTATATACGATAACACCAGTATCGAATTTGGACAGAGACCATATTTGACTGTTACAACCCCCAATTGGGAAGTAAACACAGGTTGGTTGACAGACGCACAGGCACGTAACTTTGCCTGGAATGTGTTCAGTAGTTCCCAGATTTGGTTCCATGATTTCAAGGATGGGCAGGTATACCCCGTACAGATTGATGACCAGGATGCAGAATATAAGGAATACCGTAATGGTAAACAGATGATAAATTACACCCTACACCTCAAGGGTGCACAAACATTTGAAAATCAGTTGTAAACATGCAGTCAGTAAGATTATATATCAACGATGTTTTGGTTGAGTTCGACCAGCAGCCGGACATTAACTACAACTACAAGCAGACAGATTTTGAGTCCCCACTTGACCTCAAGAATGGGTATAGCAAGACTGTTGTTGTGCCAGGCACAAAGAACAACAATATCCTATTCGACAACATTTGGAGGGTTGACCGTACACAGCAGTTTGCCGAGGTATTCAACCCATCTAAGCGTGTGCCCTTCACCCTATTTGTGGATAGCACCCTTTATGAGTCTGGTTACGTCAAATTGGACACTATCACCCGTAATGAGGATGGTTTCTGGGAGTACAATATCACCCTGTTCTCCGGCATCGGTGAATTCATATACAACCTTACATACAATCAGAAGGGTGACAAACTTAAACTTAGTGATATATGGTTAGGTGCTGGTGCTGCATCCCAAAGGGACACGGAGTTGGATTTTACGATTGACAAGGATGAGGTAACGGGTGCCTGGATTGATTTGGGCAATAACGATGACCAGACCTGGGACCAGCAGCGTCACCATGTGCTGAACTACGCACCTTGCTATGAGGGAAAACCAAAGAACTTCTCAACAAACAAGGTTGTGCTCAATATGAACACCACACCATTTAGTGGACGCACAACCCAAGATGGGCAAACATTTGGTACTATTGGTGGTTATGCTCTTGGTGAACTTGTTGACGATTTGGATGAATGGGGCATCAGGGACCTTAGGTCTTGGATACAGCGTCCTGTACTTAGGATGAAAAACATTATACAGGCATGTACATACCCTACAAACAACTGTGGTGCAGAAGGTGATTTATCACAGGGGTACACAGTCAACCTGGACCCTGATTTCTTTAATTCTGACAATCCTTACTATGAGGACACCTGGCTCACATTACCAACCCTCGACACTATCAACTATGAGAGTAGTTCTGGTGTCAGTGGCACCATGAGTTTCACAGGCAGCACCACAGGTGGTACGATAAATTTGCAGAACAAACCCTGGATTACATATTGGAATTCAGATATAGACACAAGCGGAAAGACAATCAACAGTGCTGAGATTAGTTTCAAGCTACAACTAACGCTTGATTCCACCACAGGTACGGTATTGTCTCAGGGTATTCAATACATAAAGACCTGTTTCAACGACACATATGGCCAACAGATGATATGCCCTCTTAAATCCTATAAGGGTGCTTTCTTCGTTCAGTTGGTAGGTTACAACAGTTATGGCCGTGCTGTTGCTGGTTCTGACGTGTTATTCTTAACATCGGTTCTCGGTTTCAAGCGTGGAGGTATTGAAGGACGTACAGAAATACCTATTTACCCTGCATATACAGCGTTTACATACACCCCTGAATACCAGGGTACAGGCATAGGGTACAAAGAGTACCACATGGACTTTGTTAAGGGCACAGGTGCCAACTTTGTGTCTGACCAGAACTATATCCTTAAAATCAAAAGTAGTGACGTTAAGTTTGAAAGTGTTAAACTGGTTATCCATAAGGCATGTGGGTATGCTGACTGGTATCCTGTAGGTCAAACATATGTGCCAGCAAACACCAACCGCTTTATGGTCTGGCAGGATGCTTATACCAAGGTGCCATATTGGGCGGTTGTTAACAGCATAAGCCCTATAATGACAGACAACCTATATGATGTTGAGGGTAATCCCTGTAGTGCCACATTTACTTCCGGTAGTTACAAGGGTATGGGTAGTTATGCCAAAATAACCAAACAGGCCCTTCTCAACACCAAATACACACCTGCTGACTATCTATTGTCCTATTGTAAGATGTTTGGGTTGTACCTTATCAAGCGCACCGATACCCGTACAATTGACATCCTGACCCGGAAGAATTTTTACAAGCGCCAGGTGGTTGACAACATCGAGGACATTATTGATTTCGGCAAGGAGTGGACAATCACACCCCTTACATTTGATTCAAAGTTCTATGATTTTGCTCCTTCTGTTGTAGAGGGTGAATTTGCTAAGGACTATAGTGCATCAACCAACGTAAAGTATGGTATGCAGCGTATTGACACAGGTTATGACTTTGATGCTAACAACAACGTAATTACAGACAAACTTTGCTTCAAATCGGCTGTTGAAGGCATAGAAAAGAGTCCATATTACAGCACAACGACCAACGGTAATGCAGTACGTAGCAAGCACCTTTGGATGGTTAACGGTTTCAAATACACCCTATATGGTACAGGTGAGACCACAGCCCAGGTAACGGCACAGACAGAGGACATAAAATTGAAGGCTATCAACCCTGATGCACAGCGCATGTACTACGATTTCACACCTAAGGTGCAGTTCCGTAATGGGGATAGTGCTGTAAACGGTGAGAACGTGCTTCTTTTCTTTAATGGTTACAAAAACACAAACGAGCACAACCCGAAATTCAGTTACTATGTGACCGATGACCTTATCTTTATGAACAACTATAATGGTGGCAACGCCTGTTGGTTGTACACGGCCAGTGAGTTGGATTCTAATGGTGAGCGTATTGCCTATGAGGTAACACAATTGCCTGTATTTGAGCGCTATAGAACCTCTGAGGGTAGTGACGATATAAGACTGTCACTTGACTTCGGTACGCCAAGACAGTTGTATGTTCCAGGCTATACTGAGAAAGGTGATGATACCATCTATGCTCAGTTCTGGAAGGATTACTTTGAGGACATGTATGATATTGATAATAAGATACTTACATGTTGGATAAGGATTAAGGAAATACCTAACCCTGAGATGTTCAGGAAGTTTTATTGGTTCCAGAACAGCCTATGGAGGTTGAATTCTATTACCAATTGGGTCCCAGGCAAACTTGAACCTACACAGGTAGAGTTCCTTAAGGTAAAGGACATTAACAACTACACTACCAATAGGTTAGCAGACGAGAATACGGTGAGTCTTACACTATCCAAAAACATCATAGGCTACACTGGGGGAACGGTACAGGCATATGTGACGGCTGGTGAAGGTGTTGAATGGGTGATAAGTTGTGATATGCAATCAGGACCTGAGGGTTACGAGCCTTCCATAAGTATCAGTCCCACATCCGGAACAGGTAATGGGATTGTGACTATTGACCTTGGTAGTAACGAAAGCGGTGAGGCCACAGATATTGTGTATAGTGTGAAGGTCTATGGTCCGTACAACACAGCGTACAAGTATATTACCCAACCAAGTGAGTATGCTATCTATTGGCAACCTAATATGGACGGTGCAATAATCTCGTACTCTGATGAGGTTGTGACTGTGGACTTTGAAATGGCTAATTGTGAGATTGTAGGTGCCACAGCAAGCACGGCAGACTATATATTGGTCAAACCAACTTATGTTACGGTAGGGTTTACGGAACAAACAACAGATAACTTCATCGACCACAAGATAACGGTAGACATCAAGGACCTTAATGGCAACCATGAAACCTGGGATATGTGGGTATGCCAGGCAACAGAGTATTGGGATATCCCGGCCACAGGCAGTACAACAGCCCAAACTTCGCATGTTAAATTCACGACAACAGGCAGTTGGTGGGTAAACATACAGGAGACCGGAAACACCCATACATACACATTTGAGGCTAACACCACAACATCAACCAGACAGGGTAATTTAGCGCTACACTATAATGGCAGGACCGTTGGTATGGATATTTATCAGGCGGCAGGTACGGGAAGATATTTTATCTACAACCCTACAAGCCTTGAATACCCACATGCAGGAAATACCCAGAACATTATGATAAGTGCTAACACCAATTGGGTTGCATCAGCACCTGATTGGATAACACTATCACAATCTGGTGGTACAGGCAGTGCAACAGTTGCAGCATCTGCATCTTCAAGGACGTTACGTGATGATAGGACTGGTAATATTGTTTTCACAACGCTTGATGGCACGTACACAATACCTGTCAAACAGTATGGTAATAAGGGTAGAAATTTGTCTGTTACAGCAAGCACAACCACAATACCAAGTTCTGGTGCAACAGTTGTTTACCGTTTGCTGTATGAGGATAGAGGTGACGACACTGTTAGTATTACTTGTTCAGATACAGGTGCAACAATCGGTAACATTAGTTGGGTTGGTGAAGTAGGTGAGGTAACAATCACATATAGTCCTTCAAGTGCAGGTAGGAGTGTTACAACCACATTTGACCCTGGGTCTGCTGTTGCTCCAGATGTTACAATTACCACCACACAGACGATGGGAGAATATTTAACGGTGTCAACCCACAATATTGATTTTGATTCTGCTGGTGGTACCCAGACGTTCACAATAGATGCAAGTGGCACGTGGGAGATAGTTTTAGAACAATACGACGTAGATGATTAAGTTATGGCTATATCAGATTGGTTAACAGTGACCCCTGACACCGGAAATTCAGGGATAACAACAATAACGGTGAGTGCAAGTTCCCTATCGGAGTTATCCAATAGGGCTAAGGCTATCCGTATTACTTCCGGCAATCTTACAGAGGATGTGTTAGTTAAGCAAAAGACATCAGGTGCTACACTATCAATATCTCCTGGTATGCTTGTGCTTCCTGACTCAGGTGGCACAGGTACGCTTAGTGTAATATGCTCTGGTGCTTGGACAATTAGTCCCATGAGGTCTTGGATACAGTTTAGTGCAAGTGCTGGTACAGGTAGTACTACTATTACCGTTACAGCCAGTTCCAATACCAGCAAATCAGACAGGGGTGCCACATTCTTTATCAACAGTGGGTCGCTACAGGATAGGACAGATATTGTACAATATAAGGACGCAAGCCTGACACTATTCCCTACATCGTTCAATCTTGGGCATAATGGAAGTACACAGTTCATTATGGTTACTCCTTCCATGCAGGGACAGACATGGGAAATTCAGAACTATCCGGATTGGGTAACGGCAATCACCCCTACATCATCAACACAGGAGGAAGTGGTGACGTTCAGTTACGGACCAAACACCAGCACCTCAGCCAGGACAGGCAATATATCGTTCTTGTATAGGGGTATTCCACAGCAGGTGGCGTTAACACAGTCCGGTGAGCAGACATTTGAAATCAGCCCGTCAGCAGTCACGTTCCCTCAGTCTGGTGGTAGTTCTGCATTAACAATAAGCAGTTCGACTTCTTGGAAGATATTCTATCCAAGTTTTGTTACAGGTCCTGAAAATGGCTCTGGTAGCACTGCAATTACCATAACCGCATTACCCAACACAGGATTGTATAAGGAAGGTGTTATTACAGCCCAAACAAATGACGGCCTAATTAGTCACACTATCAATTGTGTGCTCGATGGTCCTGTGTTTGTGTATTCTCCTACGGCAATCACGGCTAACTGGACAGGTGGCAGTGCTACGGTTAATATTACAGCAGACACAGCCTGGCAAATCATATCGTACCCTAACTGGGCAACACCTTCAACCACACAGGGGTCTGGTAATGGCTCTGTTACATTCACATTTGGCGTTAATGAGGGTACAAACAGCAGAACGGAGTCAGTGCAGTTCAGGTGTAGAAATAGAGTATTTAGTGTGAACATAACCCAGAAACCAAGGGATTTGATAATTATACCAACATCTGTCACGTTCACCACCTATTCTGCCACATCAACTACAGTCAACCTTATATCAGGTTACAATTGGGAGGCAACAAATGTTCCTTCCTGGGTAACGTTATCCCAGACGGCAGGTACAGGCAATCTATATATCACAATCAGTGCTGATACAAACCCGGCTGTTGATAGGACTGGTAATGTGGTGTTTACCTGTAATGGCCAGAACTACTCCTTTGAAATTCAACAATATGGTATGGAAAGGTTTGGTTTGTGGTGGGAGGTCAGTGGCGATTCACCTCAGAGTCTTATTCTTGGTAACGCACCTTCACCTGTCTATGTTTCTGTAGACGGGGCAACACCCGTGTTATATGATTCAAGCCTTACAGGAACAAAAATAAGAGTATACTATGCCACAATTTGGGATGAGGTATGTCACTGGTACCTTTATACTAAAGCTTTTTACACAAGCCTTGAAATTGGTTCAGGTGTAACATCTATTGGTAGAAATGCATTTTACGGGCAAGAATTAAGATACTTGTCTATGCCTGATAGTATAACAACTATAGGAGAGTATGCGTTCTGGGGATGTAAGAGTTTAAGTTATCTTCAACTATCATCCAATATCACAACTATCCCATATGCCTGTTTTGTTGGTTGTAGTGGCCTAACACATGATTTGATTATACCAAGCAGTGTTAATTCAATAGGTGGTGGTGCTTTTGCAGAAACGCAATTTTCAGCCATTACAATACCTTCATCAGTTACAACCATCGGAGATAGTGCTTTCAGCCATAACCAAGCATTAGGAAGTATCATAATACCTGATAGTGTAACAAATCTTGGTCCTGGAGCATTTCAAGGTTGTACCAGTCTTTCATCTGCAACAATTGGCACAGGTATTACTTCATTAAGTTACGAGGCTTTCGCAGATTGTGATTTAAGGGAATTTGTTATTCCGGTTAATGTAACAGGAGTTGGATATTATTGTTTTTATGATAATGAAAATCTTCACACATTAACAGTAGAAGGAAGCCCTAAAATGAACACACCATTCTACCGCTGTTGGGACCTTTACACAATTTATTGGGAAGGAACGACCTGGGATTTAACTGGTTCATCTCATCCTTTCGAAGGGATACCAAGTAATGGTACTTTTTATTATCACACAGGAGCAAATATTGGGTCACTACAAAGTGATAGTGATTTGAGTACTTGGACCTTCACCACATACTAAACACCTGCCGTTTAAAACCGAATTCGCTACCTTGGATAGGGCTGGTGTGGGGTAGGATGCCGATGAACTCCTACCCCTTTTGTATTTATAATATTTATAGAAAAACTAAATATCTATGGCCGAAGAAATTCGCAAAGTTATACATATTGATACCTCCAGGTCTGCCACATCGGTTAAAGACTTGCGTGACGAGATAAAGAGCCTTAGGGATGCTCTGGTACAGTTGGATAGTACCAGCGAACAATATGTGCAGATTGCACAGCAGGTAGCACAGCGTGAACAGAAACTGGCCCAGGTCATGAGTGCCAGCAAGAACGTAATCACCCCATACCAAAGGAGCCTTAATGCACTTACAGCAACATATTCCAACCAGCGCCAGGAACTCCGGGCATTACGTACAGCACTGGAAAATCTTGACCCAGCAACGGCTGAATATAGGTCCGCATTTGAACGCGCCGCTGAAATCACCCACGACCTCCAGGAGCGTCAGGAATTGCTCAGACGTAGTAGTTCTGACCTTGGTGTACAGTTGGGCAACATGCGTGATATCGGTACTGGTCTTGCTGCCGGATGGAGCAGTGTTAACGCTCTAATGACATTAACTGGCAACAATTCTGAGGACCTTCAAAAGGCTATGGTTAAACTCCAGGCTGGTATTGCGTTGGTCCAGGGCATGAAGGGTCTGGAAGGGCTTAAAAACGCTGTTAAGGGCTATATTAACGGTGCCGCCAAATGGTTTGATAATATTGTTGAACTTGGTAAGGGACAGAAAACCCTTGCGGCTGAAACTGATAAGACCACTACTGCAACCAAAGCGTCTTCTGCTGCTGCATCAGCCAACGCTACCGCATTAGAGGCTGAGGGTACTGGTGCGGAAATGGCTGGCGCTGGTATGAAATCGGCTGCTGCTGGTACAACTGTGTTTGCAGGGGCATTAAAGGTCCTCAAGGCTGCTATTATTAGTACGGGTATTGGTGCCTTGATAGTACTTCTTGGTAGTCTTATAAGCAAATTAACCGAATTTGAATCCAAAGGTAGTAAGGCATATAAGAATGCCAAAACGTCTGCTGATGTCTATTTTGATAGTGAGAAGCAACACTTAGAGGACCTCAGAACCCAATATGAAAGGGATATTGAACGTCTTGAGGCACAGGGCAAGTCAGAAGAAAAAATATTCAAGAGAAGGCAGAAATATTTTTATGATTTAGGGGAAGCGTTAGGTTCTCTGACAGAAGAAGAAGAAGCATATAAGAAAATACTTGCAGATGCCGAATCCAAGTGGGGTGAAAGAGATACGAGCAACAAACGCAATTGGGGATGGGGAGCAAATAAAAATAAGAAGATAACAGCGAATTTGTTTGGATTCAGTGATGCTGATATGGCTAACATCAGATATGTGGAGAAAAAAATCCAAGAGGTTAGTTATATATCAAAAGAATCCTGGAAAGGGCTATCAAATGAGGCTAAAAAAGCATATGATAGGATAAAGGCTGACGGTATCAAAACATATCAGGACCTTATGCAGACAAAAGAACTGTTTAACAAACTGGTGGTTAATGATGAGAAGAAAGGTTATGAAGATGAAGTAAAAGCAGAAGAGCATGAACTTAAAGTCCGATATGACCAGACAGTTAAGAACGCTGCTGACCGTGTACGTACAGAAATAGGTGCCCTTAAGGATGAAAAACAGAGGGAACTTGATATTGTTGGTAAAAACGCTACAGCAAGGACAAATATTGAAAAATATTACAATAAACAGATATGGTCTATTGTTACATCCAACACACAGTCCATTATAGATAATGCCAAATCAACAAACAATACTGAACTTGAGAACCTTAAAGACAAGTACGATAAGGAAATCAAGGAACTCAAGAAGTATGGCCGTCTAACAGCCGAAATTCAGGCTGAAATGGATAAGGCATACGAGAAGAACCGTGCTGCCATAATGGACAAAAACGTTACGGATACCATTAACAAGACCATGACTGCATGGAAGTTACAGGTTAACGGTCTCAAACAGGGTGCAAACCTGGAAAAAGATATGCTTGCAATCCAGGGCAAACCTTCTGCTGATGCTGTACAGAAGTATAACGACCTTATATATAGTTATGATGTCCAACTTGCTGAGGATGAAAAGAAATTGTGGGAGGAAGTTGCCAAATCTGATGGCATAAGCCCGGAAAAACGTGTGGAGGCAGAGCAAAAAGTTGCTGAGTTAACAATAAAACTCCAGGACCTTGCAACCGAAAAGATTATCAACGATGCCAAGACCCGTAAGGATAAGGTTCAGGAAGAAATTGATGAACTTAACCTGGAACTTGACAAGATGGAGGCGAAGGCAAGCAAGAATTTGTTTGAGAGTCAGACGGGTTACACCATGTCCCATACCAATAACGCCAGTGGTGCAGGTTCCGGAATATTGGAGGCTGTTTGGGGTGGTAAGAACGCTTCCTACAAACAGATGCAGGAGCAGATGGACACCGAAAATGCTATTATTACAGCAGGTCTTGAAGCCCGTATTGCTGCCCTTAAGAAATTCAAGGCAGAAAATGAATTAACCAAGGACCAGATGTTGGCATACGACCAGCAGATAGCATCATTAGAAACGGAACTCAACAAACAGGTTGCAGATAACCAGATTCAAACGGCAGAGTTAACGCAAGAGAAATGGGAAACATTCCTTGATGCTGGATTGTCTGTTATGGACAGTTTCGCTGACATTCTGGGTAGTGTGGCTGACACTATGGAGGCACAGGTACAGCGCCAATTGGAATTGGGCCAGATAACCGAGGAACAGGCTGAGGAACAGCGTAAGAAGATAAAGGCTATCCAGATTGCACAAACGATAGTAAGTACAATCTCTGGCGCTATTGGTGCATTCACACAGGCATCTGCAACCATACCTCCACCTGCCGGACAGATAGTTGGTGGTGCGGCTGCTGCTGCCGTTATTGCTGCTGGTATTGCGTCTATTGCGCAAATGAAATCCACAGAAAAGAACACCAATAGCATAAGCAATAGCCTACCAATAGCATCACCTTCTTTAAGTGGATTTGAGAAGGATTATGAGGCAAATATGACTGGTAATTCTGAGGTTAGCGCACTACGTAACGCTATCGAAGGTGCAGACATTAGGGCGTATGTAGTTGAGTCAGACATAACGTCAGCACAAAACCGTAGTCGTAGGCGAAGTTCTGAAAGCACATTCTAACAGTAAACCCCAACCGATTTGGCTGGGGTTTTTCCTTAACGGATAATGATGATAAAAATCCTTTACGGAAAATAATGTAAAAAATCCTTAACGGACTATAAAAAGTTATGAAAAAACACGATTGTGTTTATTTTTCTTCTGCAAAGGTAATACATTATTTGGTAATAAACAACATATTACCTTGGAATTTTCATAGCACCCTTGCTAACTTTGAACTAATGAAAACCCTATTTATGACACCATCGACAGTGAAGGCAAGGCTCGTTACCCCTGGTATTCGTGTTTCAATCTTTGTGACCGAGGAATTACAACCGAGGTTTTCAAGAACCATCGCAAGTATAGTTTTGGTCACAGTCCCATTTTTAGGAGCAAACATCTTGGTTTCATAGTTTTTCATGATGCACAGCGCCCGGTTTTCTCTAATTTCCTTGAAGTAGGTCTTCTTAGCCTCAGCAATAATCTTATCCCTATCCTGGCGCATCTTCATAAAATCTGCGTAGTATTGGTAGTCGTTAAGTGCCTCCCATTCCTCAGGATATTGTGCCTTTAGTGTTTCTCTATTGATAGAGTCCTCCCCATCTTTTACGGTGTTCCAAGAGTTTTCACAATACACAGCAAGGGCGTAAACAGGGTTGTGGTGTTTCTCCATGTCAATAAGGTATTCTTCCTCATAGGTTTTGTTGTATTCACCCATACCGAAATGAACAGCCTTTTCATCAGCATCAACAGCCGTAACCACAATCATCTGGCAGTTAACTTCTTGTGCACGGTAAAAGCAGACAAGCAGGTTGTTGGTCCAGGATGCACCCCATGCCTTAGAGTCAAATTCTTTTCCCCCGATTGAACGCACCAGCAGCATTCGCTTACCTACAGGATTGCCTTCCCTTTCCACAAGGTCTGCAATAGCCTTGTAGTACCCTTCCTGGGTCTTGCAGATGTCAAGGTTGCGGTACTCACCGCTTACCCAAATTTCTTTCGTAAGTTTTTCCATATTATCTGAGGTGCCAGAGTTCCCTAATCTGGTCCTTTGTGATGTACTTGTAGATGGTGTCCTCATTAAAGAACAGGTCATGATACCAATCCGCACACAGGTCTGACAGGTTATCCTCACCAATCTGGTTGAAGACGTGGGACATCAGGCTGGTGGCCAGAATCATTTCGAAGTAACCCTGCATATTGTTTTTGCAGTGGGTGTTGAGCATCCTCTTGATGTACTTGTCAATCTCGGTCTCAGCGCTCTTGGTATTGATGAGGTATACCACCATATCATCCGCAAAGGTGTAGCGGTTCTCATTAGCAAGGACGGCATCCTCACCGTTGTACTGTTTGTCGGTAGCCTTCCACTGAGCGTAGGCATCAAGGTAAGCAGAATAGACTGCGTTCTGGAGTTGTGAAATTGTCATATTCATTTTTTCTACAAAGTTAATAATCTTTTTGTTTATAACAATACCTTACTACAAAAACTGTACCAAACTAATTATTTAATAAGATTTTTTATATCATCTGCCCGGTCCTGGAGTTCCTGACGCTTTTTTTCATAATATTCCTGTTCG
>RHMF01000368.1_pt1 | contig 18959 bp, 26 predicted proteins | sample 5365151 | NCBI WGS metagenome assembly RHMF01 (sample SAMN10266501, study PRJNA497801) | feces metagenome | isolation source: feces | host: Bos taurus | place: China: Prairie of Fairy Mountain | collected 2017-08-14 | reverse complement strand
TAGAATTGAACTCTAAAGTTGTTTGCTCCTCAATTGTTCTTTTAACCTTACCTTTAAGTATCTCTATGTCAGGAGCGGCTGTCTTTTTTCCTGTTAATAGACCAGATTCTCTATGAATAACGTACTTATTATCTACATATTCTGTTCAAATGTGGACATATCGAATTTTTCCTTTTGAATCCAATCCAATACAATGACTATTTAGTTCCATAATTACTTTTTATCAGTACTTCCAAATCCTCCCGCACCTCTTTCGGTTTCTGAAAGCTCTTATACTTCATTAAGCTCAATAGTTGGATAAGGAAGAATCATTATTTGTCCAATTCTATCTCCAACATCATACCAATCACAAGCATTAAACTGATACTCATTTGCATTGCCAGGATTTACAATAGATGTAGTGGTCCATTTACCATCTGTTTCTTCACCAGGTTGATTCTGAATACGATAATTACGCTTAAAACGAAGCTTTAATTCACCTCTGTATGAACTGTCAAGGAGTCCAATACTGTTGGCAAGCGATAAATCATACTTAGATACACTAGATCTAGGAAAGATTAGCATCATATATCCCTCAGGAACTTCAAATGCCAATCCTGTTCCATATTCTATATATTTGTCAGTTACATTAATAGATGTTGCAACAACATCCATTCCAGCATCTCCAGGTTTTGCATACTGAGGAATTACTGCATTTTCGTCTAATTTTTTTATATTAATTTTCATGTATTGTTTGTAATAATAAATTTTCCCAAATTTTATTGATTCTACTTTATCTGGTCACATCAGGTAGTTTTCTAATCATTATATTACACAACCCAAACTTTCCCAACCTTCGTTGATTAACTGACCGTTATTCCAAGTAGCAATATTAATAACATTATCGTCGTTTCCAGTCATCCACGCTATTTCATCTTCATTATATCCAAGCGTAGTTTCAATAAAAAACGAGAGATTGTCAATGTCATCAGGTAAATCTCTGATAACATCAACATCTCCCGTATTATAATTAAGTATTATTAGTTTCATCTTTTTTTACATATAAAGTACAATGACAAATGTCGTTTTCTCTATATTCTTTGCACGGACATAATCTATCTTCACGTGTTTCTCCAGGATTTTGACAAGGACACTCACCGTTATTTAGTTCACAACGTTTAAGAATTGCATTTACAATCTTATCGTTTGAATTTAAATCCCATCCGTCTTTTCTAAGAATTTGAATCATTTGAAATTAAAACAAGTTTATACTTTGTAGTACCTTCTTTAAATTTTTTACAAGATTTATTTAAATCTTTTACTTTATAAGATACTGTTATATGTTTACTCTTAGCTTTCATTATTTCCAAAATTTATAAGTTATATCTTCCATGTACCATCTTTCGGGATCATGATGAATTTTAACCATCTTTTGATTAGTTGTTTTAACATTAATAGGTCCATCATCTTCACGATAAGAACCAATCTTAACGTAATCAAAATCTGGCGTAAAACGAGGATATTCATCCATTCCAGAATACCATGCAGTTTTAAGTTCAGGATGAGTTTCGTGTACCCATTTAGAAAGTTCATTAACTTCTACTGGTTCTGCATCTCCACCCATAAAACATACACAAGTAACACCACGATTAGAAGTTAATAAATCTTCTATTACAGTTTTTGTTAGTTCTTGGCCAATATCACCTCAAAGTTCCTTGCTATGGCATTCTGGACAATGTATAGGGCAATTGGAAATTTCTATGCATAGTGAAATTTCATCCGGAACTTCACTAAATGTTACTTGACAAGTAGTATATTTTAGCATTTTATATCGTTTTCTTTTGTATATACACGAGTCTTTTGTTCAATTCTACGACCATCTGATCAGTTTTTAACTTTCGTTAAATATCCAATTACGCGATCGTAATAATCAATATGTTTAGATCCACATTTTGGACATTCTATAACAGGTTGTTTGCCAATTCAACCACAATCTTGACATTCAGAGTTTGGAATATTTCAAGTAAAATACTGGCAACCAACAGAAGCGGCATACTTAATAAGTTTACGATATTGTTCTGTGGATAAATGGCTATCAAGGTTTATATGTGCTGCAGATCCACCATCTAAATAGTCACCTATATATTCAGAACCGTGTAGTTTTAATTTATCTAACACAGATATTTCAGTATCATTTGGTTTAAATATATATGACGCATATAAATTTGTATCAGATGGCACTCAATAACCATCTTGTTTATCTCAATTGTAATTTTTTACTGCTAAAGATTCTGCAGGTACTTGTTCTGTGTTAAAAGTGGTCTTTTTAGTTTTGTGTAATAAATTCTGTTCCTTTATAGTACTAAAAATAAATTGACAAAACTCTTTATAATCTTTATTATCATTACATTTAATTCCAAGAAATTCTGCAGCTTGATTCAAACCATTTAATCCAATTGTAAGATATTGTTTATCTAAAGAAATAAAATTTGCAGAGTAAACTGGAAGAAGTCCAGCATTATACATATCATAAAGTCCCTCATTATAAGCATTATGATATTTATAAACTCTATTAAGTATGTCAATTAAATACTCATATAAATCAGGATACGATTCACGTGCTTTTTCTTGAGTCCATTCAGGATTTAATTGTTTCATTTGTGCATTTCAATCCTGTACAATACGATTAAGATTTAATGTAATAACGGATTTACTGCCAGTCATAACACCCATATTGCCATTAGTAAAATTAAACTCTTTTGTTTGAATTTTATTCTTTAAACGACAACATGAAGATAACGAATCGACTGTATCTGAAATGTATGTAAAGAAACTATGACCTTTTGCATATTCTTCACAAACAAAATTAAACATATTTTCATCTACGAATTTCCCATCTTTATACAAAAGTGTGACCGATTCCACAGGAAACGTTAATATACAACGCAATCTCTCTTTATTAAATCATTGCATAAATTCTTTTTGAAGTCAGCAAAGTGAATTCCATATAGGTTGTGTTCCATCTGGGAAATAAAAATCTCCAAACATACCATAAAAGAAAGGTTCATCAAAATAAGAAAAATTAACAAACGCACTTTGCATTCCACGGGCAGCTGCGGGCTGATTGATTGAATATATAACCTGTTGAAAATATTGTTCAATTTGAGATTTAATTGTTTTAACTCTAGTTACATTTTCGGTAGAAATTTGTTCATTAGATCGAAGATAATAATCGTTTCCTCATTCTTTTCGTGCAAAATAATCAAAATATAATAGAAATTCTGATGTTGCCACAGCTCCTGCAAACATTGATGATGTAGCAAATATAAGATTTATATACATTCCACAGAACGAATCAAGATTCTTTGGCGCTGCAGATAAACCTCCAAGATTTTTAATCCCATCTGTTAAAAACGGATACATTGATATACTACAGCAATACGGTGCAATTGCTCCAGCAAAAGAAGACTCATCATGTTTATAAATAATGTGATGTTCTAAATCTCTTACATATTGTTTAGAATCAAAATCTGGATAAAGTTCTTTTAATTTATCCATTATCATTCTACGAGAAATTTGAACATTGTCAGGTTTGTGAATTTCTGCATTTAAAATTCCAACATTTTTTCCACTTACATTAGAATTATCGTCAATTGTACTATCTGCAGTATTATAAGAATTCTTATATTTATTTATAAAAGTCTTCTTTTCATCAACTCAATTTCTAATAGCATCGTGCTTATCTTTATATGTTATATAAGCAATTTGAACATCATAATACTTAAATTCACCTAGTGAATATATTACAAACTTTTGAATTTCTTCGATAGTAATGTTATTGTCAAATGTTTCAGAAGTCGCTTCTAAATAATTAATGAAATCTTCTGGAGCATCACTATTGTATATAGAATTAAATGCTTTATTTACAGCATTCTTAATTTTTTCAAATTCAAATGGAACTTTTTCTCCGTTTCTTTTAATTACATTTATCATATTATTCAGTTTCGGTAAACATGTTGTAAACTAGTAGATTCTTTTCAAATCTATTAGTAATATCTTTTGTGTCCTCAGTTATAAGTGAACTAAACGCATCAATATAATTAAACACTGTACTTTCTTCTGAATCTGATACGTAATTTCTAGAAGAAGAATCCATATAAACATTTTGATATGCTTTTAAAACCATTGAAGGTGCAATTTTGATTTTTCCACCTTTGTTAACAGTTTCATAAAACAAACTTTTCTCAAATAATTCACCCGCTTTTTGTTGTCTTTTCTCTGGAGAAGAGGATAGGGTTGTATTGTCTAATTTATCAAAAATTGCTTCAGAATCATCGGTTAATTGCATCAAGTTCTTAACAATTCCAGTAAAATCAGCGAATTCTTCTCCTGGTTTAAGTTCGTATACATTTAATCATTGATCATTAAATGCATATATATTAGTGGTCTTTCTATCTTTATATGCTTTAAATAACTTATAAACTGGTTTACGAACATCTAATGCATAAACTAGATTATAAGTCTCAGCATATCCAGATACATCACATTTAGATGGCATTACTGCTTGTACTCAGACTCTATTATAAGTAATATCTTCCTTAGAATCAGTTATAGTAAACTGCTTTGGAAGTTGAACCTGTACCGAAAAATCAGAAGTGAAAGTCTTCATAAGATTAATAAAAGGTTCAACATATTCTTTAGTAGAAAGATATTCATTATTATTAATAGCCGTTGACTTGCCTTCTAAAAGTTTTGAAATAGTTATTTCCATTATCTAAATTTAAATATTCTTCATATAATTGCTCAAAGCAAACACCCTTATAAGTACGTTCTCTACGCTTATTTATAAGGGATTTCCCATCTCACTTATATGCACCTATTTTAGACAAGTTGCGCTCAAGCGAAGCCTCTTTTATCAAGTAAGCTTCTAAAATTCTAGACTCCTTGTTAGTGAGTCCCCACGCAAGTATACTGCAGGTCCAACTTGAATCTATGGTATTGGCTAGAGTATCTAATTTGTGTATAAAAGGTCTTGCGTCTTGCCAATAAGTTTCATCAAACTTACCTTTACCTATATAATGGATGATTCCATTTTTCTTTCATACATATACACAATAATCTCGATTCTCCCACCAGTCTTTATCTCTCTTTCTGAAGATTTGATTTAAATCTAGATTAAGGAATTCAGTCCAATAGCCCAAATAGTGGCGTTTTCTTAAAGGAGCTAAATCCATACTCTAGATAAGAAAAGGAGAGGATTGTTTAGATCCTCTCCTTTAGATTTCTAATTTGTTGTTAAACTAGAAGCTGGCAACTTCGTTACCAAGGAAGATATAACGACCCTTCTCAGTATTGATGGAAGGCGTATACTTAATGTGGCTGACCACATTCTTACCATCCTTTACACGATAGACAACCTCAACGTCTAGATCAGTCTTGACTTCAGACATAACTTCCTTAGCGGCCTTAACAGCAGCGTCCTTGGTGGCACCTTCACCAGCAAGAGAAACTACAAGTTCACCATTGTCAACACGACGAACCTCATAGGTACGCTCGGTAGCCATACGGCCTTCAGTAACAACATTCTCAACAGTGTACGGACGCTCACGAGTATCCTTAGAACCAGCAGCAACAACTACAATGAAACCAACACCAGGAACACCGGCGAGCTTCTCCTTATTCATCTGCTCAACAGTAAATGCCTTAAGATCCTTATCGGAAATAGGAGAACCAGCATTCTTTCAAGATGCCGTCTTATTACGGGTTACTTTAAACCCTTCAGCTTCAGCAGCTGCTACAGCCTCCTCGTAGGAGTACACTTCGAATTCTTTTTTAATCATACATGAATCATTTAAATTGTTATACATTAATCCTAGTTTTACTTGATTTCGCAAGAGTTTTTTATCAGTTATTCTTTCTGAAATTGATAGTTCAAAGTTACGAAACATTTATGACATTTCCAAATAAAAATTAAACATTTTCTGTAATTTCTATTTTGGATGTGGAAATTACTTTTCCATTGAATATCATCTTTGTTATAAGATACTTGTGTTTATAATCCTTAGAATAGGTCTTTTTCTGAATTATTTGAGTTTTTGGTTTAATGTAATTTCCAAACATAATCATTATTAACTTTTAATAGTTAAACAAATTCAATTTCCTTGTCGTAACCAAACATTTCACAATAAGCTACACGATACATTAGCTCATTGAACATTTTACGTCCAGATTGCATTTGCGAGTTACTCACATAATAAGATCTAGACCAATAATTTGGAATAGTTTCAACAACAAGCATGTTGGCATTGAGTGTCCAGCCTTGTTCCTTTGAAATTCCAAATTGTTTCATGCAATAATACCAGAGAATCTGACTATAGACAAACATTTGACGCGCATAGGAGTAATGTGTAAAGCTCCCAGTATCTTCTTTCATGAATATGTTACAACTTTTGCCCGTAGTTTTTAAATCATTGAGCGTGATAACCTTATTATCGAAGTCGATGGTCCAATTATCTGCCTTCATTTTAAATTTCAACGTTGCACAATGGTGTTGCTTATAAATAACGATGAAATCTGCAAAGAATGCGTCTTCGCAGTGAGATTCAATAGGATCCCCAAATACATCTACAGGATGTAATTTGGACATTATCTCTTCGTTATTCTTACAAGATTCAATACAACTATTAACAACATCCCAATCTTTATCCGATACTATTACACGTTGTTTGTCAGTTGGAGTTTTATTAAGTTCTTCTAGACTATTTGAATAATTATTCCAAGCTTCTTTAATTGTTTCTATTTTAGAATCAATAGAGCTGGAATAATAATCAACCTTTAAAGCTGCTTGTTTAATAGCCTCATCCAATTCAATCCCCTCTTCCAGAAAATTAGGAATCTCATCCATAACATCACCTAATTTTGCAGAAGGTTTACCAATTTTAGGTGCAAGTTCAAAAGATTCGGGTTGGAGTAAGCATTCATGAACAGAACTTCCTATTTTTAAACTACTAGTCTTTAATTTAGGGTGATTCTTAAACAAAGCTGGCGATCCACCATCCTTAGGATCAATCCATTTAAGTCCAGAATTCGATATATAATGCTCGTATGCTTTAGAGAAATAAGTATCATCATCTATATCCTCTTTACGAGCAGAATTGATATCTACAATAATTTTAAAATCATTAAGCTTTACTTTCTCCATTACTTAAAAGTTCATTCATCTTCTTTATTTGCTCTTTAATATAGACTCCACCACGAAATCCGTCAGATAGAGCAATTACTTTATTAGATTCACTATCGTATCTGGCAACTTCATTAATTTCAAAGTTCTTATAGGCCATCACACGGTACGGAATCCAATCACAAATCATTCTACTAATAATCCCATCCAAATCTTCCTCAAGAATGAATAATTCGAAATCAGTAGTTCCGATTAAATCGTATTCTTTGTCTAATTTTTCAAGAACATTAAAGTCACCATAATGTAAATTAGAATTTAATTCACATAATATGTCTCTAGCTAGTTCAAATTCCATTACTTTATATTTAAATTAAGATCATATATTCTTCTATGTCCCACATTATAATATTTATTATGAGGAGCGTCCATTAGATAACAAAAGATACCATTATCAACAGCATCTTTATAATTAGCAAATTTATCATCAATTAAAATTGAAACATTGTGTTCTTTCATTAATTGAACCTTACTTTCATTCCAAGGAACACAATAAACAGGAGCACAAGGAAATCCATTTCTTTCAAGGTTTTCTTTAGTCCATTCAACTGGAATAGAACGACTTGTAATGTACAAATCCGGTTCAAATGTTGGAAGATGTTTAGTAGGAAGGGTTGTCCAAAACTTTTTATCAGTAGATAATTCGTTTAATTTATCCTTAATTTCATAAGAACCGTTCCAATAATCATTTAATTTAATACCCGTTTTCTTTTCAAACGATCCTATAAAATCGAGACAGACGTCGTCAATATCTAAAGCCACAATTGGTCTATTAATTGGCAAAAAGATACGATCGTCTCCAGCGGGATTGATGTAGAAATACTCTGCAAGAATTAAAGCGTTTGCTGCAACTTCAGCAATACTCAAATTTCCTTCTGGAGTATAATCATTTCCAAGCTCAAAAGCAGTAAGATGCTTCTTAAGTGAAGAAAGGACTTCGGTCCACTTCATTCCACGCATCCATTCATTGACTTCGTGCTTTTCAAGTTTAGATGTTAGAACTTTGTTAATTTCATATAGTCCACGTTGTGGGACCAAATCGTACCTAATCGGTAGTGATGATTTTAGGTTGTTCATCATTATCTTCGTTTTTCTGAATTGCGTTAAGGAGACTACTAGCAAGTAACATTGCTAAGTCAGGATCCTCTCCTTCTTTGAGTTCTGGATCAACTGTCATTTGCATATCCAATCCATCCTCATTTTCTGTAAAATACATAGTAATACGTCTCTGACCCGTATTAAAACTTACAACGCACTGATTCGCCATTTATACGTATTGTTTAATTAGTTCGTAGAAGAATTTTTTGTCTAAAATTACACATTCTCCGACCGAACATATGTTTGTTTCTTTAGCTTCTTGTTTATTCCAAAATAAAACAAATTTTTCTGGATTTACTGGAGATTCTTCACGAATCTTAAAATATTGAGGCGTATTAATGGTGCGTTTAAGCTGTGGAAAGAATGGCATTTTTCCTTCAGTATCAATTAAATCAATCTTCGCATCATCCATTCTCTTACTTTCCGCACGGGAGGTTACCACACCAGTAAATCCAATTTCGCGTAATTCTTTAGCTATTTTGGTTTCATAGGAATTTCCACGTCTCTTATTATATGCACCATTACGCTTCTTCTTCGGTTTTTGCTCCTGTGTCTGTTCTTCCGTTTGTATTTCTGTTTTCTTCTTCGGCATAATATTGTTTAGTTTTTTCAATTAACTCCAACGTCTTCTTATGATTATGTGCTTTCCTAAAGTCACTTATATCCTTATCTCCACCATGCCTTGGAAGAAACAGCACTTTTAAATCAGGATGAGCTCTTTTTGCTTTGATCATACCCTTTAGGCCAGCTTCATCGTTATCATAGAAAACAAATATTTGCTTATATTTATTTTTTAATCGTTCATACTGAGCATCTGTAACAAATATATTCTCAGAACACGGAGCAATTGCTGTAATACCATATTCATATAAAGTCATGCAGTCTTTGAGCGATTTAGTAATTACTAAAACATCCCCACCTTTCTTTGATAACATATGAGCACCTTGAATTTGAGTACCTTTTCAATTAGCAACAAATTTTCACGAGCGTCTTTTAGGAAAATAAATTCTTCAGTATTCTACACCATCCTTAATTCCTCCAAAATATCCATAACATCTTTCAGAACCAGTAAACACAAAGAATATGTTTCCATTAAGTCATACTGTTTTACATGGATAAACTTTAAACTTATCTAATGTTTCTTTTGTAATTCCATATCGTCCTCACCAATCCAAATCGACCTGGTCCCATTCACGAACTTCGACTTGAATACGAGCCTGTTCTGATTTTTCAAGAACAGAACCCGTATATTCAAGTTTTGGTTTGTTGACCTTCATAGTAGGTCTATGAATAATTCCAAAATCATTAGCGATTATTTGCAAGGACATGTAGTAACTAACTCCGAATTTCTCTTGAACAACATTAAAGCAATCTCCAGAAAAAGCTCCAGAAAAGTCTTTCATAATCAATCTTCCTGATTTGTTACGATAAAAACTACAAGTTACGTGTTTATCATTGCGGAACGGTGATTTGAAAAGACCTTTCTGAACCTTTACCCCAAGATAGTGTTCCATTATTTGCTCTTCCGGAATCTTCGAGAGAATCAACTCCTTAGTTACTACAATGGGGTCCAGAGAATACTCCATTTAACTAGAAAGGAAGATCTGCCGTATCGTCAGTTTCAATTCCAAGCTGTTCAGCAAGACCTTCTACACTACCAGAACTAGTCTGAGTCATATTGGTAGGCTGAGCATTCTTAGCAGCATCAATCTTCTTCTGTTCAGACTGATTCATTACAAGATTGTGTCCGATAAAACGAGTAGAAATACCAAGATCACCATTGCGAGAAACCTTGGCAGGAAAACCAGGGATAGCAGCGAAACCATTTGACTGAGGAACAAGCTTTACCTCAAGTTCCGTACCAGCATAAGGCTTAGTAAGAGCGGCAATAACCTTTACAAGTTGATCAAAAGAAAGTCCATCCTTTTTTACATGCTTACCATTAATAGTAATTGTGTCATTGTCAATCATCTCACCGATCTTTGAATCGAGAGCATCAACAATCTGACGAACTGCAATCATAAAGTGCTCTACCTGAGAAGGATTTTCACCATAAGTACCAGCACTTCTTTCAGCAGAAGTTGGCTCAAAGAAATTATGATTAAACTCACCGTAACCATCGATATCAAGTGTAAGTTTCATGGTCTTATATGTTTGACCGTTCTTTTGTGAATTTACTTCACCAAGTTCAACACTAACAAACTTTGCGTTATGAATACCAGCCTGAAGAAACTTTCCACTTTCTTTAACGCCAGTGGTGGCGCTTAAATTAAACATTCCCATATTAAAACAAATTTAAAAATAACTTAAAAGGGGAGCGCATCATAATCTTCGCTCTCACCAAGCATTTCTGCTATCTCTTGATCTATTTGACTATTATTAAGATTCTCAATTGCTTCTTCTTCTTCAGCAAATTCCTCATCCTTAATAGTCTCTCGCTTATCTTCTACGGGAGTAAGAACAAAGACATTGTCTTTAATTTCTCCTTTCTTATCTTTAAATTCTGAGAACGTAAACAAAGAACCAAACTTTAATAGACTAGTTCTCTGTTGACCTTTAAATGAAATAGTACCCTTCTGCGTGAGCTTATTCAATTTTGTTATCTCATAAGTTTTTTATCTTATGATTCTTACACTTCTTATTCGTGTAAGTTCAGCATATGTTTTCATCCGTTCTGGATGGCGAGCACTCTTGGAGATATTATATTTATTCAATCTCTATGCGTTACACTGTCGCTTTTCCTTTCGCAATAGAAGCGATTAGCTCGACGTTCTCATCACAGGGTTCGTCGATTTTGCTCACTAATTCTTTATATGGTTCCCCATATAAACGGCAAACATATTGATATTTGTCAAATTTTCGATTTAAATAAATTGTTGAGTTATGATATATATAAAATAAAAACGCAAATGCCTCACGATTAACAGCTTGAATTCTGAAAGCTTTTGATGGAAAATTTGGTGTATTGCAACTAACAACTTTTCTTGAAATAGGCATATATTTATTTAATTCGCTTAAAAACTCCTCTGTGCCCAATAAATTATACATTGGTCTTGTAGAAGACGCACGATTGTAAATTCCAATACATCCATCGCCATCAAAATACCCTCTTATAAAATGCCGTATTAAAGACTTATCTTTAAAGATCGATTCACTGGGAAAACGCAGAGTTAAAGATTTATTTGGAGTACATCCTAAACTATTTAAGGTATCATAGAAATGTTTTCCAGATAAAGTTATTCTTTTTTGAGGTTTTATTTGCCCTTTAAATACTGGGTTCTTAGTATAAATTTCTCTCTTATAATCAATAAATTTTGCAAATTTATCTAAGTGTTCCTTATCTTTATCTGCTACTGACATTTCAAATCTATAAGAATTTTCTCTTTTTTCAATACATCCATCTGCGTAAAGAAATCCCAATCAATAAGCTTTTTCTTCTGTGTCTATTGTATCAAATACTAATTGATTATATCCAACATATCTAAAAATAGGATAATCAGGGTATCATTTTTCCAAATAGTGTTTAAATACAAATCGCTCTATAGAAAACTTATCTACTACATCATGATAATCAATTTGTCCATAATTATCAACATAAAATTCAGCAGCATCTTTTAATTTTTTTACGGAAAACAATTTTGCATTAGGATTGTCTGCAAGTCGATAATACTTGTTTTTTACTAATATATCTATAACCCCTTCTTTAGACAAACTTACTTCTTTGGCTATTTGACTAACGCTTAAAGAAGTGTTGTTTAGAAATTCTAAAATTTTAGTTTCTTTTTCTTTCATAATTGTGATATTTTAAGTTTAACCTATTTTTATTGTTAGCTATCTAACATCACAAATATACGAAAATTTATTTTACAATCAAAATAATTTAACAAAAAATTTACCATTTGCCCCATCTGTGAAAACTTCAGATTTACTTATAATAGGATAAGTGGTCTGATTATCCACAGTTCAATAGTTAATTGAAATTCTATCTCCAGCTACAGCACCTAATTTATTAACTGCATCTGTAGTGAGAACTAATTTGTTTTCTTCAACTACCAAATCTTCACCATTTGTGCTGGCTGGTGTAGTAGAATTGGATTTAGTAACTTTTACATTGGTTACTTTTTGAGTACTTTCATCAAAATCAAATGATATTTTAAGCATCGTATTCTGCTATCTTTTCTAAAACGTAAGCCAAATCGTTTGGAATATAGTCTTCTTCAAAGCACCCCATTGGAGTCTTTGCAGTAGTTGTACCATCTGAATGAGTCTGAAATACATATTCTGCCTTATCGTCATCTCCTCTACGAATTGTAGTAAAGAATACATAAGTAAATAGTCCCTCAACGGTAATAGAATTGTCCAACATTTTTCCCAACGTCTTTATTTTCAACTGTGGTTCATCAGCAGTACCAATATTTTCACTATGACAGGTCATAATAACATTAAGATCGTCTCTCATGAGAATACTAGTCTTTAGAACGCCGTAAAACTTTTGTGCTATATCGGAAAACTTCTGAAATCCCTTCTCCTGAGCTCTATCCATATACTCGAAGGCCATGAGATATTGAGAATCTTCAATAATTACGTTTTTGATTTCAGGTCTTTTGGTATTGATGTAGTTTAATATCTGTCCAATAGTTTGAACATTACTTGTGTTTATATAATTTCCTTGCGGATTATCCTTATTTCAAATTGTGTACTTACTTCTTCACCCCTTGAATGGAAGAGGTTTTGAAGCAACATTAATAATAAACGTTTGCGTAGAGTCAAGATTTCGTACACTAGAACTTTTACCTGTCCCTGACGCGCCTACGATTGCTATGAGATTTGCCATTAAAAACTAAATTTTAAAGGTTGTTGTTTAGCTTCTACAGTGTCCTCTGTAGGAGAATCTTCATTTTCTTGAAAAGCTGTGGTGAGACTCAGATACTTCGTAAAATCACTAATAGTATCTGCTTTTGGAAATTGATTCCAATAACCAATTTCTCCAAAGAAGTTTACAGGAATTGCTTTTTCGGATTGTCCTTGTCTATTCTTTATTAACTGTAAACTTCTATATCTATCTCTAAGTCCATCCCAAGAGCTATTTGGATCATCAATTATGATAGGATAATGCTTATGTGTCTTTAATTTAAACTTTAGTGGATAATACACGCCTATACATATTTCACACATTTTGTTATCATATAAACATTTAATTTATATTTCTATATATTACTATATAGTTCAGACTATTTCTTTACATTTCTTAATTGTACTTGGCATACAGAAATGTATCCCGCACTCTTGCGATTTCATTATCCTCAGCGCCATCTGTTAGGATAGTATATCGTAGTCGTTGTTCCTTCCAATTATTACTAATCGGCTTGGATAAGCGTTGTCCCTTAGGATTTCGCAGATTCACGAGATTTAACCAGGACTAGTGAATTTTGTATAAGCAATCGTTGTGTATATAAGGTTTTATCAAATTAGTAAACTTATCCTTGTATTTTGCACCAATATAAAGTACATTGCTCTTATGTATAGTTGGTACAATGTCATATTTATCTTTAAAAAATTGAATGATAATTTCTAAGTCTTGTTTACTAAAACAATTAGTACTAAAACAATATCCGCATTCTTTTTTATATCCATCATCCATGAATCAAACGGCAATACCTAACGGTTCAAGCGTATATAACAAATCTTTATTAATGTACTTGATACGTTTTCCATCTAATTCATAATAAAATTTATCCAAATATTGTGTAAACAGTTCGTTTGTGTAACTTCTTACACAAACACATTCATAAATGTTTCCATTACGTTTGTCTTGCTCTTTTGCATAATATGGATCAAAACATAAATTTTTAAGCTGTTTGTGTTTTCATAATGCATAATTTTCTTGTTTTAGTGAATGTGCAAAAGATAATGAAGCGTTTTTGCATTCGCTTTGCACTCTTAAACAAGAATCTCCTAACATTCCACCTATAAAAATCTGATATTGATCGTCAGTAAATTCTAAATGTTTGTTTATATTATTTGGAAGATTTAATTTGTTTCTAAAAGCACATATTCTTTTGCCATTCGTTCCCATTTCTTCTGCAATTTCTTGATCGTTTAAACCTTTATCATAAAGAATTTTAAATGTATTAGGATCAATTTCAGAATGATCATATTCTTGATTTAATCCAAGACTTCTTTTTATTGCATAAAACTGATCTTTTCCCAACCCAAGAGCCTTTGCACATTCTTCGTTAGATGAATACTTGTTTCTAATATTCATAAATTGTTCTGGAGTCATTTGTTTTAAAGCATCTTGTTTTTGCTTATCTTTTTTAGCACGTTTACTTAATCCAAACTCAACCTTTCAATCATAATATTGTTTCTTGTTGAACCCCTCACTTTTAATACATTCTAGATCTGTGCGATATTTCTCGCGCACCGTAATAAATTCTTCTTTGGTCATAATAAAAAATATTAAAAAGTTATACATAGATATTAACGATAACAAAGATATAAAATATTTTTAAGATATCAAAGAAAAATTTAATATTTTTAAAATCCTGGAACGGCGCACTAGAATCTTGAATATCCTCACTAGAACATTCAGTAAGTTCCGCCTTTCTTCTATCCATGCTTGCAGAATTACGATTTTCTTGCATTAACATAAAGAAAGATATTTCACATTGATTTCTCAATGTAACTGCTTCTTTAGATATTAAATCAATTTCTTCTTTTTTACTTCTGCCATTGATAGCAGTAGTTAAATTCAAGTGATCTACTACTACAATTATGGATTGCTTTGGATCCTTTTTCTTGTATAAGGTTCGTCTTCCATCTGCAGATGGATAAAACTCTCCATTCTCCTCTAAAAGATTTTTTACTTTTGAGTAAAATGAATTTGCAGTTAATGCTGTGTCATATATAAGTATCTTAGAATTTATAGAGTCCAATCATTTTCTTGCTTGAACCACATAATTATATGTTTCATCATCTAATATACTATTTCATGACATTAGTTTAGTATATGGAACGATTACTCCATATTCTTCAAAAATGTACAAACACAGCAATTTTGCAAGCAGTAATTCTGCAGACAACTCAAGACTAAAATAACAGATTTTTATATTGTTATTTGGATAGTCTCTTAATGGACGATACATATAAGCGTATAACGCTAAAGCACTTTTTCCAGATCCACTAACTCCAAACAGTAATGTATATAAAGGTTGAATCCCACCAGTAAATTCATCTAATTTAGGAATTCCTGTTTTTAAACCGATATTATCACCTCTTCTACCTTTATCGATCTTTTCAAACAATAGATCAACATTAGTCATCAGTTAATATATCAGTAGCAACATTAGATTCTAATCCATTATCACGAATATACTTTAATTCCAGCCATTTCTGACTAATTATAAATTCCAAAATTCCATAATTAATCTGATTATGATCCTTTCCTCACTGCAATAATTCCATAACCTCTTTATGTTTCTCAGGATTATGTTTTATTGCAGAAGAATATGCAAAGAAGAATTCATCTAATGTGTTAAATTTCTTTGCAATATTCTTCAACGGAAGTAATTTTCCAGAAGATGCTAGGAAAGGTGGATACGCCTCAAACAATTCTTGTCCAAGAACACCAGAATTTTTAATCCAAGATTTCAAAAAGTTCTTATTGAAATCTATTTCATTTGGATTATATTCTGAAGGATTATAATCTTTTTTAATTAAACCCTTCTCTTTTAATGAATTAAAGATATCTCTAAGTTTAGAACTTCCTCCATTACTAAATCATTTAGCAAAGTATTCAGGATGTCCTTCCTCATCACGAGCTAAAAATGTCAGATAAACAACAAGTAGTTCATCTGCTGTTAAATCGTAAGTATTTAATAAATTTAAGATTGTATTTATTTCCAAAATTTAGTAATGTTTAAGTTAAACAACTCAAACACACCGATTATTTATTCTCTTTTAAAAGAGATTTATTCGGAAAACAGTTTCATCTGTACTGGTGGAAAGGATTGGATTATTTGTTTCTGTAATGTTTCTGAATCAACATAACTTCTAATAAAATCACAAATCCAATTCACACTTTTTTCAACATCGTCAGCAAGGTAATCAAGTAATTGTTGTTTAGTTAATCTATCCATTATACTAATTAACTGCTGATCGGTTAGTTTAATAGTCATCTTAAAATCTAAATTTTGTATTTGTAATAGTTTCTCTTTCCCTAGTTTCAATAGATTCACCTGCAAGAACTTTATCTAATTGCTCTTCGTTGATTGTAACGACTTTAGATGTATTAGAGTTATTAAATCAATTTACTTCTTGTGTACCTTTTAAAACTAAAGTAAATATTTCAGAAGTTTTTCCTTCTTCAAAGCGAATTGCTCTACCTACACGTTGTGTTTTACGTATCTTGGAAGAATCTGTATGTAAAATTACTTCTAGATTAACACCTTTGCAATCCAAACCTTGATCAGCTGCCTTAGAAGTATGTAAAAATCCTTTAGAAGCATTATTGAATTTATCAATTATTTCCTGATTTTCTTTAACTTTCTTTTTTGAATGAATTACAAACCCATTACCAAATGATTCAGCTTGTTTAATTGTAGATGAAAATGTAATACCTTTACTATTTTTACGGGCTTTAAGAATCTTCTGTGCAACTTCCATCTTTTTGGGATGATTATATATAAATTCTTTACGTTTTCTCATTGCACGATTACATTTTTGAGCTACACCCATTACTGTATTGCCATCTAAACCCATTTTCTTAGCGTAAGTACGGCAATAAACTATGTTAGTAGCGCATTTCATCATTAAATCAAAATCGAAGTTAAAGTAGGCAAATCCTTGATTGAATTCTTTTGATCAATTGTTATAATCAGTTAAATCAACATCTAATAAAACAAGATATTCTCTATGTGGGGCAACTCAACCGTTCTCTTCTGCTTCATCAATTGTAATTTCGTCACAAACAGGAGCGTATTGTTTGATAAGTATTTCCTTCCCATCCAATCTTTCAAGAGTACCAGTAAGACAAAGGATATTCTTATAATCAACACAATCAAAGATTTTTTTCATCTGATCAGCAACATACAAATGACACTCGTCTTGAATTAAAAGATCGCAAGTTCATTGCTTTTTAATTGCAGAATTGATTATTTCTACTCTTGCATTACTTTCAAGTCCACGTTGTTCTAATTCATCAATTCATTGATCTTTTAAAATTTGAGTTGGTACTATAATTAAGCTGGAAGAACTATCGTCTCTCTTCACAAAAGCTTCTATAAGATTTATTGCCATGCGTGTCTTCGAATTGTTATCCTATAGACTTTTTATTCCATAGCTCTTACATTTCTTATTTATGTAAGTCCCGCGTACATTTTCTCCCACTTATTTCAGTTGGGGAGTCAACCACTCTTGGAGACATTTTATTCTGATATATCAGTTTCAGTCTCTACGCTGTACGGTGCAGAAGAATCGTTACTTTCTTCTGTTACCACGGTATTATCATCACAGACTTCACCGTTTTTGGTTGATAATCATTCGTTTCATTCCTGAATCGAACGGCTTCCGTTTTTAAAAAAATTGTATTTTTGATATTTACGATTTAAATAAATGGTGCAATCAGAATATAATCAATTAATAATCTTTACTGAGTTTTCTTTTGTATATTCAATTATAAATGTTTTGTCATTATGTCTTTTATCATGTCTAAATTTTGATGGAATTTGGGATACTTGTATAATTTTCTCTAAAAAATCATGAGTACCAATTATTTCAGCGTGTGGAGTAACACAATGTTTATGTTTATAAAAACTAATACACCCATCACCATCAAAATATCCTCGTATAAAATGTCGAAGTAATGAAACATCTTTAAAAATGCCAAAATTAGGAAATTTTAATATTAATGATTTGTTTGGTGTACGTCCGTAATTATTTAAAGTTTCCCACAAATGTTTATTCATAACATTTCATCTACATCGATGATTGTCAAATTTAACATTATCTTTATTGTGTTCCATAAATTTGTTAAATTTAGACAAATGTTCTATATCTTTTAATTGCAAAGATAATTCAAAAACATTTTTGTATTTAGCCTTCGGATTGCTAATATATCCGTCCGCATAAATAAATCCTAACCAATACGCTTTCTGTTCTGTATCAATAAAATCAAAAACATTTTCGTCGAATTTAACTGTATTTTGATTATTGATTACATCTATTCCCATTTCTTTAAATCTTTTTGAAAGAGTACGTCTATCTATTTTATACTCTTTTGCTAACTTTGTGAGAGATATTTTTTCTGTTAAATATCTATTACTCACTTCATTTCAAAATTCATTTGTACGTTCCATAATTTATATATTTTTTATTACAACACAAATATATAAATTATTTATGAAATTTCCAAATCTAATACAATTTTTCCTAACAGATACCAAAACCAGTTGCAGCTACAATACTAGCATGACCACCTGCCTGAATTCATTTCTTAAGACATTGTTTTTGACGTTCTGTTCTAGTTATCATAGTGTAGGATTTAAACTTTCCTCTATCGCATAAATAATCTTATAGATTTCATTGCGATACCATCCGTAATTAATGTGAGCATCTTTTGGATTAATATCTTCTAACTTATTAAAAA
>RHMF01003049.1_pt1 | contig 18965 bp, 12 predicted proteins | sample 5365151 | NCBI WGS metagenome assembly RHMF01 (sample SAMN10266501, study PRJNA497801) | feces metagenome | isolation source: feces | host: Bos taurus | place: China: Prairie of Fairy Mountain | collected 2017-08-14 | reverse complement strand
TTTTGCGGAGTTTCGAATTTAATTCGCTTGGATTTCAGGCTGGACTGAATCGGATACATTTCTTTTTTCATGGTTGACCTCCTGCCCAAATCAGAAAACATGATTCAAATTCCTTTTTGTATTGATAAATCAATAAACTGGTATGATTTTCCTAAATATATCATAAAAGGCGATGGAAAAAAAGAGGAAGAAAAAGAAAAACGGCATCCTTTCGGATGCCGTTTTTTGGTGCGCGAGGCGGGACTTGAACCCGCACCCCGCACGTGCGTATTGCACACTAGAACCTGAATCTAGCGAGTCTGCCAATTCCACCACTCGCGCATGCAGCTTAGATAAAATACCACACGGGAAGGAATTTGTCAACAGAAATCTTTGAAAAGAGGGGGAAATACAAGCTTGGGCCGATCAACTGAATCTGTGCGAAAAGAAAGTATTTTTACAGTGCCGCAACATTTTTGCGGGGGAGATTGCCTATTTTAAAGCAGTATGATATGATAAATCCGATTTCGTAACAGGAGGTAACCCACCATGGAAAAAAAGATTCCCGAGCGCAGTGAAATTCCCGTTCAATATACATGGAATACCGATGATCTCTTTGTGTCCGATGAGGCTTGGCAGCAAGCGTATGACGCGGTGCAGGCCAAGATCCCCCAGTTGGCTGCCTATGCCGGCCGACTGAGCGAGAGTGCTGCCACTCTGTATGAATACATCAAGCTGGATGAGCAGTTGAGCGACGAATTCGGACCCGTGGCAAACTATGCCCAGCGCAAGTACGATCAGGACACCCGTGAGCCCAAATATCAGGCCATGGCGGGAAAACTGAGTTCTCTGATGGTAGCTCTGCGCAGCGCCACCGCCTTTGAACTGCCCGAGATGATGAAGATGGAGGACGAAACGCTGGAGCAGTTCTACAAGGATGAGCCTGCTCTGGAGCTGTACCGTCTGGTGTTCACCCGTATGCGCGATAAGCGGGAGCACATTCTGTCCGACGCCGAGGAAAAAATTCTTGCCACGGTCAGCGAAGCCACCGGTACCGCTTCCGATGTGTTCGGTAAGCTGACCAACGCCGATCTGAAGTTCAGCGATGCCGTAGACAGTGAGGGTAACGCTCATCCTGTCAGCAACGGATCTTATGGCCTTCACATGGACAGCGCTGACCGGGTGCTGCGTAAGAGCGCCTATGAGTCCATGTACAATGGCTACGGTTCCGTGAAGAACACGCTGGCTGCCACCATCAATGGCCACATGAAGCAGCTGAAGGTCAACGCCACCGTGCGCAAGTACCCCAATACGCTGGCCGCCGCTTTGAGCAGCACCCGCGTACCCGAAGAGGTTTATCACAATCTGGTGGAAACCGTCAACGCCAATCTGGATAAGCTTCATCGCTACGTCGGTTTGCGCAAGAAATTGCTGGGTCTGGATGAATTGCGCATGTACGATATCTACCCTTCCATGGTGCCCGGCAGCGAAAAGGAGATCCCCTACGAAGAAGCCAAGCAAATTGTATACGACGCTTTGGCTCCTTTGGGCGAGGATTACCGTGTTGTGCTGAAGCAGGGCTTTGACAGCCGCTGGATCGACGTGTACGAAAATGTGGGAAAGCGCTCCGGTGCGTATTCCTCCGGCAGCTCCGAACCCCACCCCTATGTGCTGCTCAATCACAAAGACAATCTGGACAGCATGTTCACACTGGCTCACGAGATGGGTCACGCGCTCCACTCGTGGTATTCCGGCCACAATCAGCCTCAGGCTTACCGTCACTATGTGATCTTTGTGGCTGAGGTGGCTTCCACATGCAACGAGGCGCTGCTCATGCAGTACCTGCTGGACAAGACCACTGATAAGAAGGAGCGGGCCTACCTGATCAACCACTACCTGGATAAGTTCAAGGGCACCCTGTTCCGCCAGACCCAGTTTGCCGAGTTCGAGCTGCGCATGAACCAGCTGTGCGCTGAGGGTCAGCCCCTCACCGCCGATCTGCTCAGCCGTGAGTACCGCGCTATCAACGAAAAGTACTACGGCCCTGATATGGAATGTGACGATCTGATTGCGTTGGAGTGGGCTCGAATCCCCCATTTCTACTACAATTACTATGTCTACCAGTACGCTACCGGCTATTCCGCTGCCATTGCTCTGTCCCGTCGTATTCTGACCGAGGGCGAGAGTGCCGTGAAGGATTATCTCAACTTCCTGTCCGGCGGCTGCTCCAAGGATCCCATCGACCTGCTCAAGGGCGCCGGTGTGGATATGGGCAGTCCTGCTCCCGTCCAGTCTGCGCTGGATCTGTTCGGCGAACTGCTGGATGAGATGGAGGCGCTGTTGGAAGAGTAAGGGAACACCGCTTGAAAAAGCAAGGATGAAATAATAGGGAGAACGGCTATACGCCGTTCTCTCTGTTGTTTCAGTGCAGGTTATGACAAGATAAAAAGAGACAGCCAAACGGCTGTCTCTTTTGTGCTTATGGAATGATTTTGTATGCCGCAGAACGTGTGAGCGAATTACTGCTGAATAACGTTCTTGCTTACGTACTTGACCTTGATGGGCTTGTTCTTGTAGTACTTCTTCATGGCAACCAGAACCAAAACGAGGATGACCATCATGATGGGGGTCACGATCCAGTGGCCGACCAGACCCATGACGGCGAAGCCGATCAGGGAGAATGCGGCAGTGAACAGTGCGTAAGGCAGCTGTGTCATAACGTGGGTCATGAAGTCGACCTGAGCAGCGGTGGAGGACATGATAGCGGTCTCGGAGATGGGGGAGCAGTGGTCGCCGGTAACAGCGCCGGCCAGAGTAGCGGCCAGAGAGATCATGCAAGCATCAGTGACCTGATAGCCATAGATAGCGAAGGTGATGGGGATCAGGATGCCGAAGGTGCCCCAAGAAGTACCGGTTGCGAAGGAGACGAAAGCGCCCAGCAGGTACAGGATGGGGGGCAGCAACCACATGGGGAAGCTGCTGTTGGCGAAGGTGTTCTCCACGAACACGGCAGCGCCCAGGCTCTCGCGGCAGATGCCCTCAATGCCCCAGGACAGGGTCAGGATGAACAGAGCGGGAGTCATAGCAACAGCGCCGTCGGGGATGCACTGGATGAACTGCTTCAGGTTGATGATCTTGCGCAGGAAGTAGTAAATGACGGTGAAGAACAGAGCGATCAGACCGCCGATGGGCAGACCCATGTAAGCGTCACAAGCGCTGAAGGCCTCGATGAAGCCAACGCCTTCGCCGGAGAAGAAACCACCGGTGTAAATCAGACCGAAGATGCAGCCGGCAATCAGAACGATAACGGGCAGCAGCATGTCAAGCGCCTTGCCCAGGGGGTTCTCGTTTTCCACGGTGGAGATGTTGGCATACATGTCGCCGGTACCGCCGTAGATGTCGCCCTTCTCTTCTGCCAGGTACTCATAGCCGCGCATGGGACCGAAGTCGAACTTCATGATGGCCAGAGCGAACAGCATGGTCAGGGTCAGGATAGCGTACATATTGAAGGGGATGGCGCGCAGGAACAGAGCGTAACCGTCGGCGTCAACCTCGGGGGGAACGTAGGAAGCAACAGCAGCGGCCCAGCTGGAGATGGGGGCGATGATACAAATGGGAGCAGCAGTACAGTCGACGTTGTAGGCCAGACGAGCACGGCTCACCTTGTGAGTATCGGTGATGGGGCGCATGATGTTAGCGGTGGTCAGGGAGTTGAAATAGTCATCGATGCAGAAGAACAGGCCCAGAATCGAGGTGAAGATCAGGGAGCTTCTCTTTGTCTTAATGACCGTTGCAGCCCAGTTACCAAACGCTTTGGCGCAGCCCGATGCCTGCATCAAGGAAACGATGATGCCCAAGCAGATCAGGAAGACGATAATACCGCCATTATCGCCCAGTCGAGAGCTGATGATTTCGATGGTGTGGGTAATCATGCCAATAACATTGAAGTTAGAGTACATGAGGGCGCCAACCAGAATGCCGATAAACAGGGAAGAATACACTTCTTTGGTCAGCAGGGCAAGGATAATTGCTACAATGGGGGGGAACAGGGCCCAAATAGTGCCATACAACGGGGTCATATCCATGTTTTTCCTTCCTTCCTTTAAATGCTCAATTTTTGGAATGGTGCCAAGGAAATTACGCACAATTCTCTTTCTGAATCAGAAAATAATTGCGTCGTGATAACCCAAAATTGCATTTGGCGGGAATGAAATGGGGGGCACGGCGCAGTCATTTGGTCAGTTCGAGAACCGTTGGGATTTATGTGTTGTATATTAACATATTGCTCAAAAACAGTCAATCTGTTTTTGAATATTTTCGGCAAAATGCGCATGAAAATACTTATGCCGGGAAGCGAGGAAAGCAAGGGCTACAATCATGTTATGCGACGGCATTACAGTTCATAACTAAAGGAAAAGTAAATGCCTGGGAGAAATGAAAAAAGAAGGACATCCAAACTAAAGTCCTTCTTTTTGGTGCGCGAGGCGGGACTACGTCGTCGCAAGCTTCATATCCCTCGTTTTTTCGCAGACGAAAAAACTTGCTCATTCCGCTGCTCCTCCTTTCCCCGCAAAAGGTCAAGCCTTTTGTGGGGGTCCCGGGCAGGGGGCGGGTTCTGCGTCGGCCCCAAACGCAAAAAAATACAGACATCCAATTTGGATGTCTGTATTTTTGGTGCGCGAGGCGAGGCGGGACTTGAACCCGCACGTGCGTATTGCACACTAGAACCTGAATCTAGCGAGTCTGCCAATTCCACCACTCGCGCATGCAGCTCGATTATACTATCACGGTTGCCCGTGTTTTGTCAATACTTTTTTGAAATTTCTTTTTTATTCGTCTAAAGTCGCCCTTTACAAAGAAAGGAAAGATTGAAACGTAAATATGCGTCCGTAGTTCAATGGATAGAGCGTCAGATTCCGGTTCTGAAAGTTGGGGGTTCGAGTCCCTTCGGGCGTGCCAGAAAACCGTCACCCATCGGGTGGCGGTTTTGTTCATATAAAACCGAAGGGACTCGAACCCTGAGAGGGTGAGTGGCGAAAAAAGGACATGCCGGTGGCATGTCCGCGCCGCGAAGCCCGCAGCGGCTGTGCCGCAAGGGCGGCAGACGTGTGAACGGCTGCGTCCCTTTGGGCGTGCCAAAAATTGACAAGCTTCGACAGAGGCTTGTCGATTTTAATTATTCACTATTACCGCTTCACTCTTCACTAAAACTCAGGGTCGATTTTTGGAAGGTAACAAGTAATAGTGAATAGTGAAGAAGTTGCGGTATCCGCTGCGCGGATGATTTGAATTGTGCCGCCGGATGGCGGCATCTATAGCGTTGGGATTACACAGAAAACCGTCACCCATTTGGGTGGCGGGTATTTTAGTTCCTCTTTTTAAGCAAAAATCTGTTTGCACTTTCTGCACAGAAAATTTGAGATTCTTTCGGAATTTCACCCAATTGACGAGGGGTACTGAGGAACTTACAATAAAGTTATAAAGTTACAGGAAAGGAAGATCCTGTGGCATAAAAAAGGAGGAAACCACATGAGGAAAATTGTCAAGAAATTCATCCCATTGGTCCTTTGTCTGTGCATGCTGTTCAGCGTGACGGCAATGGCGAGTCCGGCAGAAGATGTTCTGCTGATTGCCCCTGCGCCCAAAGCCGAGTACGCCCTGAAAGCCGGCGCCGGCGCACAGGAAATTGTGTTCCCCGATGCTATGTTCCCTGTTGAGGGTTTCAGCGGCGAAGTCCACCTGAATCCCTATGTCCGTGTTCTGATTCTGGAGCAGGATATGAAGGTTGCAATTGTGTCCTATGAGACGGTCAATGTTCCTTCTGACGTGATCCTCATGGTGAAAGATATTGTTGCTGCCAAGGCCGGTATTCCCGCCAACAACGTGTGGGTCCATGCAACCCACGCCATTACCACCCCCCACGCTCCCGATGACAGTGCTAAGCGTGAACTGTTTGTTGCAGCCATGACCAAGGCCGCTGCGGCTGCCGCGGAGCAGGCCGTTGCCACATTCCAGCCCGCTAAGATGGGTGTCGCCACCGGCACTCTGGATGTCAATGCCAACCGCGGCATTCAGATCGGCGAGAACTGGTATTACGGTCTGAACAGCACTATGCCCTCCAACAAGGAAATCACCATTGTTGGGTTTGAGGGCCTGGACGGTAAAACCATCGGTACCTTTATCAGCTACGGCATTAAGCCCACCGCGATTGACAATACCGAAATGAAGCAGAATACCCGCAAGATTTCCTCCGACGTGCCCGGCGTTGCCTGCCGTATGCTGGAAGAGGAAACCGGCGCTCCCGCTTTGTTCTGCATGCCGGCCGCCGGTGACCAGATTCCCAAGGAAGTAACTACCTTCTTCGTGCCCGATCCTGAGAAGGAAGCCGTCAAGAAGGAACTCAGCGTTGCGGAAGGTATCGAGATTGTCGAGCGCTTGGGCGCCGAGATGGGTGATTGCATGATCGAGCTGACCAAGAGCATCATTTACACTACCGAGAAGCAGTCTGTCTCCATCAAAGATACCTCCTTCACTTGGGTGAACAAGAACGGTGACGGTGATGTGACCATTGATGTCCGCGGCATGACCATTGGTGATGAGATTGCTTTCGTGGGTCTCAAGCCCGAAGTCAATGCTGTTACCGAGCAGCAGCTGTGGGAAGCTTCTCCCTACAAGCACACCATGATTCTCAGCTTCCTGGACGGCGACCAGAAGTACATGCCTGACGCACAGGGTCACGACCTGCACACCTGGGAGTGGGCCCGCTCCGGCACAGGCAAGGGCAGCGCCGAAAAGTTTGTGGAAGTTGCCGCAAATCTGCTGAAGGAAATGCAGACTGAAAACAGCTACGCTCTGAAGGCCGGCGCCGGTGCACAGGAAATCGTGTTCCCCGATGCCATGTTCCCTGTTGAGGGTTTCAGCGGCGAAGTCCACCTGAATCCCTATGTCCGCGTTCTGGTTCTGGAGCAGCAGATCAAGGTTGCTATCGTATCCTATGAGACCGTCAACGTTCCTTCCGATGTGATCGCGGCGGTGAAGGAAATTGTCAGCGCCAAAACCGGAGTTCCCGCCAATGACGTGTGGGTCCATGCTACTCACGCCATTACCACCCCCCACGCTCCCGATGACAGCGCAAAGCGCGAACTGTTTGTCACTGCTATGACCGAGGCCGCAGCCGCTGCCGCAGAGCAGGCTGCCGCCGCATTCCAGCCCGCCAAGATGGGCGTTGCAATTGGTACTCTGGATGTCAACGCTAACCGCGGCATTCAGATCGGCGAGAATTGGTACTACGGTCTGAACAGCACCATGCCCTCCAACAAGGAGATTACCATTGTCGGTTTTGAAAGCCTGACCGGTGAGCCCATTGCCAACTTCATCAGCTACGGCATCAAGCCCACTGCCATCGACAACACCGAAATGAAGCAGAATACCCGTAAGATCTCCTCTGACGTGCCCGGTGTTGCCTGCCGCATGCTGGAAGAGGAAACCGGCGTTCCCGCTCTGTTCTGTATGCCCGCCGCCGGCGACCAGATTCCCAAGGAAGTGACCACCTTCTTCGTGCCTGATCCTGAGAAGGAAGCCGTTAAGAAGGAACTCAGTGTTGCCGAAGGCATCGAGATCGTTGAGCGTCTGGGTGCCGAGATGGGCAACTGTATGATCGAGTTGGTCAACGGCATGACCTATTCCGACGAGAAGCAGGTCATCTATGCCAAGGATACCTCCTTCACCTGGGCCAACAAGAATGGCGATGGCGAAGTGACCATTGATGTTCGCGGTATGACCATCGGCGGCGAAATCGCCTTCGTGGGTCTCAAGCCTGAAGTCAATGCCGTTACCGAGCAGCAGCTGTGGGCTGCTTCTCCCTACAAGCACACCATGATCCTCAGCTTCCTGGACGGCGACCAGAAGTACATGCCTGACGCACAGGGCCATGACCTGCACACCTGGGAGTGGGCCCGCTCCGGCACAGGCAAGGGCAGTGCCGAAAAGTTTGTGGAAGTGGCTGCTGAACTGCTGAAGAACATCACGGTGCCCGCTGCCGATGGTGAAGGCGGCTCTGCAGGCGGCAATACCGCCACAGAGTTGAAGACCATTGAGTTTGCCGGTCTGGACTGGTACGTTCTGGAGGAGCAGGAAGGCAAGATGCTGGTTGTCAGCAAGAATGTTCTGGAAGCTCGTGCCTACCACGCGGCAGGCGGTGCCATCACCTGGGAAAACAGTGAAATGCGCGCCTACCTGAACAGCGAGTTCATTGAAAAGACCTTCTCCGCACAGGAGCAGGCCAAGATTATCGAGACCATCATCACCAACCCCTCCAACTCCCAGTATGGCATCGTGGGCGGCAATGACACCAGCGACAAGGTGTTCCTGCTGAGCCTGAATGAGACCGAGAAGTACATGGGCACCGGCGTTGAGCTGCTGCGCGGCATCGACATCAAGACCGGTGAGGTTACCTGGTGGCACCTGCGTTCTCCCGGTGAGGCTACTGATGTCAACGCCAGCGTTAACGCCATCGGCCTGATCGACTACCACGGCGTGTTTGACGGCGTGAAGGATCCCACCGGCGGCATTCGCCCCGCCATGTGGATCTCCACCGCTGAGGTGGAGGAACCCGCTGACGAGACCTACACCGTAGTCAAGGGTGACTGCCTGTGGAATCTGGCCAAGAAGTTCTACGGCACCGGCACCGCCTACACCAGACTGGCGGAGGCCAACGGCATCAAGGACTCCAACCTGATCTATGTGGGCCAGAAGCTGATCATCCCCGCAAAGTAATTCAATATTGCAGATAATTTATACGGACTCCGGTGCAAATTTGCACCGGAGTCCGTCTTTCTTTCTGTAAAAGGGGGTTAGAACAGTAAATTTGTAAATATTTAGGCAAATATGCTTGCCAAAAATGCATAAGTAGATTAAGATAAAGTAAGAACAGTACAAGACACAGGAGGTACGGTATGTTTACATTGCAAGGAAGAACCTGCGTGTTCGCAGGAGCCACCGGTATGGTGGGACGCGGTGCCGTCAAGGCAATGGTTGAGGCCGGTATGAATGTGGTTATGGTGACTCATAATCCCGAAGGAGCCGAAGAAGTAATAAAGTCCATGGAGGGGAAACCGGGACGTTGCATAGCAATGAGCAACAAGCAGGGCGATGATGTGATTTTCCGGGCTGTGGAGGAAATGTTCGGTTCGGTGGACGTGATTATTTCAAACACCGGCGGATTCAATGCCCCCAAGAAATTTGAAGAAATCACCGAGGAAGAAATGACCCGAAAAATTAACTTTCAGGTGGTCGCTGCCATGACCATGGTCCGGGAGGCGATTCCATACTTGGAACGCAGTAAGGCACCCCGTGTGCTGCTGATGGCCAGCGCCGGTGCGCAGGACGGTTTCCAGGGGGAAAATCTCTGCGACAGCGTGGCCCGTGGCGCAGTGATCAGTATGACTTACTGTCTGGCCAGAGAGCTTGCCGATCGCGGTATTACCGTGAACTGTATTGCCAAGAGTGCTCTGGTCAATGACCATCCGCCCCATGCTCCGCAGCATATGGACACCGAATCGCTGAAAGACAGTGTGCCCTTGGGACGCATCGGAACCAACGATGAGTTTGGTGCCGCAGTGGCCTATCTGGCCAGTGAAGAGGCCGGCTTTGTCACCGGTCAGGTGCTGAATCTGTCCGGCGGTCTGCATATCGGATAAAAGAGTGATAAAAACGGGAGGCATCACATGATGCCTCCCGTTTTTGCATGCATATCAGCTTAGGTGCTTGTTGATAAAGGATTCCACGGTGGACCAGTACAGGTCAGGTTCCACCGAGGCGGAGACGCCGTGTCCGGCACCCGGGACGGTCAGTTTTTCCTTTTCGGCACTGGCACAGGCCTCGTAGACCTGATCCAGCATGGAGTACGGAACAAAGGTGTCTTTCTCGCCATGGATGAACAGCATGGGGACTTCGGCCTTTTTCAGTTGTTCCACGGAAGAAGCTTCCTGGAAACCGTATCCGGCACGCAGCCGGCATATCAAATCGGTCGTGTACATCAAGGGGAACTCGGGGGCACTGAACAGGGCCTTCAGCTGCAGAGAAAACTCATCCCAGACCGAGGTATAACCGCAATCTTCTACGATGCACTTGACCTGCTGGGGGAGGTCTTCTCCGGCTGTCATCATGACGGTGGCGCCGCCCATGGATACGCCGAACAACACGATTTCGGCGTCCGGATCGCGGGCAATCAGTTGGTTGACCCAGTCAAGGAGGTCCTTGCGCTCCGGCCAGCCCATTCCATAATATTCACCCTCGCTTTCGCCGTGGGCGCGGGCATCGGGAGCAAGAACCGAGCAGCCCATGTTGTAAAACTGCCGGGCATATCCAAATACCTGCTCGGAATTTCCGGCATAGCCGTGGCAGACGATAGCGTAGCGGTGGGAGTTTTCCAGTGGGAAAAACCGCCCCTTCAGGGTTAGGCCGTCTTCGGCGGTCAGAGAGACAGTTTCTCCGGTTTCAAACCAGAGGGCGGCCTCTTTGTGGAATGCCTGCAGGCGTTCGATCTGGGCAAGGCTTTTGCCGGAGGATGGATCGGTGTTGTTAAAGTGTTCCGGAGGAATCAGATCAATCAAGGTATACTTTGCCTGAGGGTTGAGGGCAAAATCAAACATCAAATTGCTGATCAAAAGCACGGCAATCACAAAGATTGCGAGAATTGTGACCAGTATGATATTCAGTTTCTTCCGGTTCACTTTGTCGAACATAGGGGGTTCCTCCCGAAACAGTTTCTGAACAAAGGATACGGGTTTCCCGGCGGAAAGTCAAGGGCAGCAGATTGGATTTGGTGCACGGGGCGAACAGAAAGGCTTGTGTCCGGACGGAAGTTGGGGTAAAATCGGAACAATAAGTTTTGTGAGGTGGCCTATGAACTATCGTCAGGATAAATACGGAAACGATATATCCATTCTGGGCTTTGGCTGTATGCGCTTTCCACGCACCATGGGAAAAATTGATATGGCAGAGACCGAGCGGGAGATTCTGACCGCAATCCGGGAAGGGGTCAATTATTTTGATACCGCGTACATCTATCCCGGCAGTGAGGCCGCTTTGGGTGAGATCCTTCACAAAAACGGCCTGCGGGATAAGGTGTACATTGCCACCAAACTGCCTCACTATCTGGTGCGCAGTGAGGATGGACCGGAAAAGATTTTCTCGGAAGAGCTGAAACGGCTGAAAACCGACCACGTGGATTACTACCTGATGCATATGCTGGCCGATGTGGACACATGGGAGCGTATGAAAGGGTTGGGTATCATCCAGTGGCTGGAAGAGAAGAAAGCCAGCGGTGCCATTCGCCAAGTGGGCTTTTCCTACCACGGAAATTCTGAGATGTTCTGTAAGCTGGTGGATGCCTATGACTGGGATTTCTGCCAGATTCAGTACAACTATATGGATGAACATTCCCAGGCCGGTCGGCGTGGCTTGAACTATGCCCACGAAAAGGGATTGCCGGTTGTGATTATGGAGCCGCTGCGGGGCGGTAAGCTGGTCAACCGTCTGCCCGAGGAGGCAAAGCGGATTTTTGCGGAGTACCCCATCAAGCACACTCCGGCCCAGTGGGCATTCCGCTGGCTTTGGAATCAGAGCGAGGTCACCTGCGTTCTGTCCGGTATGAACTCCGACGCGATGGTGCGGGATAATATTCAGACGGCATCTACGGTGGAAGTGGGAGAGCTGGGTCCGGCGGAGGAAGAGATGCTGCATCGGGTGGTGTCTGCCATAAATGCCAAGATGAAGGTGGGGTGTACCGGCTGCGGATACTGTATGCCCTGCCCGAAAAACGTGGATATTCCGGGTACCTTTTCGGCCTATAACCGACGCTACAGCGAGGGTAAATTCTATGGTCTGGTGGACTACGCCATGTGTACCGCTCTGCGAAAGACCCCTACTTCGGCTTCCAACTGCGTGGGGTGCGGACTCTGTGAGCAGCATTGCCCTCAGCAGATTTCGATCCGCGAATATCTGAAGGCGGCTGCAAAAGAGATGGAAGGTCCGCTGTACCGTGGCGCCCGAAAATTGAATCAAATTTTCAAAGCATTTTAATAAAACGGAGCCGCTCCACTCGAGCGGCTCCGTTGAGTTTATTGTTTGACTGCGGTGTCGATACTTTTTCCAAAGACCACAAAACGGTCATACAGGAACTCAGTGACAAAGTTGACCAGCATGGTCAGAATCAGCACCACATATTCGTTCCACATGATACCATAAGAGGGTTCGGTCAGTGCGGCGGTCCACCAGGTGGACAGAGGAGTGAATACCACATAGTAAAGAGCGACCTTCATCATGGCGATGGGAACATTGTTGGCCGATTTGAAGGTGAATTTTCGGTTCAGCGTAAAATTCCAGACCACCGAGAGCACCAGAGAAATCAGGTAGGCGACCCAGTAGGTCAGATACAGAAGTTCATTGAGCAGGGTGAAACTGGCAATCTGAATGATGCCGGCACTGGCGGAAAACAGGACGAATTTAATTGTGCGGATCAGTTCTTTTTTTGCAGATTCGGTTACCATAACAATGCTCCTTTTGTTCTGTGAAGGGAGTGGGAACAAAATTATTATACAAAAAATGGAGATCGGTGTCAAATTGCTCCCGTTTTGGTGCCGGTGGCCAGACAGCGACTCGCTTCGCTCACAGAAAAGAAAAACGGGATCACTCCAAAGGAGTGCTCCCGTTTTTGGCCGGACTCGAACCGGCACGCTGTCGCCAGCGGTGGATTTTGAGTCCACTACGTCTACCAATTCCATCACACCGGCAAAAGTGTGCTTTGATAGTATACAACAAAATGAAGAGTCTTGCAAGAGTTTTGTTTTATGCTGATAAAATTTGTTTTCAGATTGTAAATTGTTTTTTCTAATGATGTGTGGTATGATAATCTATCATAGTATATTCAGACGGAAAGGAGTGTCCGTTGTGCGAAATAAAGTAACAAAAATGATTCTTGCGCTGGGGATGCTTTTTGTGCTTTCCGGCTGTATTTCCCAATCCGGCGAAAGTATGTACGCCTTGCCGCAATTCCCGGATAAATATCTGGAATTGCAGGAGACCATTACCGACGTTATGAAAAAATTAGGAGCGGAATATGCGGCGCCGTCTTCGGGCAGCAATATGCAGACCATTCAGCTGCAGGACCTGGACGCAGACGGACAGAGAGAATCTGCCGTGGCCTTTTTCCGTGTGGCAAATGCCGAAAAACCGCTGAAGCTCTACGTGTTCAAGCAAGACCCGACCACCGGCGCTTATGAGACCGAATGGGTCATTGAAGGAGAAGGCGCCGGTATTTACTCGGTGGCCTTTGAGGACCTGGGAGGCACGAAAGGGAAGGAAATCATTGTGTGCTGGCAGATCAGCACCAAGGTTCAGGCTCTGACTGCATACTCGCTGCAGGATGATGGCGATGTGGTGGAGCTGATGCGGAGCGGTTACACCAAATATGCAATAACCGATCTGGACCGGGATAACGACAAGGAGATTGTTCTGGTACAGATGGATGCGGCGGAGGGGAACAGCCGTGCCGAACTGTATAATTACGGTAACGGTCTGATGGTACTTACCTCTTCGGCTCCCTTGTCCTTACAGTTGACCGAGATCGAGTCGGTCAAAGCGGGCAGCCTGACGAATCTGGCACCGGCCCTGTTCATTTCCTCGAATTTCGGAGAATATGAGGGACGGGTTACCGATGTGATTTCGCTGAATAACGGTGTGTTGACCAACTTGACCATGGATGATGCCACCGGGATGAGTGTCAGCACCATCCGGTACTATGCCGATTTTCAGGACGCCAACGGCAGAGATATTAACGGCGACGGTATTTTGGAACTGCCCATTTCCGAGATGCTTCCTCCGGTAGGAAATACGGTGGAGCCGCAGTATCTGCTGCATTGGGCGCAATACGGAGAAGAAGGCATGCCGCTTCACGTATACACGACGTTCCACTGCCATGAGGATGGCTGGTATCTGATCCTTCCGGAAAGCTGGAAGGGTTTGGTCACTGCGGCGCGCAAGGAGTACAGCAGCAGCACGATTTCAGAGCGCGCAGTCAGTTTTTATTACCTGCAGGACGAGATTGCTCAGCCGGAAGAATTTCTGACCGTGTACCGTCTGACCGGTACCAACCGAGCCTATCGAGCTACGATCGATGACCGGTTCATTTTGTTCGAGGATAGCGACGTGATTTATGCCGCGAAGTTCTGGGACATCGATTGGGACTGCGGATTGGACAGTTCGGATCTGTTGGGTCGATTTAACCGCATCAAAGTAGACTGGTCTGCCGAAAACTGAGATATGGGGGCAGAAATGCCGTCCGAACAATAATAAGGGGGTACTCCCATGAAAAAAGTTCTGGTACTGGAAGATGAAGCCAATATCCGCAGTTTTGTGGTCATTAACCTGAAACGTGCCGGATATGAGACCATTGAGGCCGACTGCGGTGAGCAGGCGCTGGAACAACTGAAGAAACACCCTGACATCAAGGTGGCCCTTTTGGATATTATGCTGCCCGATATTGACGGCTTTGAAGTCTGCCGTCGCATTCGTGCCAGCAACAATAAGATTGGTATTATCATGTTGACTGCCCGCACGCAGGAGATGGACAAGGTGACCGGTCTGATGACCGGTGCGGACGACTATGTAACCAAACCCTTTTCTCCCGCCGAGTTGACCGCCCGTGTGGATGCCCTGTTCCGCCGGGCCGGAGGGGATGAGCCGGTGGTCAACGCCGGTGAGATCAGTCAGCCGCCTTTCCTGCTGAATACCCGCAACCGCACCTTGGAAAAGGACGGCCAGCGCATCAAGCTGACGCAGGTGGAGTACAACATCATCAAACTGTTTATGGACAACCCCGGAAAGGCATTGGCCCGCGAGGAGATCCTCGATACAGTCTGGGGTTCCGAATATTTCGGAGAGCTGAAAATCGTGGACGTTAACATCCGCCGTCTGCGTATCAAAATCGAAGACGATCCGCAGAATCCCAGTTATATCACAACGGTCTGGGGTTTCGGCTATAAGTGGGGTTTCTGATTTTTACGGAAAATAAATAAGCAGAAAGGAGGGCACACACGTGAAGAGGAAACGATCCAAAGGCATCGGCGGCATTCGGAAACGTTGGATGCTCAACTCCATTGCCGTTGTGGTTATCATCGCGTTTGTGGCGGTCGCTGCATTCTCTGCAGCCATGGCCAGCTATTACTACACCAGTGTGTCCACCGGTCTGAAAAATACCGCTGCCGCGGCGACCGGCTTTCTGGAGGATTATACCGAAAGCGAGTACCGGGCTTATGTCAGCCGTTATGTATCCACCTTTGAGATGAAGGAGCATCTGGAACTGCAGTTTTTGAACCGATATGGCAGTGTTCAGCAGTCCACGTCCGGTCTGATGGCCAATATTTACCCCGGGACGCAGGATATTACGGATGCCATTACGACCCAGGATGTCGGAATTTGGTCGGGCAAGGATCCCAACACCGGAGAGCGGATCATGGCCGTGTCCTCGCCCGTGATTTACAGTGGCAATGTGGTTGGCGTCATGCGCGTGGTGACTTCTTTGCGATTGGTGGAACAGCAGATCCTGACCACCGTTTTGGCGGCCTGCGCAGTTGCATTGATCGTTCTTGCCATCGTGTACTTTTCCAACCTGTATTTTGTTCGTTCCATTGTGGAGCCGGTGGCCGGCATTACCGAGATTGCAAAAAAAATTGCAAACGGAAGCTACGGTATCCGGATGGAAAAGAAGCATGAAGATGAGATTGGCGATCTGACCGATGCCATCAACGATATGTCGCTGAAAATTGCACAGTCGGAAAAGACCCAGTCGGAATTTATTTCCTCGGTCTCCCACGAATTGCGCACGCCCCTGACTGCCATCAACGGCTGGGCGGAAACCATTATGAATGGCGAAGTACGGGACTCTGATGATGTAAAAAAGGGTATGGGCATCATCGTATCGGAAGCGCGCCGACTGACCAACATGGTGGAGGAACTTCTGGAATTCTCGCGTATCGAAGATGGTCGCTTCACCCTAACCGTGGAGCCTATGGACTTAAAAGCCGAGTTGGAGGATGCCGTATATACTTATCGCGAATTCTTCCGCCGGGAAGGTCTGGTTTTGAATTATGACGACGGTGACGAGGAGTTCCCGCCCATTACCGGCGATCCCGAGCGTATGCGGCAGGTGTTCTGCAATCTGCTGGATAACGCCTCCAAGCACGGCGGCAGCGGAAAGCGGATCGATGTGGCGGTGCGCCGGGATGCAGATTATGCCGTCATTACCATTCGGGATTACGGCCCGGGTGTACCTCAGGAAGAACTGCCCCACGTGAAATACAAGTTTTACAAAGGATCCTCCAAGGCAAGAGGTTCCGGTATCGGTTTGGCGGTCTGTGATGAGATTGTTTCCCGCCACAGCGGCAAACTGGATATCGGAAACGCCGAAGGGGGAGGCTGCATTGTTACCGTTCGTCTGCCCATTGACATGGCAGCAGAAAGTGGAACATAAGTTCGATAAAATCCTTGCCTTTTGCACCAAGGTGTGCTAAAATCCATTCTATGAAACGTGTTATCGAACACGGAAGGAGTCTGTATGTCGAAGCAACCCGAATCCTGTCCTGCCTTTCGCACCACCATTGGCGGACAGGCGCTGATTGAAGGAATTATGATGCTTGGCCCCGACAAGCGGGCCACCGTTGTGCGCAAACCGGACGGGGAGCTGGAGGTCAAATTACAGCCCCGCAAGGCCATTAAGGATAAGCACCCCATTTTGGGTTGGCCCTTGATTCGCGGCGTAGTCAATTTCGGCAGTTCTATGATCAACGGTGTGCGCGAGTTGTTCTGGTCGGCCGATTTCTATCCCGAAGACGAGCAGCCTCAGGAACCCTCCAAGTTTGACCTTTGGTTGGAGAAAAAACTGGGGAACGAGAAGGCAACGTCGGTTGTTATGGCCATTGCAGCCATCATCGCTGTAGCATTTTCGGTGGGACTGTTTTTCCTGCTTCCCACCTTTATTGCCGGTTTCTTCAGCAAACTGCATAACAGCGCGCTTCTGCACAATGTAATTGAGGGCGTGATCCGCATTGTTATTTTCATGCTATACCTGATTCTGATTTCTCGCATGAAGGATATGCGCCGGGTGTTCTCTTATCACGGTGCCGAGCATAAGAGTATTTTCTGCTATGAAGCCGGGCTTCCTCTGACGGTGGAAAATGTGCGTAAGCAGCCCCGCCATCATCCCCGCTGCGGCACCAGTTTTCTGTTTGTGGTTATTGTCGTGTCCATTCTTTGCTCCAGCGTGGTTTTCACCTATGTGGAGTGGAGCAACATGTGGGTGCGTTTCGGACTTCATCTGATTCTTCTGCCCATCGTGGTGGGTATCAGTTATGAATTTAACCGTCTTGTCGGCCGCTATGACAACGCTTTGACCCGATTTCTGACCAAACCCGGTTTGTGGATGCAGAATTTTACTACCTTTGAACCGGACGATTCCATGATTGAGGTGGGCATCGAGGCGCTGCGCCTTGTAATCCCGGAAGAGCAGGGGAAAGACACTTGGTAAATTAGATGAGGTGAGTCGATATGGCAACGACGTACAACAATCTATATCTGGATATCCGCCGCGAATTGAAAGCAGCCGGTATTGACAATGCACAGATGGAGGCCAGAGAACTGGTTTGCTACGGTGCAGACAAGAGCCGCGAGCAGTTTGTGCGGGACATGCCTTTGTATGTGGCCGATGTGGTAGAAAACCGCATTCGTGCGCTGGCGCAGCGCCGTCTGGACGGTGAGCCGGTGGCTTACATTATTGGAGAGTGGGAATTTTACGGTCTTCCTCTGGATGTTTCCCGGGATGTGCTGATTCCGCGCATGGACACCGAACTGCTGGCAGAGCGCGCCATTACGCTTGCCCGCGGAGCGGGAGAGGGAGCCAGAGTGCTGGACCTGTGTGCCGGCTCCGGCTGTGTCGGTCTGGCCGTGGCAGCCAATGTGCCCCAGAGCCGTGTGGTGCTGGCTGATATCTCGGAAGGAGCCCTGCGGGTGTGCAAGCAGAATGTGCGCCGCTGCGGTCTGAACGCGCAGGTGATCTGTATGCTGGCCGATGCCATGCAGCCCCCTTCGTCCACCTTCTGGGATTTTGATGTGATCGTGTGCAATCCGCCGTACATTCCCACCGGAGACATTCCCGGTCTGGATGTTTCGGTGAAGGACTATGAACCGCATCTGGCACTGGATGGCGGTGCCGACGGATTGGATTTCTACCGTGCCATTGCGGAGAAGTGGGGCAATGCCCTGCGTCTGGACGGCACGCTGGTGTTTGAAGTAGGTGTCGGTCAGGTGGGCGAAGTGGAAATGATCCTTGCCAAAAGCGGGTTTTCCGACATCAAGACCTATCAGGATACCGCCGGAATCTGGCGTGTAGTGGAAGGAACCATCAAAGGATAAGTCCGTTTTAATGGACAGTCAGACCTTTATACTGACATCAGTTCACGAAATGATAAGGGGCGCCCGGCGCCCTGACGAAAGGATGGATTGATATGGCAACCAAGAAAATGACTGTGGAGAGTGCATCCCCTGCATCCGATAAGAAAAAAGCACTGGAAACCTGCATGGCTCAGATCGAGCGCACCTATGGCAAGGGTTCCATTATGCGTTTGGGTGAGAATACCGATATTCTGGTGGAGGCCATTCCCACCGGCTCTCTGGCCCTGGACATCGCACTGGGAATCGGCGGCGTGCCTCGCGGCCGAATCATTGAAATCTACGGCCCCGAATCTTCCGGTAAGACCACGCTGGCTCTGCACATTGTGGCAGAGGCCCAGAAAATGGGCGGTGAGGTTGCCTTTATCGACGCTGAGCATGCGCTGGATCCTACCTATGCCCGCGCACTGGGTGTGGATATCGATGCCATGCTGATTGCCCAACCCGACACCGGTGAGCAGGGTCTGGAAATCTGTGAAGCA
>RHMF01000389.1_pt1 | contig 18974 bp, 17 predicted proteins | sample 5365151 | NCBI WGS metagenome assembly RHMF01 (sample SAMN10266501, study PRJNA497801) | feces metagenome | isolation source: feces | host: Bos taurus | place: China: Prairie of Fairy Mountain | collected 2017-08-14 | reverse complement strand
CCCGTTGAAGCACCCATCGCTGAATCACTAGAATCAGAAGATGAGGAAGAGAAAACCGACGAAGAGACTCCTGCTGAAGAGCCTAAGACTGAGGACGAACCCAAAGAGGATGAGGAGAAAGAAGAGACCAATGAAGAGGTTGAAGCACCTTACACTCTTGTCGAGATTGAAATCGCAGGTGAGACCTACAACGTACCTCAGCCCGTATTCGACTACATCAAGTCATTGGAAGAACAGGCCGTTGCAGGTGAGAACTTCCGCAAGGAACTTGTAAAACTTCAGTCGGTGACCCCATCGACTAAGCCGGTAGGTAATGTTGTCAAGGAATCAGAAAAAACTGATGATTCAACAATCTTTACCAATACATCATCATTGATTGACAGACTGAACAAAAGACTAAAATAACAAAGTAAAAAAACAATAACAGATATGGCTAACTTAGTAAACAACACATTGAGTTTCACTCCGAAAACTCTCCCCGATTGGTACTACAAAGTACTTCTGAAGCCTAACTTTATTGCAAAAGACTACTGCCGCGTTGAACCTAACGTCACCAAGGAAGCAGTCCTGCGCAAGCTCGTTATGGCTAACAACACCGTTTCTCAGGTGGACAACCGCGACTGCGCTTGGACTCCTAAGCAGCGTTTCACCAACGACACTGAGACCTTTACCGTTAAGAACTGGAAGATTAACGAGGAACAGTGCCTTGAGGAACTTGACAGCATCTACTCAGAAAACGTACTGAGCGAGTTCCGCAACTATCAGGCAGGCGCAACCAAGACCGTTATGCCTAACGACTTGGAGAACGCTGTGATGTTCCACATCGAGAACAGTCTTGGCGCTGACATTGACCGCATCATCATCGGTGGTACAGGCAACGCTGTTGACGGCATCCAGAACGGTCTTATCGACAAGGCTCTCGCTTCTTCAAGCGTTATCAAGGTGTCGAGTCCTGTGAACATCGACGCTACCAACGTACTGAGCGAGATTCAGAGAGTTTACGATGCAATTCCCAACGTTGTCATCAACGAGGGTCTGTACGAACCTGAAAAGGCTCCTGTACGCATCTTCGTAGACATCAACACCTACCGCTATGCTTTGCAGGCACTGAGTGGCGTTGCAGGTCAGTATCAGGTGGTTCTTCCCTCTTGGACTTATGAGGGTGGCGTTATCCGCTACATGGGCGTTGAAATCGCTCTCGTAAGCTATATGCCGGCCAACACTATGTTTGCTGCTTCCCGCGACAATATCGTCTTCTTCACCGACCTTTTGAGTGATACCAAGGAAATCCGCGTTGCTCATGGCAATGACCTCAAGGATGAGTCTATGATTTACATCAAGGGAAACTACAGAGCAGAGGCTGCATTCGTATTCGAGGATGAGGTGGTTCTTTACAGTCTTTAATCAAAAATAACCGATAAAAACACTAAAACGATATGGCACTGAATTGTAAAATTACAAAGAGCAATAGCACTGCTTGTGATACAAGCGTCGGCGGTGTACTGAGAATCTGGGTTGCTAATTATTCACCCGACTATACTTTCGAAACTTCCGGTCAGGACTGTGAAATCGATACCATCGACTTGGGCACTGAGCACTTCATTCCTGTTTACTTCGCAGAGGGCACAGGATACGCGAATGCAAATGTGAATGTTGGCGCTAACGCAGACGCTAAGAGCATCTTACACCAGGTTGGATTCGTTATGAACTTCATCGACTGCGACATGGTTGGCGATATGAAGAACTGGATTCTTGGACGCCTTATCTTCGCCGTAGAGACCAAGAACGGTCAGGTATTTATCTACGGAGCTGATTCGGGTCTGGGTTCAACCAACTTTGACTACGCAACCGGTTCAGCCGAGACCGACCAGCAAGGCATCACCGCATTGTATGAGGGCGCGCAGAAAAATCCTCCTCTGATGGTTAAGGACGCCAAGACCATCACAGACCTCGTTGCCCAATAAGCGACGTTTAAGACATACACTTTTCCTTATATGAGACAGGGAAATGGCCGTTCAAGGTCGTTCCCTGTTTCTTGTTTATTTCTCTCCCATCTGCATCCGCCAGCAGTATGCCTTTTACCTTTCAGTACTTTTTCTATATTTTGTGCAAGGATTCCTGTTTGTCTGTGTGCTTCTTGGATTGACGGATAGTCAATGCGTTCACCGTTTGGCTTTATCTGAATGACTGGCATTGATAGTTTGCCGTTTCGGTTTGCATCTCCTATACGTTTGTTCCTTGTCCCATGATTGCAGTTCCCCTTACGGTCTGTCCATTCTAGGTTATCCACACAACAGTTCATCTTATCTTCATCAATATGGTTTACTTCAGGCAGTTTCTTTGGATTTGGAATGAAAGTCAATGCAATCCATATATGTCTTCCTTTATAAACACCGTCAAGTCCAATCATATTATAACCATTACGATTGTTACACCCTCTCAAAAAACCTATTTTGCCTGTATTTTGGTAGTTAAATGAAATAATTCTACCAAGTGTAGAAGCCATATATTCCTCATGTCCGGGTATGAAAGCCCACCATTCCTTTTTCATCTATTTGCATTATTTAAGTTAAAAATGTTAATTGCAGTTTCGGCAAAGGTACTACAAGCCTTGCGCCGGTGGACTCAATCTTTATAGAAAAATTACTTTACGATGAGTTTTAACTGTAAATTAACGCGTTCGATAAGCGTAACGCAAAACGAGGCCGACGCTTCATGTGCAAACACAGACCTAATGAACGGTGGCGTTGAGGATAGGTTTTACTTGTTTAACATCGAGGACATTCAGAACCTGAAGTTCAAAAACGACAACCGTTCTGATGATACCTTGTACGTCGATACTATTATCACTTCCGAACCCTATTATTTTGTACAGGGAAGCGGTGTGACGTACTCTGAATCGCAGGATGGCGCTGTTTATACCCATACATTGACGGCAAACGTCAACAATATCTCCAATATAGTGCAGGATATCCTATCTGACGCCGCTCCGGGCAAGTATTTGGTCTGTTTCAGACCGAAAGGAAGCACTGACTGGCGTATGTTTGGATGGCGCATGGGTGCAACTCTTACCCACACACTCGATATTTCCGAATCGGCGTCGAATTATACGATTACGCTGTCCGAGGAGTCGGAGTTTCCTCTGTTTGAGGTCAAGGCAGACAACTTTGACCTTGCCAATAAGCAGTTCGAACCTCATTGGAAACCCCTTTACAATGTTTCAGGGTGTCAGTTGGACGGAAACGGCATGCAAACCGGGTGGTGCTTGGCTCAATACGTTGTTAAGGTAAACAGTGCGGGTGAAGCACTCGACGCAAGCAACAAATTATGCGAATATTCTGGTCAACCGCAGGACGCGTACAAGTACGTCTCTGCACCTGATGGTTCATACCATATTTTGGGTACTTACACTGACACTGCCGTATACGACGGACAACCCGTTCTCATTTTCAATCCCGAAATCTGTTTGCCTGAGTCTGAGGGAACGATTTCATTTGCAGAAGAGGAAATCAGGCTCAATTCTACGACTAGAATTACTGAGTCCGTTGCCCTAACCTCGAATGCTGCTTGGGCTATGATGAGCGACGCGCCTGAGTATTGCTCTGTTGCACCTACTTCGGGTGATGGAAACGCTACTATGGTATTTTATTCATCGCGTTACGGTGGAGATGACGTAATCACAGTAAGGAACTTGAACAGTTACGAGGAAACAAGCATAACGGTTAAAAACCGAACAGTGATAATGGGTGCAGGCGAAGAGTTTGATTACGGATGTGAGGGATTCAATATCTACGCAAGAGCATTCGGGGGCAGTGAAAGTTACACCATTCAGGTGGATAACCCAGGTCTTACTCTGACCCCTGTATACGACACAGGCGACGGCGTTCAGAGGCTTGTTGGCTACGATGCTGTGGTCAACGACCCGACTGTAGAGACTACGAGGAGTTGGACGTTTACCGCAACCCATGCGGATGATTCAGAAGAAGTTAAGACGGCAACGTACACCATCTTGGCTGTGGATACAACCCCTTATTGGAGATTTATGAGGAGTTATTGCGAGGAAGTTTAAGATATGGCAAGGACAGGATATTTGATTGAGGTCTACATGGATGCCAATCCATACAGCGAGACATACGGACAGGAACGTACTGAGAGGGTGCTTGACACAGCACAGTGTCAGACACAGCAGCCCGCAAATTATGTGCATGTGTACACCTACTGCGAGATGAATCCAAACGGTTCGTACACAGGCAACTGCATAAAGGTCTATGAGGACGTAGAGCCTCTTTCACCGACTTACGGGGAGCAGATGGAAGAAGTGTACACAGACGGCGTTTTATGTCCGCCTGACAGCGCTGAGGCCGATTGGCAGACGATTGACACCTACTGCGAACAGATTGCATACCAACCGTCAGGAAAACTAGGTAATTCAGGCTATATGGTGACGGTTCAGCAGGATATGGGTGAATACAGCCCGACTTACGGTCAGACAAGGGAAAACAGGACGCAGGATGTAGTCCAATGTACCCCGCCCGACACATCTGACGTTTGGGTTGAAGTAAGAAGAGTCTGCCACTTGGAAAACGGTTATCAGGACGGAACGGTGGACATATACAGGGTGAACACCAACGAGTATTCTCCCAATTACAGTTCAGGCGCTGAGGTTGTCTTCAACGAGCCTGATTCGGTCAACTGCCCCGCTTCTCAGTACGCTCCCGATTGGACTGAGACCTCAAGGACTTGTCAAGTTGACGCGAACGGATACAACACCGGATATGCCATAGTTGTAGAGACTGACACCAACCCCAATTCATCTACGTACAACACAACAAGGACTTCAACCGTCGAGGATTCGACCAACTGTCCCTACCAAGAGTCTTCAATGATTAGTTGGAGAATCATCAACAACAGAGGCGCGACGACAGATACGGTGACTACGATTACCTTGAACTTCAACTCGAACTTTTCCATCACAGCATCGGGTTCACTCCCGCCTGTCGGTGGTACGTTGTCAGGCGCTGCTATCATTCCCGCAAGCCTTAAATCCACCGCGTTGACTGTACAGTCGATAACACTCGGACCGAACCAGTCTTTGCCTGTTTTGTACCAGTACAGTCAGAACCCAAGCCCGTATACATGGAATACTGACGGTTCGGGTACACTTTTGGTTACTTTATGGGACGGTGACGGAACAGGCCCGGAATGGACTGAGGTAAGTTATGTCTGTGAGACAGTATCAGGCTACAGAACCGGTGCTTCAATCATCGTTGAAGAGGACATGAACCCCGATTCGGCCACTTACGGACAAACGAGGACAAGGACTGTCGAGAACGATTCAAGATGTCCGGCTCAGACTGACGGCGATTGGGTTGAGACAAGTTGGAGTTGTCAGCAGACGAACGGATACAACACAGGCTATGCCATCAGCGTACAGACAGACCAAAACCCCAACAGTTCTACATACAACACAACAAGGACAAGGTTAATCTATGATACTACCAGATGTCCCATCAGCACTACGGCAGGTTGGACTGAGGTAAGTTACGTATGTGAAAAGGTTGACGGCAAGTACAACACAGGTACGATTATCATCACCGAAGAGGACATGAACCCCGGAAGCGCTACCTACGGTCAGACAAGAACAAGGACAACCACAGGCGACTCAAGGTGCGTAAGGAACGAGAATGCTGATTGGGTGGAAGAGAGTTATGTTTGTGAACAGGAAAGTACTGCTCCGAATTGGGTTGAACAGTCGAGGACTTGTGAAAAGGATGGCAACAATTATAATACTGGCTACGCTGTTGTCGTTGAACTTGACACTAATCCGAATAGTTCGACCTATAACACAACCAGAACAATAACTGTAGAGGATTTGACCAATTGTCCGATTGACACTACACCGAATTGGGTTGAACAGTCAAGGACTTGTGAAAAGGACGGAAACAACGAGAATACAGGTAATGCAATTGTTGTTGAACTTGACACCAATCCTTATAGTGCAACCTATAATACGACTAGGACTACTACAGTTCAGGACTTGGTTAATTGTCCTGTTGACACTACACCGAATTGGGTTGAACAGTCGAGGACTTGCCAAAAGGATGGTAACAACGACAACACAGGCTATGCTACAGTTATCGAGATTGACACTAATCCGTACAGTCCTACCTACAACACAACCAGAACTTCAACTGTTGAGGATTTGGCTAATTGTCCGCTTCCTACACCGACTTACAATTTCAAGTTGAAAATGACATCATCAGGTGGAACTGACACCGTTGTGGCTTGCAACAGCAGTTCAACGCTGACAAGAAGTGAAGCGACTAAGCGTAACAGTGCATCGATTATTGTTGGCGACTGTGTAAGAACAATTGACAGCCAAACGTTCGTTGACTGCGGATATCGAAGCGCTATAATATCTGACAATGTGTATACGATAGGTTCTCAGGCATTTTTGCGTTGTTATGATTTGGAGACTGTTTCTATCGGCAACTCTGTCACTTCCATCGGAAACTCTGCGTTCAGTGAATGCTACGCGCTTACAAACGTAACAATTCCAAGCGGTGTGACAAGCATTGGCGAAAGCACTTTCAGGTACTGTGGCTCACTTACAAACGTAACAATTCCAAGCGGTGTGACAACCGTTGGTGACCAAGCTTTCAGGAACTGTGGCTCACTTACAAACGTAACAATTCCAAGCGGTGTGACAAGCATTGGGGGAGCGGCATTCAAGGACTGCACATCAATGACATCAATCACCTGTCTTGCAACCACTCCACCTACGCTGGTAACAAGTATAGGCGATAACATATATCAAAGGGTCTACGACGTATTCGACAACACCAACAACTGCCCGATTTATGTTCCTGCCGCAAGCGTTAACACATATAAATCCGCTACAGGTTGGAGTAATTACGCTTCAAGAATACAAGCAATAAGTTAAAGAACAGATTATGGCAAATACAGGAAACATAACGGTGACTGAGAGGGACATGAATCCCCAATCACCAACATACGACACAACGAGAACGAGGACATATCAAGATTTGGTTAGATGCCCCACAGAAGACTTGTTGTTCAAGGTAAAATATTATTTGTCCGGCGAAACAGGAATACCGGGCGGTTGGAGAACTGTGCAATGCAACAGTAACAGCACAGCTTCGCAGAGCGAGTTCACATACCCAAATGGCTTGGACAGAAGTAATGTAACTGATGCAGAAATTGGGTATTGTGTGACAAGTATTGGATATGGTGCTTTTATGGGATGTAGCGCACTTGGTAGGGTAATAATTCCAGAAACCGTCACTTCAATAGGTGAATCCGCATTCGACAGTTGTGTAAGTCTAAGGAGTATTAGCATACCTGACAGTGTAACATCAATAGGAAGCGGTGCGTTCAGAATGGCAACGAATCTTGAAAGAATCACATTTCCGAAAGACCTAACAACGATAGAAAATGGTATGTGTTATGGTTGTAAAAATCTGACAACAGTTGAAATACAATCAAAGGTAACTAGTATAGGGAGTAACGTATTTAACTCAGGCACATATGCGTCTATGACTATATATAACCTGATACTTCACCCTACGACACCACCGTCAATTTATAATACGTTTCAAAATTGCGGAATAGCAAGAATATATGTACCAGCCGAGTCTGTTGAAGCATACAAGACGGCTAGCGGCTGGTCTTCGTATGCCAACATAATCCGAGCCATTCCAACTTAGACAATCTAATCTTTATCATTAAACAGATTGAACAATGTCAATTTCAAGCGAGTTAATACTACTGAATAATACAAAGCAGGGCATAAGGGACGCCATTGTGTACAAGGGTGTGACGATGGCCGATGAGGATTTGTTCTCTACCTATCCCGAAGAAATCCTAAAGATACCTAAAGGTACGGGCGTATACGAGAGCAACGTCATCGCGTACCTTGAGGCCGATATGTCAGAGATAATCATTCCGTCGGGGACAACTTCAATAGCGGGACATGCGTTCTCAAACTACAATTTCACCAACATTTACCAAAACCCGGTAATCATCAACACAGACCTTGTCATACCACAAGGTGTGGTTTCCATAGGGAACAGCGCGTTTAACTCTTGCAATTTCCTTACAAGTGTAAGCATTCCAGACACAGTTACCACAATAGGCAATTACGCTTTCAACGGATGCACAGGCCTTACTTCATTGACCTGTCTGGCCACAGTTCCGCCTACATTGGGAACTAATGTGTTCAGTTCTACCAACGACTGTCCGATTTACGTTCCGGACAATAACGTTTTGGACTATCAGGTCGCTTGGACTGACTACGCATCAAGAATAACAGGAATATCCAACTTATAACAGATGAGCATCAATACAGAACTGCAAAAACTCAAGGACACCAAGGCAGGCATACGCTCCGCAATCCTAGACAGGGGAGTAAAGGTCGGCAATGAGGCGTACAGCCTTTATCCTGACAGGATTAGGGCAATCACAACAACTGCCGGCACATACGACAACTTCCTGAAAGGATTGCTTGAGGGAAGCATAACAGACCTTGTAATACCGGACGGTACGACAAGGATAAGGTCAAACCTGTTTATGAACAACACAACCATTGAGACGCTGTATGTTCCATCTTCTGTGGACAGAATCGACATGATGGCGTTTTGGGGATGTACCAGTCTGACAAGCGTCGAGTTTGAAGAGGGAATAACCGTTATAGGCAGCGATGCGTTCAGAAACTGCACATCGCTTACAAGTGTGGCCATCCCTGAGTCAGTCGAAGTTTTCGACGGTTTTAACGGATGCTCGTCACTGACTGAGATAACGTTCCTTTCACTAACGCCGCCTGAACTTGGGCAATACTCTTTGGACGGAACGAACAACTGTCCAATCTATGTTCCGAAGAACAGCGTCAACGCGTACAAGACAGCGCGCTATTGGACAAGATATGCTTCAAGAATACAGGCAATCGTAGGAAACGAACTGTTCAACTCCATCGTTGACAGGAGCGTAACAGAGATTGACATCCCTACCGGAACGACTTCAATAGGCGATGAGGCTTTCATTAACTGTTCTTCACTTACTGACGTAACGATTCCGAATACAGTTACATCAATAGGTTACGCGGCGTTCTATCAATGCACTTCTTTGACTGCCATAGACATACCTGACTCGGTCACTTCCATCGGTGATTATGCGTTTCATTACTGTACTAGTCTGAATGACGTAACCATAGGAAGCGGAGTGACGTCAATCGGAGCGTTGGCTTTCTACATTGGCAACGCTCAAAATAGAACTTACACAATATACGCGACGACACCGCCTACTTTATTGCCTTACGACAGCGACGGAGGTACGTATTATTACAATCTTGGACATGACGTTGCCGCGATATATGTTCCGGCAGCAAGCGTAGAAGCGTACAAAACCGCTGCTAATTGGACATATTATGCAAGCGTAATACAGGCGATACCATAAAGCATTAAACCACAAATACAGATATGAACGAGGTATCAAAACTCATAGACAGGACGATAACAGACGTAGCGTTCGACAGTGAAATCACTTCAATCGGAGCAGGTGCGTTCTTCAACTGCACTTCTCTTCAGAGCGTAACAATACCAAGCACTGTAACAAGTATTGGCGATAATGCGTTCTACAACACAAAAGACGACTATTCAAACCTTTGCGTAATTGAATTTGAGTCGTCAACACCGCCTACATTCGGAAACCTAGGCAATTTCTTCAGTACGATTTCCGGTGTAAGGACGTTCTTCGTTGTGATACCTGTAGGCAGCACAAGCAACTACAGCGCGTCATCCGCATTTTCGACACTTTTCAGCACAAACAGAATCGCAGAAAAGGGCGTTGCCGTATGGGATACTGTCAGCATCGCATGCGAATACGAAAGCGGTGTGAAGACAGGTTACCTTGTGACGACTGAGATTGACCGCAACCCGACATCAAGCACATACAATCAGACAAGGACTACAAGGGTACAGGACACAACGGTGTGCGCGGTCGGAGAGGCTGAGAAATGGGTGAAACTCGACGAGTCCAACTACACCACATACTTCAACAACGGAAAGTTCGTAATGTACACCACACAAGGTACAAGGAGTTATATTTTCAACGGAAGTGACGGCACTACTTCAATGAGCCGTACAGGTTTGTCCGGTTACCTCAACGCAACATACGCTGTAGACATCGACTTCTTCAACTGCAACGTAACCAACGTAAACGGTGACTACATCGGCTATACAGACGCAACAGGCATTACAGTAAGTTCAACGCCGCTTCACCTTTACACTTACGGGAACGGTGACGGAAACGGTAACTTCTACGCTTCAATGGTTGCGCAGGGCGAATATTACCTGTATGCGGGCAATCCTTTCAGTTTCGGAACGTCAGGCATAGAAAACATAACGCTATACAAACTTGTGTAGCGCACATCTTGTTGCATTCGCCTTTCGGCTTCCTGCTTCAACCTGCCATCGCTTTTTAGCGAACCCTAGAAAGGGTTGGGTCATCCACTACTTGCAGTCCACAGGCGTTAATTCCCGGATGCACCTCGGTACACACTGCAAAGGTACTATAAAATATCTTTATAATGAGAAAATAACATCATAAAAAATTAGATATCTAATGAATACATTAACAACGACACAAACCAGCGTAACGTTCACCAACGCTCAGGGTGTCACCAAGACGATTGTCAAGAACTACATTTGGTATCGTATCAATGAGGACACCGTTACATTCCTTGTGCTTCCTGACGCTGACCCAGGCGGTGACGGAACTTGCTTCTTTGCATCAAAGATTGAAGACCTTACCATCAACGGCACTGTCTACACTGCTGAGACTATAGTCGCAGCCCTTGACGACATCTTCGAGCCTGTCAACGTATCCGACGTTTACACCAAGGAGCAGATTGACGAGATGCTTGACGACTACGCCGAACTCACAGACCTCGACCAGTTCATCGACGCAACCGAATTGGCTGCTGCACTCACTGACTATCAGGAGAAACTGACAGCAGGCACAGGCATCACCATCGACGCAAACAATGTCATCAGCGCAACCGGAGGCGGCTCAAGCATCACCGTTGACAGCACTTGGGTACAGAACTCGACCAATCCCGCTGAGAGCCAACTGATTCAGGGCGCATTGGCTGACAAGGCTGACAAGTCAAACACATACACCAAGACCGAAACAGACAATCTTCTTGCAGGCAAGGTAAGCACAGGCACTCTCGCGACTGTGGCATCGAGCGGTTCTTACACCGACCTCACCAACACACCTACAATCCCTGCCGCACAGGTTCAGTCGTCTTGGACTGAGAGCGATACAACGAGCAAGGCTTACATCTTGGGCAAACCGACATTGGCTGCTGTAGCGACAACAGGTGCATACAGTGACCTTTCCGGTACTCCTGACCTTTCAACGAAGCAGGACACCCTCGTATCAGGCACTAACATCAAGACCGTAAACGGAAACTCAATCTTGGGTTCCGGAAACATCGAAATCAGCAGTGGCGGAACACAGGTTCAGAGTGACTGGACTGAGGCTGACTCTTCTTCAATGGCCTACATTCTGCACAAGCCCAATCTAGCAGCCGTTGCCACAAGCGGTTCATATGCAGACCTGAGCAACACTCCCACCAACGTCAGCACATTTACCAACGACGCGGGTTATCTGACGCAACATCAGTCTTTGGCCGACGTATTCGGTGACGTATTGTATGACAGCCAGACCAAGCACATCAACTTCTACGGCAAGGGTGACACAAGCCACACCACAGTTCTTGCTTACGTCGATGCAGCCAACTTCATCGTTGACGGTATGGTGGATACTGTTGAGGTTAAGAACGCGACTGTTTCGGGTCAGACCGTTCTCTGCTTGGTAATCAGTTTCAACACCGATGCCGGCAAGCAGGACATCAACATCCCAATCAGCCAAATCTTCGACGCAACCAACTACTACACCAAGTCTGAGACCGATACGCTTCTGTCCGGTAAGGCAAGCACAAGTTCATTGGCAACTGTGGCAACATCAGGCTCATACAACGACCTGAGCAACAAGCCGACAATCCCTGCTGCACCTGCGTATTATTCTGAGCAGACGAGTCAAACCTTACACTCAGGCACAATCGACACTAAGGACAATGGCGCTGGCGCATCACTGGTAGTTAGTACAAATATCGCTAATTCAGGCGGATACGCCAAAATGGAAAATGTGACAGAAGCAGACGGCTTATCAAGTGACGTAATTACATCTTGGGTTGAACTGAACGGTGGCGGTGTAGACATTTATACCATACGCGAAGACGAAAACCAAGATATGATATCATCTGCCGCTATCACAATGTTGAATGACAGCATTATAATGGCCGTTGAAAATGGAGAAGGGGGCGACGAGCTGAATTTCGGTGTGGACGAATGGGGCAATGTGCAAATCACAAGCCTCAATATGAGAGACACAGTTGCTTGGGCAAGTGACCTCACAGGAAAACAGGATACCCTTGTATCCGGCACCAACATCAAGACCATCAACAACGAGTCAATCCTCGGCAGTGGCAACATCACCATCTCAGGCGGTTCTGCACAGGTACAGTCAGATTGGAATCAAAGTGACTCGACTGCTGTTGACTACATCAAGAACAAACCTACAATTCCTGTGGTTGACCAAACACTGAACACTCAGAGCAACAACGCCATTTCAAACAGCGCGGTTGCAACGGCAATCGGGGACATCGAGACCGCGCTTCAGATACTGAACGGCACTAACTCAAACTCTTAAATAACCTAATAAAAACCATTTAAGACAATGAGTATTTCACAACAAATTTTGGCACTCGAAACGTCGAGGCAAAACATAGCAGCCGCAATCACACAAAAGGGCGGCACAGTATCTGAGAACGACGGATTCTCACAGTTCGCGACGGCCATAACCAATCTGCCATCAGGTGGAAGCGGAAACCCAGTGCTTACCTCAATCGATGTTTCTGATTTCAGTGGAACGACTTTTAATGATTGCAGAAGTTATATCACAGATGTTACAATTCCAAGCGGTGTAACAAGCATTGGGCAACAAGCATTTTATTATACACCTAAATTAGAAAGTGTTGTTCTGCCAAACTCAGTAACAACAATAGGTAATGGTGCTTTTTACTACAGTGGAATAAGAAGTATTGTGTTACCAAGCAACTTAACGGTATTGAATGGTGAAGTATTGTCTGGTTGTAGTAGACTTACAACTGTTGAATTACCAAGTAGTTTAACTGTTCTTTCTTATCAGGTTTTTAAGGTTTCAACTGGTTTAACAACAATAACCATCCCAAGTGGTGTGACAAGTATTGGTAATCAATGTTTCTATGGCTGCACAGGTTTAACAAGTGTAATCTGTCTTGCCACTACTCCACCTAGTTTGGGTTCGTCCGTATTTGATAACACCAACAACTGCCCAATCTATGTTCCAGCCGCATCAGTTGCAGCATATAAGGCAGCATCTGGTTGGAGTACATACGAATCGCGTATCTACGGACTTGAAACCGTAGCAACCGTTGACGGAGTAGATGTCACCAATGCTGACCTGCTGAACACCAACAAATCGATTATCACCGACACTCAGGTTGCGGCACTGCCTAGCGGAGACAGCATCTCATTCGCTGAGGGTGTTACATACATACAGGGACAAATCACAGGTTACGAAGACGTTGAACTTCCGTCAACCACAACGAACCTTGACTACAACGGTTTCTTGGGTTCAAGCGTAACTACACTGACCTGCAAGGCTACCACACCTCCGGGCATCGACCATGACAATCTCGGCGGTGCAAACCTTACCGCAATCTATGTACCGGCTGCCAATGTAGCCGACTATCAGGCTGACGCGGCTTGGGGACAGTTCAGCGCAATCACCTATCCATTGTATGAGGTTGCAACAGTTGACGGAAAGTCAGTTTATAACGCAGACCTTGGTGAGACAGGACAGGTAACGACAATGACCAGCCAAATGCTTGCGGCACTTCCGACAGGCACTTCCGTCAAGTTCTCTGATGACATAGACACATTCAGCGGACAAATCGGCGCGTATGAGCAGGTAACGCTTCCTGCAAGTGGATTTGGATTGGAGACACCATTGGAGTTCACAGTTGCGTCACCAATCAACGCTGCAACCGAGACACTTGTTGTGCCGTTCAATACAGTTCAAGGCCCTGACATTGTGGTTGCAAACGACACACTTGGCGGTGCAGGACTGACCGAGATTATCATTGAGAGCGAACTTTGCGGGGTGGATTACTCGTCTCCTCTTGAAACATTAAAAGAGACCGCTGGTTTTACTTCATTCGCTGACATAATCAAGGCAAAGCCTGAGGATTTCATGGTAATTACAAACCTTGACGTAGAACCAAATCCAGACGGTGTATTTACGATGAGTCTTGCTCATGGTGAACAGGACACTGGAAGTTCAGACCCCAACGCGATGATTTACTATGCTCCGTTCACAATCTGCAAACCGTCGTTCGCGACAGACCAAGCCACAAGTGACGGAACTTATCTCAATAATCAAGGCAGACAGAGAACTTACAACCCAACGGTAACAGGTGCTAAGCTCTACAACGGTGATACCCTAGTTTCGAGTGAAGTATACGTTGAAGCGGACAATGTAGGAATTGGTCAGGATTGGGACAGCGCAAACGACGTATGGTCTATCATACTCTACACCGACACAACAGGCGATGGAACGGAAACCATTACGCTTCAACCAGGCATGAGAATTGAGGGATTCATCGACGGAATAGTCTATGATTATGACAGCGAGACCAGATGTGAGCCACATGCGCACTCATACTTAACCATCAACGTAACGGCATAATCGCTGTACACAACACAATATGATAAAACGGCAGTGGATTCGGTCTATTGCCGTTTTATTGCTAGACGCAAGTCTATTTATTGTTGCATTGGATTCCTGATTCACAGACGTTGGTCTCCAACAGGCTTTAATTCCCGGATGCACCTCGGTACACACTGCAAAGGTACTATAATCTAAAAACCGGAGTGCCAATCTTTATGGAAAAAGACTTTACATATGGCTAATCAACAGAAAATAGCAATGAGGAACTACGCCATTGACCGCCCATACATTGACATCAAGCAAAGGGCGGCTTGGAAACACTGGGTTTCATTCGGATACGACAACCTCTATCCTAAACTGATATATACTCTGTATTCCGAATCACCTCTTCAGTCCTCAATCATCAACAACCAGATAAAGTACACCTACGGAGCAGGTCTAAAGGACTACTCCGCATCCATATTTCAACCAAACATCGGTGAGCGTTGGGAAGACTTCATCAAGAAATGCATCACCGACTACTGCATCTACGGAGCGTTCTCAGTGCAGGTCGTTGTCTCTGAGAGCGGAGACAAGTTCCTGTATTACCATGTGCCGATTTCACAGGTGAGACTTGGGCCGTATTCGGAGAACAATCAGATTGAATACGCTTATCTCGCGACGGATTGGTCTAGAATCAACTCATCCAATGTTGTCGAGATTAAGATGTTCGGCGTTGAACAACCTAAAAAGGGTGAAAGGTATCTGATGTACTTCAAGGCTTATGACCCTGAGGAACTGTTCTATGCAGTGCCAAGATGGATGTCTGCGGCCAATTGGATTGCGGCGGACATAGCACTGTCAAAATACCACCTCAACTACATCAAGAACAATTTCAGCGCAAATACAGCGATTTCCTATCCCGCGGATATTGACGAAGACAAAAAACAGGAACTGTACGAAATGCTGATGGACTCATTCGGCGGCGAGGATAATGCAGGAAACATTCTTCTCTTGTTCGGAGAGAACGGAACTCTGCCGGTTGTAAGTCAGATTGAGGCATCAAACGCAGACCTGTATCAGAACGTATGCGATACCGTATTGAAGTATATTGTGTCGGCAAACAGGCTTACATCACCTATTCTGGCCGGTCTTTCCACATCAAGCGGCTTCAGTTCCAAATCAGACGAGATTATAGCGGCGTACACACTTTTCAAGTTGACTGTAATCGACGATATACGAGGCTTCGTTATGGACAAGATTAACTTCCTCTTGACTCTTAACGGTCAGCCAAGGGTACTTCAGTTGCAGGACTACGACTTCAGAAGCGAGTTCGAGGGTGACACCAAGGAGAATGACAAGAAAGAGGAAGAACAGACTGATTCAGACAGCGACGCAAATAACACAGAAGAACAGATAGACAACGATGAGCAACAGTAAGAAAACATACGCGACCACATACCTCATTGACGAGGAGTTGCTGAAGACCTATTCAGTGATGACAAGGAACACTGGAATAGATAAAATCATCCCTTATCTATTGCTGGCTCAGGACTACTACATCGAGAACATACTGGGTGTACCTCTGATGTTCGAACTCAAGGAACAGGTTTCAACAGATACGTTGACCGACGCTAACAAGGCTCTCATCGTCAAGATGGCGCCCTGCCTTGCAGCTTGGACTGACTTCCTCGCAGCCCGTTCGCTGTCATACACCGTCACACAGAAAGGCCTTACAGCTGAAGCAAGTGAAAACTCCAGGTCACTCAACGAAAAGGAATTGGGCTATTACATCCATACTCTGAGGGAAACCGCTACAATGGCTCAGGATATGTTGGTGAAGTATCTCTGCCGTTGTCAAGACCAGTACAGTCTATGGCGGCCTGACAGTGACTGTGACTGCAAAAAGTACCTTGAGGAAAACAACGGTGACGCAACACCTGAATGGAGAAAACTGATTTATTTCCCATCAGGCCGCAGAAGTGGTTGCCCCAAGTGTGACAATAAATAAATCTACATAAACCAATCTTATGAACGAATACAAGGAAAAGCTTCTTCAGAAACTGATTGACTCGACGAAGTCTGTCAAAAACAAGAGGGTTGCCGAATGGGGTCTGCACAGAACATGTGAGGCCATTCTGACCGTCATCACCGTACTTGCGGTAATCTCAGTAATCTCATTCTCAGGTTGGCTGTTCTGGCTTTCAATAGTACTGTGGGGTCTTATGCTCTACGGTTGGAACGCGTTCTCAGGCGCCGCAATGACGATGCTGCTGAATGTCCTATACACTGAGGGTGAAACCGAGACGGAAATACAGGAGAACCAACTGAACCTGTTGTTTCAGAACATTGACCATCTCATAAAGGAATTAAATGAGGACTAAGTGGTTTACATAGGGCAAGACAACGGAGTCACTTCTACGATTGGAATACTGTCAGACGACTCAGACCCCATTTTTGTCAAGACTCCGACAAAGCAGGTCAAGGGCGAAAGGAGATTAGACCATAAAAGATACAGGGAATTGCTTGAGCAGTATGCCGGCAACGCCGTAGCCGTATTGGAGCGTCCTTTTACCCATCCAAAACGCTGGAAAGCATCCATATCCGCAGCGAAATGCCATGAGGCGATGAGGATTATCCTCGAACAACTTGACATACCATACGAGGTCATAGACAGTCGAAACTGGCAGCACCCTCTCTTCACAGGAGCATACAAGAAACTGACGCCGAAACAGGCGAGCCTTGAATTGGGAAACCAATTATTCCCACAGTTCAGACAGCACAAGCACACAGACAGAGACGGATTGCTCATGGCCTATTGGCTGAAGAACAACGCTTCTGACAAAGCGACGAATAACGATAAATCAAGATAAGACAATGGAACAATATCTGATATTCATCAACAACTCATTCACCTCATTGTCTGGCGAAGAGTTCAAACTTTTGTATTTCATCGCGATGACAATGGCTTCAGAAGAGGCTGAGGCTATGGAAATAAGCATCGGATGGATGATGGACGTATTCGGAAAATCAGAACGTACAATGAAGCGGCTCGTCAACAAACTGGTTGAAAAGGACTTCATCACCTACAGCAACGGACTGTACAGTCTCAATATCGACTTCGACGCGATGGCTGAAGAGGAAATTGATGAGGAAAAACCAAAAAAAGTCGGATTTGTGTAAAAAAAATATGTGAACCCGTTGAAAAAACTGGTTCATCACACTATTTATTTGTGCATGGGTTCTTAAAATTATAGTACCTTTGCAGAAAGTCAGGTAAGGCGGACGGTTCGAAACGTCTTTGGGGAAAGGTTCTCTCACTTCCGTTTTTCTCCTTTCCCCTCGCCAATACCTTTGAAATAAAACAGGGGATGAGGCATCATCCGGATTCAGATGCGAGAGGGTTCGCAGGGTTATACCTCTCAATTCATCCCCTTTTGAATCAAAAATCCTGTTATAAGTGCATAAACCCTGTATATTATGCATAAGTTTTATTTCACAGTCTCGACAGAGCCGTACAACAGAAACAAGGACGAGGGTTCTGAGAAAAAAATTGAATGGACAGAGGAAAAAGGTACTGTTGAAGACCTTATTAACTACGTAAAGGATGAATACGCTTTCTGTCCGACATTTCACCACAACAAGTTTACATTTGCAAACGACCTTAAGACAAACCGCAAACCTCAAGGCCGCATACTTCATATGTTTCGACATTGATGCAGTTAAGACAGAAGCTGGCGATTTCTATGACATGATGATGTTGACTGAGGTTCAACCGTCGATGGTCTATACCACATGCAACAACGGAAGACAGAAGTCAGACGATGAAACCTATTTCAACCGCTACAGGGTCATATACCTATTGGACGAGCCGATTACAGACCACAAGGAGTACCGCTTCCTGCATGAGGCGCTGAAGAACGAAGTTGCGTCGTACACACATGATGATTACTCAAACGATAGAAGAGACAAGTCAGTATCACACTTCTACGCGGGCAATGCATGTGCTGACGTTTGGTACAATGACACAGTCACTTCGCTTCAGTTCCTTGAGGACAGGTACTGCTATGGTGGGTCGTTCTTCGGTGGTGGCGTAACACCTACGAACTCCCCCGAAAAAAAAGGTACCCCTCCCGTTACTA
>RHMF01000365.1_pt1 | contig 18992 bp, 11 predicted proteins | sample 5365151 | NCBI WGS metagenome assembly RHMF01 (sample SAMN10266501, study PRJNA497801) | feces metagenome | isolation source: feces | host: Bos taurus | place: China: Prairie of Fairy Mountain | collected 2017-08-14 | reverse complement strand
CAGTGTCAATTTCTTCTCGTTTTGTACAGTTAGCAAATACTTCAAGTTCGATTCTATCTCGTCAATTATAGCCAAACTTGATTTGATATTTCCCGTTCCATCACAAAGTGGACATCGTTCTTGTACATCAATATCAATAACAGGTCTAACTCTTTGTCGTGTTATTTGAATTAATCCAAATTTAGTTGGAGGCAATATAGTATGGCGTGCTTTATCTTTTGCCATCTCTTCGACCATTTTGTCGTATAATAACTTACGATGCTCGGCAAGTTGCATATCTATAAAGTCAACAATAATGATTCCTCCCATATCTCTCAATCTAAGTTGACGAGCAATCTCTACTGCCGATTCTAAATTTACTTGCAATGCAGTGTCTTCTTGACCTTCACCTGCTTTTATATGATTTCCACTATTTACATCTATTACATGTAGTGCTTCGGTGTGTTCTATTATTAAATACACACCCGAACGAATAGAAACAATACGCCCAAACGAACTCCTTATTTGTTTTTGTATTCCAAATTGTTCGAATATAGGAGTATTTAGTTTGTAATGTTTTACTATATCTACTTTTTCCGGAACTATCGATTTTACATAATTTCGTATCTCATTATACATATCGAGATTATCGACATATATGTTATTAAAATCGTCTGATAGAACATCTCTCAACAACACAGATGTTTTATTCAATTCCGACACCAATTTCTGTGGGAAGGTAGCTTTTTTGAGATTTGCCGTCATTGTAGTCCACGACTCCATTAAGGTACGCAAATCACTATCCAATTCAGCCACACTTCTACCCTCGGCATTTGTGCGAACAATCACCCCAAAATTGGCAGGTCGTATACTTTGCATCAACCTACGCAATCTATTTCGTTCTTCTACGCTTTTTATCTTTTGTGATATCGAAATCTTGTTGGAAAAAGGCACCAATACCAAATAGTGTCCCGCAAAAGAAATATCAGATGTTACCTTAGGTCCTTTTGTAGAAATTGGTTCTTTTGCTATTTGTACAAGAATAAATTGTCCACTCTTCAATATATTCGAAATCTTTCCGGTCTTCTCGATATTTGGCTCCATTTTAAAATTCTGGAGATTTGCTACTGTTGGGTCGCCATTCATGGCTTGTTTCATATACTTAGCAACCGAAGTATACTGATGCCCCAAATCGAGATAATGTAAGAAAGCATCCTTTTCGTGAGCTACATCAACAAATGCGGCATTCAATCCAGGCATTATTTTCTTTACCCTTCCAAGATAAGCATCCCCCACTACATGTTGATGATTTTTCTTTTCCTTATGTAGCTCCACCAATTGTTTATCCTCAACTAACGCTATTTCAACTTCCGAATCCGATGACGATATTATTAATTCCTTATTCATTGTGGACGTTTACATTATTTACACTATACGATACAAGGCTACTCTAAAAAAACACAATCAACAACATACTATTCGTACATTCTTTGTTTTTTAAAAGCAACCTCAAATTCTATAAAAAGATTTTTTCTAAAAAACAAATTACACAACGAATGGATTCATTGTGTAATTTGCTATATTTTAAGAAGATAAAATACTATTTCTTCTTATGTCTGTTCTTACGCAAACGTTTTTTACGTTTGTGGGTCGCCATTTTGTGACCTTTTCTCTTTTTTCCGCTTGGCATTTTATTTATTTCTTAAGATGTTATTATTTAACGTTGTTTTTTACTTCTTGAACAAAAGTTTTAGCAGGCTTGAAAGCAGGTATATTGTGAGCTGGTATTATGATAGTTTGATTTTTAGAAATATTTCTACCTGTTTTTTCTGCTCTTTTCTTTACTATAAAGCTACCAAATCCACGTAAATATACGTTGTCTCCATTAGCTAACGAATCCTTTATAACATCCATGAAAGATTCTATTGTTGCTTGAATAGCAACTTTTTCAATGCCAGTTTTTGAAGCGATATCTGCTACGATTTCTGCCTTTGTCATTTTTCTTTATTTTTTATTGTTAGTATTATTATTTATTTTCAATAATTTGAGTTTGCAAAGGTATGAAAAAAAATTGAATTATTCAGCATAGCTTATCTTCTCATTATTACATACTTTCCAGCGAATCAAATACAAAAACATTTATCAATCAAGATGTTAGAGAAGATAACCTGATTTAAAGCACCTTTTCACATCCTTACCAACACCAATCCGAAATACACTTTACACATTGATTATCAAAGAGATATTTAAATCATAAATTTAATCTTAAAAAATTATAAACACATCTTTTGAGCGTTCAAATCATCTCATTTTCACTAAAATAATTTTGTGTTTTTTCATTTTTTGCATCTTTGTTCATCAACAGTATAACAACACTCCACTCACTTTTGGATAGCCCATCGACGACAAAACTTCCACATATAAAGCTATCTGATCATTATAATTTTTATTGTTTTCGTACTCCACTCCCGTTTTAAAATCTACAATCCAAGTCTCATCAGGGGTAAAAACAACTCTATCCGGACGACATGTACACATATTTCCTTTTCCATCTTTATACAAAATCTCACATTCAGTTTTAACTACATACTTTGGATCAAAATATTTTGTATATTCTGGATTACAAACAACATTTTCCACCCTTTCTCGCAACTTCTTTACATCATCATCGGGCAAATTCATCTTATTCTTATATCTCTCTATTACATTTTCTATATCTGCGGCAGTGTATATCTGAGACAAAATCTCGTGAATAAGATTTCCTTCTTGTACGGCCAATGTTTTTTCGGGAGATATAGAAATTCTATCTTTATAATCCCAATCATTCGAAATAAGTTCTTTTATTTCTACCGGCACTTTAGTCTCTTTTTTATTTTTCGATTTTGCTTTGTATGAGTATTCACCCTCAGTGTAAACACCATCATTTTGAAGCTTTTCGCCCAAATAGTTCACAAAATAACTTACAAAATCGCGTGTTTTTCCGGTGCTATCGCCACTCTTCGTTTTTTTCTTACCCAAGCAAACGAATAATTTTTCTACCGGTCGAGTCATTGCCACATACAACACATTCAAATCGTCCATTTGCTTTGCGGTGGTCTCTTCATCATAATAACTACTCATTGTGGTTTCTTCCAACTTACTATATGGCATCAACGCTATAGGCAAACGTAACTTTTCTTGATTTCTTTCATCTATATCCACCCATATATTTTCGGTATTCTTGGGTCTTTCCGGAATTATAGGATAAATAACAACATTAAACTCCAATCCCTTCGACTTATGTATTGTATACATTTTTACTGCATTGGCTTCTGATGAAGTTTTTACCGACAATGTATTTAGTTTAGTTGTAAAATAATCCAAAAACTCCGATAAATCCTGTTTATTTTCCGAAGAGTATGATGCCACCACGTTTAAAAATGAGGCTACATACAACGGACTTTTCGTATTCAATGAAAATAGTCGCACAATGCTTTCACAACAATCATATATCGTTTTCGTCGACAAGTCATTTATTGTTTTTGACAACGAGCTTTTAGAATCTATTTTACATTCTTTCTCTTTCAACAAATTAATCAACGATTCATATATATTGTTTCCTTTAGATTCTTTATCACTGAAATAAGAAACATACGATTCTTCCAAATATCCGTTGGTCGACAAATACTCCATCACAATCAACTGAGAGGCTCTGTCGGTAGGATTTGCCAACACAGACAACATCGAGTACAAGAACATTATTTCATCATTGTTTTTCAACAAATAAGACTCTGTCGACACCATTGGTATGTCTTTATCGTTTATTTTTTTCTCCGAAATATATTTCAATATTTCATTTAATTCGCCATTTTTTCGGGCCAATATTGCGATGTCTTTATATTCATAACCTTTATTCAGCACCAAATCGGATATAGTTTCGTATATCGACTCATACAAATTAGTCTTTACATCTTCCGACGTTTCCGCCTCCAATAGTTTTACAGACACATAACCACCTTCCTTCACCGCCTTTTGACACAATAGCGGTTTATTTTCGCAAGTAGCACAGTCTTTTGATATTAAATGGCAATGCGATACATTTCCCGTTCCTATTTTATTTCTATACTCTTCGCCTAAATAAATATCGGATATTTTGGTATTATCGTTGAGTTGATCTTCTACCACAGACTTAAAGAACCTATTATTAAATTCTACTATCGCTTTACCCGTACGATAATTACTTGCCAAATTTTCCACACGTCCGTGGTGTTTTAATTCTTTGGCATGCTCGTCTATAATAGAATTATTTTGAGGATTATAAACATCGGGCAACTTAACAAACTGCTCCACTTCGCCTTGTCGGAAACGATAAATGGCTTGCTTGCCATCGCCCACTACCAACGACATATCGCCCGTAGAAAGCGAGTTGATTATCAACGGCAACAGATTTTGCCACTGCATTACCGACGTATCTTGAAACTCGTCTATCAAAAAATGTTTATACCTTTCGCCCAACCGTTCATACAAAAACGGCACAGGTTGATTTAAAACCACATCCGATATACGCTTATTAAACTCGGATATATGTAACACCTCGTCGGTATCTTGATAATTCTTTATATTATCAGATATTGCATTAAGCAGTGCCATACCATATATCTTTTTCATAAGCACCTTTTGCGTATTATAGGTTTTATAGTCTTTCTCTATTTTATCGCATATACTTCTGACGCCAATAACGATATCATCTAATATACCTTCGGGTATATTGATATTGCGTTTGGTTGATTTTGAACTCAACCGTTTAGTTTCGTCTTCCAAGAACGCTTCTACATATTTATTACATACCTTAATATCACCCTTCGATGTCTTATCCAAATAACCATACACACCTCTCTGTCCTTGATAAAAATCAGAATCTGAGAATCCTTCATTCTTTATTTTTTTCAACACATCCTTTGCCCTATTCTGCAAATCCTTCTCAAAGTTACTTATCTCAGTTTTGAGTTCTTTATATATTTCTACAAAATCATCTAATGTTATGTCCTTTATCTTACTTAGATTCTCAAGTGCTGTTTCTTTAAATATTTCGTCGGAAACATCTTGCAGTTTCGATTCGATATTCCAATTGTCGCCAACGGCCATCTGCTCGCCGATATATTTTAATATAATGTTGGTCAAACCCTCGTTTCCGGGTGTTCCCACCATGGCAAGCAAATCGTTTACGGCTTTCTGTTTTATCTCATCTTTTTCCAAAATTACTTTATAATTCAATGGAATATCAAGGTCGTATGCAAAGGTTTGGATAATTTTTTGAGTAAAACTATCTATCGTATACACCGAAAAGTCGCTGTAGTTATGCAATATTCGAGTTTCCAAATTCTTCGCTTTTGCCCGCACCTCTTCTATGCCACAACCTAACTCATTACACAAAGCCATCAACATTCCGTTTTCGTTGTCCTTATCTTTGTTTTTCATTAGCGACAGTTCTTCCAATATTCGGCTCTTCATCTCATTGGCAGCCTTATTGGTAAACGTTATTGCCAATATATCTTCAAAGCGTGCTTTAGGCAACGATAGTTTCAAATATTCTTTTACCAAAGTAAAAGTTTTTCCACTTCCTGCCGACGAACGGTATATACAAAATTTCTGATCCATTTCCGTTATTTTTCTATTCATAATTCTATTTCATCACTTGGTACATACTATATTATTATATGGTAGGCAATGCTTATAACATAGTGCATCACCTACCATATCTAAACCGTATACTTAACCATTAGTATACGAAACTGCTTTCGCCCAAAAACTCTCTCATTATCGATGTTGGTGGTATATGCTTATCGGCAATTGGTTCAAACAATGCCAATATCTCCAACAAACGTTTTGCTTCGGCATGTTCGGGAACATTTTCGGGAACATTTTCGAGCAATGGCTGTGCATATTTCTTCAATATACCCCACTCGTACATCAATGCCGAATTAAACATCACATCAGCATTTTCTTGATATGGGAATATATGTTTTTGCTCGCCGGCACGCACACTACCCCAACGTTTCAATGTATCCAATGCCGAATAGCCTCTAAAATTATAATCTCTAACCATTCTACGTATCAAGCGGTTGTCGCTACTATGTATAATATTTTGATCATCGATAGCCACCTGTGTCATGGCCGATACATATACTCTGTATTTCCATTCGTCGGGTATCTGTTGGGTAAGTTGCGGATTTAAAGCGTGTATACCTTCCACTATCAATATACTATTGCTTTTCATCTTTATAGTGTGACCACTTGCAGTGCTTTTGCCTGTAATAAAATCATAACGAGGTATCTCGACTTCTTTGCCTTGCGACATAGCCATCAAATCGGCGTTCAAACGTGGTATATCCAAAGCCTCTATAGCCTCAAAATCATAGTCACCATTAGGCATACGTGGCGTTTTTTCGCGATCTATAAAGTAATCGTCGAGCGACAACTGTTGAACATCAAAGCCCATCACACTAAGCTGAACGCCCAATCGGCGACACGAGGTGGTTTTGCCACTCGACGACGGTCCGGCTATAAGCACCATTTTCAAAGTATCTTTTCTTTTATATACCTCGTCGGCTATAAACGAATACTTCTTCTCATGAAGAGCTTCGGCCACTTGTATCAAATAGTTATCCTGACCATTTCGAACCTTATCGTTAAGGTCGCTTATATACAATGTTTGCAACAGATTTTTCCATTCTCTGTGTTCGCGAAATATCTTAAACAAACGTGGAGTATCGTAATACGATGTCAATATCTGAGGGTTCTGACGCGATGGCATTTGCAACAAAAATCCATCGTTATACACTCTAAAGTCCCATATCTTTAAATAAGATGTTGATGGCACCATTTTAGAATATATTTTGTGTATGGCATCGCCCAAATAATTAATATCACAATATAATTGATTGCTATCTCCGATAAGTCTGCTTGTGGTCTTGTTGCCAACCTTCGACAGTTCTTTAAAAGCGTCTTCGGCAAGCATATACTTGGCGTCAAAGGATATATTGTCTTCCACCATCTTGGCCATATATTGGCGTATTTTATTTGCCACAGTTTCATTATCGTCCGCAGTGCCCACTATTCGGCAAAACATACCGTTTAGCATCGAATGCTCGATATACAACGATGCTTCGGGATACACATCTTTTACCGCTTTGTATAACATAAAGCACACACTTCCTTCATACATTCGATAACCCCACGAGGTGGTAATATCAAAAAATCTTATACATTTGGGATTGTAGACCTTGTATTTTAAATCTCTTATTTCGTTGTTTACCAATGCACCCAATATAGGATATGTGGTAAGAGAAGAGTATTCGCTTGCCAAATCGGCCAAGCATACTCCTTGCTTAACCTTAACGCGTTCGCAAGTGTTTTCTAAGTATATTTCTACCATATTCTTTGATTATGATTTAACGTATTCTTTTTTCTATTTTATTATGCTAATAACTTAAAATGCCGAAATATATTGCCCTGTTTATATTTTTTTGGCAGATAGATATCGTGCTCCAAACGACAATAGGGTATCAATTCACTGAAACCCGGGTCTGAAACAATTTATACCCTATCATCATTTTGACACATCCATACCGCAAATACCGACAGCTCTCAATAAAGAGCAATCATATTATATATCAAACCATTACAGCATTTGACAGAAAATCCGTGATTAGTCTGATTTTTCCTCGCGAGGGCGTAGAATTTTCCTCACGATGTTGTGCAAAAAACTACGCGAGGGCGTACAAATTTCCTCGCGAGGAAAAATCGACACACCCCCTACGCCATTTTTAGAGGTGTTGCAACACCCGTTCGGCAACAGATTTCGCAACCATACCGTCTACAAAATCAAGACAGAATCCGGACTAATAAATATATCGTTTTTCGGTAAATAAAGAGCAACTCGCCAAATCGGAAAACAAGGTACATACATATATATTTATATAATAAAACCGCACCACAATAGAAATATTATTGCAGTATATTTTCAACAATCCGCCCCACAAAAAAGTCATAAATATGCAAGAAATAGTTTCTAAACAAAGTGATTATAAAAACATCGATAAAAATTAAGTTCTATCGGGGAAAGTATATTTGAAAAAAAATTTGTTGATTTGAAAAAAAATACATAACTTTGCAATTTGAAAAGAATATATTAAAAAAAATAAATACTAAGAGCAATATGATACTAGCTGCTGTAATAGTTTTAGGCTCAATAGGAGCATTATTTGGTTTGTTGCTATACGTAATAGCCCAAAAATTCAAAGTTATCGAAGACCCCAAGATTGACGAAATTTCCGAAGTATTGCCCGGTGCCAACTGTGGAGGTTGCGGCAAAGCCGGCTGTAGAGCATTGGCCGAAGCCATAGTGAAGCAAGGCAACACCGAGGGTTTGAAATGCCCCGCCGGTGGCAACGAAGTAGCGGCCAAGATAGCAAAAATAATGGGTTTGGAAGCCAAAGAAGAAGAGCCGGTAGTGGCAGTAATACGTTGTTCGATAGCGTGTTCGGCAAATGAGCCTAAATCACACTATCAAGGCATGAAAAGTTGTGCTTTCGCACACAGCCTATATGTGGGCGAGAGTGGTTGCGGATATGGCTGTATAGGATTGGGCGACTGCTACAATGCTTGCCAATTTGATGCCATAACATTAGATCCCAAAACAGGTTTTCCTATCGTAAACGACGACAAATGTGTAGGTTGTGGTGCTTGTGTACAAGCATGTCCTCGCAAAGTTATCGAACTACGAAACAAGGGAATTAAAAACAGAAGAGTATACGTATCGTGTGTAAATAAAGAAAAAGGAGGCGTAGCACGCAAAACATGCAGCAACGCTTGTATAGGTTGTGGCAAATGTGCCAAAGCATGTCCGTTCGATGCCATTGTGATAGAAAACAATTTGGCTTATATCGACTACAAAAAATGTAAGATGTGCCGCAAATGTGTGGCAGAATGCCCCACCGGAGCCATAGTGGCAGTGAATTTTCCACCTAAGCCACAAGCACAACCCACCGATACAAACGAAAATAATGATAAATAACCTACGCTAAAGCAATAAAGATATGAAGACATTTCCATTAGGTGGCATACACCCCGAAGAAAATAAACTATCTACTGCAGCAACAATAGAAGAGTTTCCCTTACCCAAACAGGTAACAATATTCTTAAACCAACATTTGGGAGCACCTGCTACACCCGTTGTAGAAAAAGGCGAAAAGGTGAAAACCGGACAACTGATAGCAAAGGCCGAAGCCTTTGTGTGTGCTAACATACACTCGCCCGTTTCGGGAAGCGTAAACAAGATAGACAGTGTAAAGGATATGTTTGGCATATACAAAAATGCCATAATCATAGACGTGGAAGGCGACGAATGGGTTGATACCGTCGACCTCACTCCCACCATTGTAAAAGACATCAAATTATCTAAAACCGAAATCATCGACAAGATAAAAGAGATGGGTGTGGTAGGATTAGGCGGCGCCACATTTCCCACACACATCAAATACATGATACCCGAAGGCAAAAAAGCAGAATACTTGATAATAAACGCTGTAGAATGCGAACCCTATCTGACATCGGACCATCGTGTGATGCTCGAACATACCGAAGAGATAATGATAGGCGTATCGATTTTGCGCAAAGCCTTAGGTGTCGAAAAAGCATACATAGGTATCGAAAACAACAAACCCGAGTGTATAGCGGCAATGACCAATATGGCTACACAATACGCAGGAATAGTTGTAGAGCCTTTAAAGGTTAAATACCCACAAGGTGCCGAAAAACAATTAATCAAAGCCATAACAGGTCGCAATGTACCCAGTGGCAAACTTCCGATAGACGTAGGTTGTGTGGTAAACAACGTGGGAACAGCTCTTGCTGTATACGATGCCGTACAAAAAAACAAGCCACTTATCGAAAACATAATGACCGTAACCGGCAAGGCACTTGCTCAACAACATAACTATAAAATACGTATAGGCATAAGCTACAACGATATAATTGAACACATAGGCGGTCTGCCCGACGACACTGCCAAAATAATAAGTGGCGGTCCTATGATGGGCAAAGCCATCGTAAACCTCGAAGCCCCCACCACCAAAGGAGCCTCGAGTATGTTGGTAATAACCGAAAAAGAAGCCATACGTGCCGAAGAAAAAGAATGCATACGTTGCGGAAAATGTATGGAAGCATGCCCTATGGGATTGGAACCATATTTATTTTCGGCATTGATAAACAACGGCAACATACAAGACGCCATTGGCGAAAAGCTAATGGATTGTATAGAATGCGGATGCTGTATGTTTACATGCCCGGCCAACAAACCACTGTTAGACGAAATACGTTTTGCCAAAAACAAATTCCGCCAAACAATGATGCAACAACAAAAGAAATAAGTAATAACATAACTATTAAAGATAATGAAGTTACTAAATGTATCAGGCTCGCCACACGTTCACGGCGACCTATCGGTAAAAAGAATAATGTGGGATGTAAACATAGCACTTATTCCCATATTTATAGTCAGTTTGATATTTTTTGGTTTAGACGCACTATTCGTAAGTTTAGTATCGGTATTCTGCTGCGTACTATTCCAATGGATCATAGAAAAGTTCTTACTAAAGAAACCAACAAGCATAAGCGATGGTTCGGCAGTAATCACCGGATTGTTGCTTGCTTTTAATGTACCTTCGAATTTGCCTTTGTGGATAGTTGCCATAGGAGCATTTGTAGCAATAGCAGTAGGAAAAATGACCTTTGGCGGATTGGGCAAAAACCCATTCAACCCGGCTTTGGTAGGTCGTGTGTTCCTGCTTATCTCATTCCCGGTACAGATGACCACATGGCCAAAAGCCAACAATATATTTGACTTGGCCCAAACGGCTGCCACTACCGATGCCACCACAGGTGCAACACCTTTGGCATTGATAAAAGAAGCTGTAAAAGCCGGCGATATGAGCGTTCTTCAAAACCTACCCGATTATTGGACTATGCTTATAGGACAACATGGTGGATCGCTTGGCGAAGTATCGGCTATAGCAATACTTATAGGAGGTATATACCTATTGTGTCGTAAAGTAATTTCGTGGCATATACCGGTATCGTTTATATTATCGGCATTTGTATTTGCAGGCATATTACATTGGATAGCACCTGCATCATACATAGCACCGATGTATCACGTACTTAGCGGTGGTTTATTATTAGGTGCCGTATTTATGGCTACCGATATGGTAACATCGCCGATGTCGAAATCCGGACAAATAGTATTTGGTATAGGTTGCGGATTACTTACCATCATTATCCGTACATGGGGTGCATATCCCGAAGGTGTATCGTTTGCAATACTGCTTATGAATGCCGTTACACCACTTATCAATAAAGGATTTAAACCAAAACGTTTTGCAAAATAGGAGGACATAGTCTATGGCAAAGAAATTAGAATCATCGTTGGTTAATATGGTTGTTGTGCTTACTGCTATTACACTTATATCGGCAGTGGCATTGTCGGCAATGAATACTGCTACAACCGAACCTATAAAGTTGGCTCAAAAGCAAAAAACAGAAGCCGTTATCAAACAAGTGCTACCCGAATTTGCCACCCTAGACTCGAAAACAGTAGAGTTGGATGGCGAAGAGGTTGTATGCAACTATGCCTACAACAGCAACGGCGACTATGTAGGAGTAGCCGTAAACTCGTTTACAAACAAGGGCTTCAGCGGATATATAGGAGTAATGGTAGGTATCGATAAAGATGGAAACATAACAGGCTACCAAATACTGCAAACATCGGAAACACCGGGTCTTGGCACCAAAGCCGACCTTTGGTTTCAAGAAGGTGGCAAAGGATGTGTGATAGGTATGAATGCAAAAGACAACCCACTATTTGTAAAAAAAGATGGTGGCGAAGTAGATGCTATAACAGCTGCTACTATAAGCTCGCGTGCTTTTTGTGATGCTATAAACCGTGCTTACGAAGCAATAAAAAATAATGGAGGAAACAAGTAATGAAGATTAGTACCATAGCGAAAAACGGATTGATAAAAGAAAATCCTGTATTTGTTCTTGTATTGGGCATGTGTCTCACCATAGGTGTTACCACATCGGCTATCAATGGTGCCGGTATGGGATTGGCCACTACTTTTGTTCTTATGATGTCTAACTTGGTGGTATCGTGTGTCAAAAATCTTATTCCGGACAAGGTGCGTATACCTGCGTTTATAGTAATTATAGCCACATTCGTTACCATACTTAAAATGGCAATGGAAGCTTATATTCCCGATTTGTATGCCACTTTGGGGTTGTTTATTCCTCTTATCGTGGTAAACTGTGTGGTATTGGCTCGTGCCGAATCCTTTGCTTCTAAAAATACTCCTTTCTATTCGCTTATGGACGGATTGTTTATGGGATTGGGATTTACATTGGCATTGACTCTTTTAGGATTGATACGCGAAATATTAGGCAATGTATCGGCTTTCGGTTTCAAACCCGAATTTACAGGCGATGGTATGTTGGCTTTCGTATTGGCTCCAGGTGGTTTTATAGTATTGGGATTCCTTATAGCATTGGTAAACGTTATCAAAAACAAAACAAGCAAATAACCAATAGTCTGTCCAAGACTATATTTATAAAAAGAGACCTTATCTTATCCGATAAGGTCTCTTTTTTCTTTGCCTACTGCCAATCGGCATTAATAAATGCAGTATTAATAATTAAGCATGGCTGCCATACAAATTGTATATAGGATACATAAAAGCAAAAAAGACGCACGTTTATTGGTGCGTCCTTTTATCTATCTTGAGAAAATATCTGACATTTTCATCAGTCGTATTGTATGAGTTTTACCGGTGTTGGTAGTAATCGTTAGCAAATATGTGGCCTGAGGGCGAGCCGTAAGGTCGACTGTGTATCTCCCGGGTGCTTCGGCTGCGAGATATACTTGTTCGCGACGTCCCAACACATCGGTAAGCCATGCTGTTGCTACTCCGTTTTCTATTTTCAAGTCACCGTTTTCCACCTGAATAGTTACCCTTTGTCGAAAAGGATTAGGATATGCAACAAAAGCCTCTTCGTCGCCAACTACGGTGATATATACATCGCCACCTCCATGACCGGTGGAGTCGTATACATAAGGATTCATAAAAGCAGTGTCGGAGTAACGTGCAATGTAGGCTGTGCTGTTTCCATAATAGTTTACATGGAATCCTCCCAAATCGGCAGCCGAACATAATGTACCGCTAACCCATACCGAACTATCTTTTAGATGAATATATCCTTGTTCGTCGTATTTACCCTCGGAGTTGTAGTCGATAAAGGCAATCTCGTGTCCGTCATAGTCCCAAACAAAAAGGCCCATACCATATCCTCTATTTATCATAGTGTCTTGAAACAGTATATTGGATTGGAACTTCACTTGACAAAATACTCTGTTGTCTTTTACAGCAAACGATCCGTTATGAGCACGTCGCCATTTGTCTACAAGCATGTATGTTCTTTTCCAATTGCAGTAATCGTCGGCACGAGCCTTACCATACGAAATAAAGCTTAAATCGTCGGCATCAAGACGCATCCAACAAGCGTTACGGCTAAGATCGAGGTGGGTGCCGTTGTATTTAAGCGAGTCGTAATCTGTATCTGCATATCCCATTAAGAATAAGCTGTTCGTTGCAGTATCTACGGTGGTATTTAGCCACACCAATCCTCCCATTGTATGTCCGCTTGGTATATACATGGTAGGATTTTGCACTATTCCCGTAGGTATAAATTCCGGCGAGTATCGCAACATGCAGTGGGTCCATTCCATTGCCAACGATCGAGAGTATTTTATGGGCAAAGTATCCATTCGTGGCAATTGCGAGCGTTCCAAACAAATGTACATATTATCCTTGGAATCGATTTCGAAAGAATGCAGGTAGACAGAAATCATTTCATTCAAGTCGTATTCCCAAGTTTTGTCAAATATATATGCACTTGCAATAACGCTATCGAAATTTGGCGTTAGCTTGATAAGTTGCCAGTTCCATACACTCGAACGCTCCAAAGGGATGTCCAACTGCTTTTCGCCACCATTAATCAGCATTCGACGCGAAACAAGATTACCCTCTGTAGGCGACCAAATATAAATTCCGTCGGGACAGGTGTCGCAATAATAAGGATATAAATCGTATGTTCTACGAAGCAGAATAATATTTCCTTCGCTATCGATATTGAACGACATAGGAGGACCTAGTGTCACCAAATTGTTAGTAACATTATCTTTCAACAGCGAGCCATCGGGCTTAACATAGGATTCCATAAAGAAAAGTTCGTCAACAATGCTACCATCTTTTAAATCTAAAGTGATTAATGCACTTGTTCCATGATGGTTTACATTCAAACTATCGGGATATTGAGGAAAACGATCGGCAGTGGTAAGGAGCGTGTCGAAGTAATAGACCACATTTGTGCTGCTATAGCCTTCATCAAAAGGATAACAAATTCCGAAATACACCATAATGGCAGAGTCGCCTTTCATTCTTATTGTCCACGATTCCGTGTCGTAATAACTCGAATACAACTCCTTGTGCCATACAAGGTCGCCATTTGGAGAATATTTGGCAATAAGAGTACTGCGGTTGCGTTGTGCCGAAAAAGGAAGTATTCCAGATGTTTCGTCGGTGCCACCATCCCAATGGGCTCCGCCAATAAACTGACCAAGTATGTAAACGTTACCCTCGCTATCCATTACCGAGCCGAGTATTTCATTTACAGGAGTGCCGTCGCTATTGTCAGGGCCATAATAGCTTCGCACCCAATCGAAGTTTTGTGCATTGGAAGAAAGGGTAAACACAGCGAATGCCACTAACAAAATGTACCTTTTGATATTCGTGTAGCTTTCAGACAGAAAATTTGTATATAGCTGCTTTCTGCTATTTTTTCTTTTTGGGGTATTTTCTATGCAGGAAGAAATACCCCCATGTTGTAGTTTCGACTTATTCATAATTTTACATTTAGTTTCATATTCTATTTGCATATAAGACTGTTTTTTTGCCCAAACAAGTAGTTAAACATCCGTTAAATGATGTTATCTTGTATATATCGAAATAAAATTACTTTCTTTTATTCCAAATCGGTCGTTAGAAAAATTGCTTTAGAAGCAACTTCCAAAAGTTAGCTTAACAAAATTATCACATTTTAACGCCACACCATTTAACTTGGAGAATAGCGTATTTGAGTACTACGACATTTTTTTGTATAAATAAAGCATTTTAGCGAGGTTATCACCGCAACGAATTGATAATCAAACACAGGTCATTTTCCAATAAATCAACGGCAGTGTTTTTGGAGTGTCATAGGGTATGAAATACGCGATGATAGGGTGTGCATTGAAGCATGATAGGGCGTTTTTGCACTGATGATAGGGTATTCTTCAATCCATCCGCACCTTTTTCAAAAAGCATGGGGATGGTTTTCAAAAAGCATGGGCATAGTTTTGTAAAACCATGGGGATGTTTTTACAAAACCATTCCCTTCTTTTTTGGTACAACCGGCCATTTTTTAGCATAAAAAGGGGAAATTTCATCAGCAAAAAAGAGCGTTTTTGAGGCATATTCAACCATATTTTAGAACTCAAATTTAACATTAAAAGAAGAGCGTTTAACATTTCTCTTTAACGATAGACCACTTATAGAACGAAACATTGAAAGCATGCACAAGTTGCCCATATCGAAAAAAAATCGTACATTTGCATTGCAAAACCAATAGATACAATATGGAAAAAACATAGTAGCGATTGCATTATAACGATGTGATAATTACTATACAATGATAATAAAAACACGAAATACAGATGTCAATAGAACGCGAAATATTTTATCAAAAAATAGCGCAAACCACCTCCTCGCCTATCGGATTAGAGATAGAAAAAGCTCAAGGATGCTATATGTATTCGCCCGATGGCAAACGCTATATCGACCTTATATCGGGTGTGGCAGTAAGCAATGTGGGGCATTGCCACCCAAAAGTGGTTGAAGCAGTGCAGGAACAAACCTCAAAATATATGCACCTGATGGTGTATGGCGAATATATACAAAGTCCGCAAGTGCAATATGCCGAGATGCTTACAAAGCTATTGCCGCCGACACTGAACAACATATATTACGTAAACAGCGGTAGCGAAGCCGTTGAAGGAGCATTAAAACTTGCCAAACGCTACACGGGACGAGGCGAAATAATCCACACCACCAACGCCTACCATGGCAGCACCCATGGTGCCATAAGCATTATGGGCAACGAAGAGTTTAGGTACGCCTTCCGTCCCCTACTGCCCGGCACCCGTGCCATACGGTTCAACAACTTCGACGACCTCGAACACATCACCACCCAAACAGCCTGCGTTATCCTCGACCCCTTGCAGTCCGAAAACGGACTTATTGTACCCGCCGAAGGCTATATGGAAAAGCTACGCCAACGCTGCACCGACACCGGCACATTGCTGATATTCGACGAGGTGCAAACAGGCTTTGGCCGCACAGGCTCTATGTTTTACCTAAACAAAACCGTTGTGCCCGACATACTTGTAATGGCCAAGGCCATGGGCGGAGGCATGCCGATAGGTGCTTTTGTAAGTTCGAAAGAGATAATGAATTCGCTAACATACAACCCTATATTGGGTCACATCACCACATTTGGCGGCCACCCCGTAAGTTGTGCGGCGGCATTGGCATCGCTAAAAGTGATAGTAGACGAAAAATTATGGGAAAATGCCGAAGAAAAAGGCAAACGTTTCGAAGATGCTTTGAAGCACAACAATAAACTTACGGGCATACGCCGACAAGGTTTGTTTTTGGCTTGCGACCTCGAAACCGAAGAGGTGTATTGGCAACTTCTCAGCCGCTTTATCCACAACGGATTGGTTACCGACTCGTTTCTTTACAAACTAAACTCGTTTAGGATAGCACCTCCTCTAACAATATCGTCGGCCGAAACCGACCAAGCAATAGAATTAATCATCAAAAGTTTAAACGAAATATAAAACAATAAAACACAATATAACTATGAACTTGACAAATAAGATATTGATATTATGCATAGCATTATGCTTAGGCATAAAAAGTGGCAAAGCACAAGAGGTACAACCCACATGGCAATCTATCAACGAACGCGGCTATCCAGAATGGTTTAGCGATGCCAAGTTAGGAATATTTATCCATTGGGGAGTATATTCGGTACCGGCGTATGCCGGAATAGAAGGTTATGGCGAATGGTACTATCGCGGACTTATGGTAGGCGACACCGTTCGTATCAACTTCCAAAACAAAACATATGGCGATGGCATTACCTATCGCGACTTCGATAAATTATTTAAAGCCGAGCTATGGAATCCCAACGAATGGGCCGAAATATTCGCACAAAGTGGTGCAAAATATGTACTGCTTGTTACCAAACACCACGATGGCTACTGCCTATGGGACAGCAAATACCAACCCAATTGGAACAGTGTGGTGGGCGGTCCGAAACGCAACATAGTAAGCGAACTAACCGAAGCAGTACGCAACAAAGGCATAAAAATGGGCTTTTACTATTCGCTAACCGAATGGACCAACCCCAAACATATATGGATGCAAGACCCCGACGACTCGATAGGCAACTATGTGGAAACATATATGATACCACAATTTAAAGAATTGGTAGACCGCTACAAACCATCGGTTATTTTCACCGACGGCGAGTGGAACAACAAAGCCACCGACTTTAAAGCCGAAGAATTGATTTCGTGGTACTACAATACCGTTGGGGCCGAAGCCATAGTAAACGACCGTTGGGGAGCCGGCACCGAACATGGTTTCCGCACACCCGAATATAGCTCAGGCATTTTACAAACCGACCGTCCTTGGGCCGAATGTAGAGGCATAGGACGCTCGTTTGCCTACAACCGTCGCGAGCCCCTAAGCAACTACCTTACATCAAAAGAGTTGATACAACACTTTTCGAAATTGGTGGCAGCAGGTGGCGGAATGACATTGAATGTAGGCCCTACTGCCGATGGCAAAATACCTCTCATTCAACAAGAACGATTGAAAGACCTTGGCGATTGGCTTAAAATAAATGGCGAAGCAATATATGAAACACGCCCTTTCAGCCACTTCTATGAATACGAACAAGTGGAAATAACACGTACCGACAGCGTACTTAACTTTAATTGGAAACGCAACTCGCCCGACAAACGAATAAGCTACGACAATTTTGATGCCGAATGGAATGGCACCATAATACCTCAATATAACGAAAAATATACTTTCGAGATAGAAGCCGAAGACTATGCAATGGTAATAGTTGGCAACGACACCATAATAAACTACACCAAACCCACAACCAACGCCACCGAAAGCAATGCCGAAGAAGCGCAAAAACACAATGCCACCAAGGCTACCTTAAAACTAAAAAAAGGCGAAACATATCCTATAAAAGTGCTATACAAAGAAACCAATTTAGAAGCAGTAATGAAACTATGGTGGCAATCGAAAAGCCAAGAAAAAGAATATGTTAAACCTATCGAAGGCTTTGCGGCAAGATATACTTGCATGCAACCCGTGGTATGCTACACCACCAAAGGCAACAACATATATGCCATGGCACTTAAATACCCCGAAGAAACATTGACATTGCAAAACATCGAACAACCTTCGAAAGATATGAAGGTAACCCTATTAGGTTGCAGCAAAGAACTAAAATGGAACTACAACAACGATACAAAAACACTAACAATCGATACAAAAACACTAAAATATTCCGACCTTAAAAGCGATGCAGTGTGGGTATTTAAACTAAGCAACTAATAAAAGTTCAAGCATATAAAGATACGCTGATAAATAAATATTGTAATAGAGATTGATATTAAAGAAAAAATTTGTAACTTTGCAAATCTTTTGAAGAATAGAAAACGAATAAATAATATAGTATATACATTAAATAATAAATACAATGAACAAATTTGATCCAGCAACTAACATTCAAAAATT
>RHMF01000506.1_pt1 | contig 19017 bp, 14 predicted proteins | sample 5365151 | NCBI WGS metagenome assembly RHMF01 (sample SAMN10266501, study PRJNA497801) | feces metagenome | isolation source: feces | host: Bos taurus | place: China: Prairie of Fairy Mountain | collected 2017-08-14 | reverse complement strand
ATTCCAGCCTGCCCATTCTGATGCGAATCTTTCTGTTGCTGCTGTGTAGATTTGTAATTTGCTCGCGTAATTATGCGTTAGCGATGCTGCGTACATCAATTCGTCAAATGTAAGATTGTCTGGATTTGTTATAGCCATTCTTGCTACTTCTTGTTCTGTCTTTTGTACTCCTGAGAAGTTGAATGCTATTTCACCTCTTCTTAGTGTTGGTAGTATTTCACTTTCGATTTAAGATTACAGACATATTTCTAATTTCTTGCTCTCTTCTTATTCTGTCTGGTTGTGATTTTACTACGTTTATGACTGTGTTCTTTTCTCTTAATGATGAACCTTCTACTAATCGTAAGAAGTTTTCCCAGTCTTCTCCTTTTGCACTTGAAGTTATGACTACATCTTGTTTCGCTTCTTCAACGTATTTTTGGATATCTGCTTTTTTTACGTTTTCTATTTTTGCTCTTTCGGTAAGTGCTTCGGTTAGCATCTTATCTACTAAGTTTACAACAGACTCTGCTCTTTTCTTTGAAAGACCAATGTTAAATGTTTCTTCACCTTCTGGCGATGCCCAAGCGTTTACGAAGATTTGACGAGGTACTTGATTGTTTACTATGTAACTCTTCATACTTTCGTAATTCTTTTTAGCATCCATTTGTTTGTTTAATTTGTTATTCCAATTTACCTCTGACATATTTACGGTGAAGTAAACATCGGTTGCCATTATTTCGTCTGTACGAACGTTGTAATTTGATGGTGCTATACTTAAATCTCCTCTTATATCTACTCTATTTGATGTTGAATTGATACCTTCAGTGATTTTTACATTACCTAATTTTATTGCTCCTGGGTTTTCCATCGCTTCGCTCCAAGTTGCATTTGCCTCATTAACTTCTGAAGCTTTGTATGCTATTGGATTTAAGAATAGTTTAGCACTTTCCATTCCTTGACGATAGGCTACAGTATCTTTATATACGAACCTTCCTCCTGATCCTTTTTCTATGGTTTTCCCATTTCCCTCTACTTTTGAGCCTTTTAGGTTCATTGGAGATAGAATCACTTCTCCTGTTTCCCATGTTAAAACGGGTTGCAAGTAAACTACTGCTTTCTTTTGAAAATAGTTTTCTGGTATGTTTCCATTTATGGTTACTATTACTCTATCCGCATGCACTTCCATCGGATTAGGTGATATTTGATATCTCACCTCATTGTGCTTAGTTTGCATAGTTTTTATGCTTCCACAAGAAGCCATTAAAAAAACTATTCCGAGGAAAGTCAATATTGATACTGTTTTTCTCATTTTTCTTTTCTATGTTTGTTGTTAATATCAGTATAACGTATAAAATTATTAAAGTATTTTATTCGTTCACTACTTCTATTAGTACATCGTTTTTACTTACAGTTTGTCCTTTTTCTATGTTTACGCTTTTTACTACTCCATCTATTGTAGAGCAAATTTGGTTATCCATCTTCATTGCGTGCAAGCAACATAATGGTTCTCCTTTTTTAACTTTTTGTCCTTCTTTTACAAACACGTCTAATATCGTTCCAGGTATGAACGCATATATTTCTCCTGGAGCAACCTTTACATATAATTGTCTGTAATGGGTTCTTATATTTTTATTTTCTGCCATTTTATTTCTGTTTTAAATTTAAGTTTTTTTTCTAAATCCTTTTTATTATTTTTAGAATGGTGGTAACCCGTGTTTCTTTTCTGGATTTATTTGTACTTTATTTTTACACATTTCTAATGCATGAACAATGTAATCTCTTGTTTCTGCTGGTTGAATAACAGCATCAACATATCCATAAGAAGCTGCTACATATGGATTAGCAAATTTTTGTTTGTATTCTGCTATTTTTTCTTTTCTTGTTTCTGCTGGATTTTCAGAATTCATAATTTCATTTCTAAATACAATATTTGCTGCTCCTTCTGGTCCCATTACTGCGATTTCTGCTGTTGGCCAAGCGAACACAAAATCTGCTTTTAAGTGAGAAGAACACATTGCAATGTATCCACCACCATATGCTTTTCTTAAAATGATAGTAATTTTTGGAACAGTAGCTTCTGAATATGCGTAAAGGATCTTTGCTCCGTGGCGAATAACACCTGCATGTTCTTGATCAACGCCTGGAAGATAACCTGGTAAATCTTCTAATGTTACTAACGGTATGTTAAATGCGTCACAGAATCTTATGAATCTTGCTGCTTTATCTGATGAATTACATTACAATCAAGAACTCCTGCCAACGCTATTGGTTGATTTGCCACAAACCCTACAGTATCTCCATTGATTCTTGCGAATCCTATAACGATATTTGGAGCAAATAACTCTTGTACTTCTAAAAACTCAGAACCATCAACTATACTCTTAATGATATTTCTAACATCGTATGGTTGTGCAGGATCTGATGGGAATATGTTACTAATTTTATAGTCTTTGATTTTTGGTTTTTTTGACTCAAATGATTCTGCTTTCTTTGTATTATTCCAAGGAATATATGTAAACAAACTCTTTATTTGATCAAAACATTCTTGCTCGCTTTCTGCAAAGAAATGAGCATTACCAGATATTTCTGCATGAACTCTTGCTCCGCCCAAATCTTCTTGAGAGATTTCTTCTCCTAACACAGTTTTTATTACTTCTGGCCCTGTGATAAACATCTTTGATATTTTGTCTACTACAAATACAAAGTCTGTTAAAGCTGGTGAATAAACTGCTCCTCCTGCACAAGGACCTAAGATAACAGAAATTTGAGGGATTACTCCTGATGCCATTGTATTGCGATAGAAAATATCTCCATAACCCGACAATGCATTAACACCTTCTTGTATTCTAGCTCCACCTGAATCATTAATTCCTACAATAGGGATTCTTAATTTCATTGCATGATCCATTATCTTACAAATCTTCTTTGCATGCATTAGTCCAAGAGAACCTCCTGCAACTGTAAAGTCTTGGGCATATATACAAACAGGATATCCATTGATTGTACCTGTTCCGGTTACTACACCATCGCCTGGAAGTTCTTTCTTTTCCATTCCAAAATCACGTCCAGCATGTTGTATGAATAAATCATATTCATGAAATGAACCTTCATCTAATAATTGAACTATTCTTTCTCTTGCTGTGAGCTTTCCTGTAGCTTTTTGCTTCTCTATTGCTTTTTCTCCTCCTCCTTGAAGCACTACTTGCATTCTTGTTTTAAGCTCCTTTGTCTTATTGTTTACTGACATAATATAATTATTTAGATTGAACTCTATTTTTACAAAAACTTTGGCAAAGATACAAAAAAACTTTTTTTCTTTAGCAATTCTACATTAGTAAATACATTTTTCTATATATTTTGTTCTATTTTATCTACTAATATATATAACTAAAACTGATATATCAGCAGGTGAAACACCACTTATTCTACCTGCCTGTCCAATTGTCTTAGGTCTAATTTTTGTAAGTTTTTCCCTCGCCTCAAATGATAAAGACTTTAATGCGTGATAATCAAAATCGTCTTTTATTACTAAATTCTCAAAATGAGAAAGTTTATTTACAATTTCTTCTTCTTTTTTTATGTAACTTTCATACTTAACGAGAATTTCTGCACACTCCTCTACTTGCGATTTTATTTCAAAAGGAGTTTTATCTATTTCTGTATTAAGATATGGAACATTAGTTTTTAACATATTCAAATCCACTTGCGGCCTCAAAAGCAATTGTGAAAGTTTCGTTTTTTGAGTAATTGCAGGTGTATTTATTTCTTGAAATTGTTCATTAACCTCTTCTGGCAAAGCGCTATTATTTTTAATAAAATTAACTATTCTATCAATATTTTCTTTCTTTGCCTCCATTTTCATCAATCTTTCTTTACTTGCCAATCCTATTGAATAGCCAATAGGCGTAAGTCTTTGGTCTGCATTATCTTGACGCAATAATATTCTATATTCAGCTCTTGAAGTAAACATTCTATAAGGTTCATCAACGCCCTTTGTAATCAAATCATCAATCAACACACCTATATAACTTTCTGAACGTTTTAAAATAATTGATTCCTTATCAAACAATTTCATACAAGCATTTATTCCTGCCATTAAACCTTGTGCACCTGCTTCTTCATAACCTGTTGTTCCGTTTATTTGTCCCGCAAAAAATAATCCTTGAATTAATTTTGTTTCTAAACTTGCTTTTAGTTGTGTTGGAGGGAAGTAATCATATTCTATTGCATAACCTGGTTTTTGAATTATTGCTTTTTCAAATCCAGGTATTGTTCTAAGAGCCTTATACTGCACTTCTAACGGTAAAGAAGAAGAAAAACCATTTATATAATAAAGATTTGTAAACCTCGATTCTGGTTCAATAAAAAGTTGATGTTTATTTTTATCAGAAAATCTTTCAATCTTATCCTCAATTGATGGACAATACCTTGGACCTCGTCCTTGTATTCTTCCCTGAAACATAGGAGATTTTTCAAAACCTTCTTTTAAAATATTATGAACATCATCATTTGTATACGCAAGGTAACAACTTCTTTGTTCTAATTCTCCTTCTCTTGAATTTATGAAAGAAAATTGTTCAGGTCTTTCATCACCTTTTTGTTCTTGAAGAACTGAAAAATTAATTGAATCACCAACAACTCTCATTGGCGTTCCTGTTTTGAGTTTTTCTATTTCAAATCCTATTTCTAGCATTTTTTCAGAAAGCCCTTTTGAAGCCTCTTCTCCAATTCTACCTCCTTCAAAATTTGTTTCACCAATGTGAATTTTGCCATTTAAGAAAGTACCATTAGTCAATATTACTGCCTTAGCCTCTATCTTTAATCCAATTTTTGTAACTACACCCTCAATAGCACCATTATTTATAATCAAATCCACAACCTCATCTTGCCACAATTGTAAATGTGAAATAGTTTCAAGATGTTGTCTCCAAGAAATTCCAAACGAAACATTATCTACCTGGGCTCTTGGACTCCACATAGCAGGGCCCTTACTTCTATTCAGCATTCTAAATTGCATCGTATTTTGGTCGGTAATTATTCCAGACATTCCGCCCAAGGCATCTATTTCTCTAACAATTTGTCCTTTGGCAACTCCGCCCATTGCAGGATTGCAGGAAAGTTGAGCAATAGCATTAAGATTTTGTGTAATAAGCAAGGTCTCTGCACCCATTAAAGCCGATGATCTCGCGGCCTCACAGCCTGCATGACCTGCTCCAACGACAATTATATCAAATTTTTGAAACATTTATTTTTCTTTTATAAAAGTTGAAAGTACAGACAAGCACTCATCTTCTAATTTTCTCATATTTTCACTTTCTGTCTCCGTCTTGTCTTTATTCCCTAAAAGGTGTAAAATCCCGTGAATAATAACTCTATGCAATTCTTCTTGATATGCAACTCCTAAAATTTTGGCATTGTCCTTTATTCTATCAATAGAAATAAACATATCACCAGAAACAACATCTGTCTCAGAATAGTCAAAAGTTATTATATCAGTATAATAATCGTGATTTAAAAATTCTTTATTGATTTCTAATAATTGTTCATCTGAACAAAAGATGTAGGCAATTTCTCCTACCTTTTTATTATTGTTTTCAATTACTAATTTTATCCATTGTTTTAAAATGGTTCTATTTTTTAGAGTACAAGTTGTTTGAAATGCAAAACTAATTCCCATAAGATACTATTATATGTTTTTAAGTATTCTATTTGAATTGTATTCTTTGATTTTTTCTTGTCTTTGTAATAACAATTCTTGTGCTATTCCATTTACAAAAAACAAAAGCTCAATTTTTTTCCCATCTTCAGAGACAATAACTCTGTCGCTAAGCTTTGAAATCAATAAAACATCAATATCAAATTCTGAATCTAAATCTTTGTCTTCGTTAAAAACAATATTAGAAAATATTTCATCACTACACTCTATCGAAAAACTAACTCCTCCTACACATTGTTCAAAATAAAATACAATCTCTCTATTTTCAATATTATTTTCATAGAAATAGTTTATTAACTCTAAGGTTTTTTCTAATGAAAATGAGATTGCTCCATAATAACTATTTATATTCTGCTCTTGGCAAATGTTTTCAACAAAATTATTTATCTTATAAGATTGAGTTAATGCAACTCTATTCTTATATTTGCTTGTATCCATTACTTATTTTGTGTTTTATTTTCCAAATTATAAAAATACCTGTTTACTTTTTCTTTATAAAAAGGAGAATACATCGGCTGAACTTGCTTAAATAACTCGACTTCTTTTTCTTCTATTTTCTTAAATTCTAAAAAGTCTTTATTATCAATATTTATTTTATCTTTTCCAACCTTTGATTCTCTTTTATTATCTTTTTCTTGTTTCTTTTCTGCTTTTTCGTGTTCTAGTAACCGAGTTAATATTTTCGCTTGTCGATTTATCGTATTACGACTTATTCTCTTGTTTACGATATCTTTTTCTGTTTGTTCCATTTGTTTAGAAATTTCATTAAGAATTTTTGATGGTTTACCACTTTCAGCTTTCATTCTTTCGGCTTCTTTTTGTACCATCTTTCTTATCATTTCTTGTTGTGCAACAGCCTTCGCCAAAGATTCATTTAATTTTGCGTTTTCACCTATTTTCTTCTTGCCCTGCTCCTGTCCTTGTTCTAATTCTTTCTTTAATCTTTCTAATTCTCTATTTAAACTTTCTTGAAGGTCTTTTAAACTTTGTTGAGATTGCTTATTTTGCTGTGAAGATGAAGAAGGGTTATTACATTGTTGAGAAGAATTTGACTTGTTACTATTTGATTGTTGTTGATTCTTCATATTTTCCAAACTTTCTCTCAACATCAACGCTAAATTATTCATTGATGACATCGCATATTGTTGCCAAGAAAGTACAGAATTATTTTTGTAATTTGAATAATGAGCTTGATTATATTGAAGCAATGTTGATATTGATTTTTCTATGAAATCTTCCACCTTATTCAACTCTTGATTTATCAAATAACCTATTTGTGGTTGTCTTTTGCTAATTGCAAATAACGTATCAGAAATCGGTTGCATTTTTTCTTTTAAGTGATATTGTTGTTTAATGATTTCTTGATACAAAGGATCTGACACCTTTGTTTTTTTTATGTTATTCATCAAATCCTCTTGGTCTTTTGATATTTTAACAAGGTTTTTTAATATTTGCCTTACTTGTTCTATATCTTCACCTAACTGATTTGACTCATTTTCTTGCTGTTGTTGTTTTATGCTATTTGACATTTGTTGAATCTGATCTGAAGCAGATTTCATTTTTTCTTTAGCCTGTTTTGACTTATTATCATTTAATTTTTCAGAGGCCTCTTTTTGATTTTTCCTTATTTCGGATTCTAATTGTTTATCTCTTTCTATCGGTTTTTGATCTTGAATTTCTTGTGATAATTTTTCAAGTTTATCTAATTTTTCTTGTTGTTGATTAAATTCTTTGCTGAGTTTTTCTTGCTTGGAAATATTTTCTTCCTTGTTTCCTTTCTTTAAATTTTCTGATAATTCGTTTTGTTCTTGTGCAAGTTTATCTAATTTTTCTGTAAGCTCGTTTGTGAGTTTTTCCATCTCCAAACGCTTATACATTTCTATGTTACGATCTAATTCTTTGGCAATATCTTCATTATTTAGTTTGATATTGTTTAGCATTTCATTGAGTTGGTTTTTATCTATCTGCTCTTTTGCAAGTTTTTCTAACTCTTCAAGAATATCTTTCATCTCTTGATTTAAGATTTTCTCAAATAATTCCTCCAACTCTTTTTGTTTCTTTAATATATCTTCCTCTTGTTCAGTTAATTTTTCGTCTAATAGATTATTTTCCTCTAATGATTGTTTGATTTCTTCAATTTCTTTTTTTATTTCTTCTTGTTTCATTAACAAATCTTTTATTTGTTCTTTATCTTGCCAAGAAAGATTTTGTTTATTTATTAGTTGCTTACTAATTTCGTTAATTTGATTTTTAAGATTCTTTATTTTTGACAAAGCGTCCTTTGTAGATTCCTTTATATTCTCTGAATTTTCTTCTTTTTTTGCTTCAATTTCTTCTTCAGTTGGAAGGTTTAAATAGAAAATTTTACTTCTTGATATTTTTCCTCCATTGATTGCATCATTATCTCTTACTTCAAAATAATATTCTAACTTATCTCCTCTGTTAATTGACAAAGATGTTAAATCATAGCTATAATAAAAATCTTGTGCATTATCGTTTTTGTTTACTTCAATAGCATTTACTTTTTGTAAAGTATCATTTCCTCTTATGTGATTGATGAAAAAATTAAGCGATGTAAAGCCGTAATCATCTTTTATTTGACCTCTAAATAATATTCTATCAGGGAAAATTGTATCTTTATGCTCTACAACTGCTATTTGTGGATATAAATCTTCTACTATTTTGATAAAAACATTTAAAGTATCCGAATAAGTTGTAAATTGATTAGATGTTTTAATGTCAAACACCATATCATTCATTACAATGTGAGAATAAGTAAACTTTCCTGATTTATCTGGCTCAAGAACTATGTTTCCATTTTGCTGAATGAAAGTTATTTCTTTTGTATCTCTCACAAAACCTTCCCAACTTATTGAAGAGCCTTTTGGAACATAAATATCATTTAAAGATGTTACTATTGTAGGTTGTAATTTAGTGTAAGTAGGCGGAATAATCTTTGCTTTGATATTTACTAATATTGGTTTTGGTTTTACTTTTATCTCATAGGTTTTACTTTCATAACCATTAGCTGAAAAACTCAAAGAAATATTTTTTTGAATCTGCGAAATATTATAATAAAACGCTGTTTTATTATTTTTTTTCATTGAAAAATTTTGCCCATTGATTTTTATGTTTACCATATCTGGTAACATATTTCCTTTAACCTTTAACTCCACAAGAAAATCTTCATTTTGCAAAACTTCAAGCTCTGTATTCTGCAATAAAAACTCAAAAGGAGCAGGTTTTTCAAAGTACTGTGTATGATTGATATAGCGATATGTACTATCCTTTAAGAAATTTGGAAACAAAATAGCAATAAATAAAAATACGAAAAGAATAGAAATTGCTATAATCCCTATCTTTTTTGTTTTCTTCTTGTCAATTGCTTTATGGAATGAAATAGGTGATAATTCTTTTGTGCGTTGGTCAATACTCGCAAGCAAAATCTGTGAATCACTATTTAGAGATTGTTGTTTTAATTGTAAAAGATTTAACAATTTGTCTGCAACCTCTGGAAAATGTTTACCAATAATTTTTGCCGCATCTTCGTGTGAAATTGTTTTTCCTATATTTAGAAGTTTTGTCAAAGGATAAATTATATAGCAAACTAACAAAACAAGAGCGAACACACCATATAAGTAAAATATAACAGTTCTTACAATTATGCTATTATATCCAAAGAACTCTATAAGCAAAAAGAAAAGTAAAAAAATTACTAAAAGAGTTATCGAATAGAATAACCCTTTTAGTAAAATGTTTCTATAATATTTTCGGATAAATCCGTTTAATTTTTTTAACAGTAAATCGTTATTCGTGAGCATGCTCTTCTGTTGCCATGCCTATGTAAATTGCAGACAAAAGCGTAAATACGTAAGCTTGAATAAAGGCTACCAAAACTTCTAAGGCAGTCATAAACAATGCGAAGAATAATGGTAAAATTGAAGTACCATATCCTAACGCTGCACTTTGTTCTCCAAATATGAAAATAATACAAATGAAACTCAATATCATCACGTGTCCTGCTGTGATATTAGCGAACAATCGTATTGTAAGAGAAAATGGTTTTGTAAACAACCCTAAGATTTCTACAACAGGCATAATTGGCAATGGGAACTTCAACCACCAAGGCACACCTGGCATATTTACAATGTGTTTCCAATAATCCTTGTTTCCACTAACGTTTGTAATTACGAAAGTAAAGACTGCCAAACATAAAGTAACAGCTATGTTTCCTGTTATATTAGCTCCTCCTGGGAAGAAAGGGAATAAGCCTAATAAATTTGAAAAAAATATGAATAAGAAAGCTGTTAATAGATATGGTAGATACTTTCTGTATTTGTGTTCACCTATTGAAGGGAGCGCAATATCGTTTTTAATAAATGATATAAAGTATTCCACAACTGTAAGCAAACCTTTAGGGGCTTGACCCTCATTTCTCTTCGCCATTTTAGCACCTCTCAATACCAAGAAGATTATCAACCCTGTTACAATAAAAATTGCAAAAACATTTTTAGTAATAGAAAAGTCCAAAGGTTTTTTTCCTGTATATACTCCATTATCATCAACACATATTATAGAGCCTTCTAAACCTTCTCCGTCAGCTTCTGTAGCTATTTTATAACCTTTGTAAGCAGAATGTCCGTGATGAAATTTACTTGACATAAAAACATCAATTTTTCCTTCATTTATCAAGATTATAGGTAAAGGAATAGAAGCATCAAACTCTCCATAAGTAAATATATGCCAATAATAAGAATCCCCCAAGTGCTCCATTATGAGCTTTCCTGCATCAAATTTTTCTTCAGTTTGTTCGCTAGCAAACACGCTTCCAAAGGAAGCAAATAATAAAGTTAAAAATAAAAATATTCTTTTCATCATTACCACGATTTGAAAGGCAAATTTAGTAAATAATTTTCGTTATACAATAATTTATTTCATATTTTTAAAAAATAAGATAAAAGCCTGCTATTTTTTAAGCATATTTTAGTTCTTATTTTTGATTCGCATCTAAATATTTTTCTGTAATTTTGCACTTATTTTTGTAAGAAAGAATTTTTGTGAAAGATACTTTTTCCTCAAGACGTATTACAATCACAGCAATTTTTATTGTTGTAGGAATCATATACATAATTAGGCTTGCTCATCTTCAAATAATTGATGATCAATACGCACGTCTTGCTGACAGAAATGCTCTTAGGCATGTAACGCAATACCCTTCAAGAGGACTAATATATGATAGAAATGGCAAATTGTTAGTTTACAACGAAGCAGTTTACGATTTAATGGTTATACCTCGCCAAGTAAAGGAAATTGACACAAACGAATTTTGTTCACTTTTAAAGATTTCAAAAGAAGAATTTATCAAAAAAATGGAGAAAGCAAAAAAATATTCATCATATTCTCCATCTACATTTGAAAAACAAATATCAAAAGAAGATTTTGCTCCACTTCAAGAAAAACTATATAAGTTTGAAGGATTTTATGCACAGAGTAGAACACTTAGATTCTACCCTGACTCTGTTGCTTGCCATATTTTAGGTTATATAGGCGAAGTAAATGAAAAAATAATTGAAGAAAATCCTTATTACAAAAAAGGAGACTATATTGGAATGAGTGGATTGGAAAAATCTTACGAAGAAATTTTGAGAGGACAAAAGGGAAGTAAAATCACATTAGTAGACGTTCATAATAGAGAAAAAGGTTCTTTTCAAGACGGAATGTACGATACATTAGCGATTGCAGGACAAAATCTTTATAGCACAATAGATATAGAATTACAAAAGTATGCTGAAAAAATTATGGCTAACAAACGCGGTTGTATTGTTGCAATAGAACCAAGTACAGGAGAGATTCTATGTTTTGTTTCTGCCCCTTATTACAATCCGAATTTGTTAGTCGGCCGCGTAAGAGGGAAAAACTATAAAAAATTATCTGAAGACATTTCAAAACCTTTGTTTAATCGTGTTTTAATGGCAGAATATCCCCCTGGGAGTATCTTTAAAATTGCACAATCGTTAATTGCATTAGATATGGGAGTAATTACTCCTAACACAGGTTTTGGTTGTGACAAAGGATTAGTAGGTTGTCATAATCACCCTTCTGCAAGCAGTGTTAGAGAGGCCATAAAAATGTCTTGCAATCCCTATTTTTACAGAGTATTTCAAAGAGTTGTCCAACGAACAAATCCAAATACAGGAAAAATTGATAGCAAGTATGGATTAACTCAGTGGAATGAGGCCGCAAAACGAATGGGATTTGGCACAAGATTAGATATTGACTTGCCAAATGCAAGAAAAGGCTATATACCAGATACAACTTTTTACAACAAATGGTATCCAAGTGGATGGAATTTTTACACCATATATTCTAATTCAATTGGTCAAGGAGAAGTTGGAGTAATTCCGTTACAAATGGCAAACTTTGCAGCCTTGGTTGCAAATAGAGGATGGTTTATTTCTCCACATATAGTTAGAAATTTTGGAGATGAAACTCAAAAATTAAAGTATAAAAAATATTCGGAAAAGCATTATAGCATGATTGCTTCAGATTATTGGAATATTGCAGTAGAAGGAATGTATGGAGTAGTACATGAAGGAGGAGGGACTGCAAGAAGAGCAAGAATAGAAGACATTGCTGTATGTGGGAAGACAGGAACAGCAGAAAATATAGGAGATGACCACTCTGTTTTTATCTGTTTTGCTCCTAAAAATAATCCTCAAATTGCCGTTGCAATATATATAGAAAACGCACAAGGTGGTGGCGGCACTTGGGCAGCACCTATTGCAAGCCTAATAGTAGAAAAACATATTAGAGGAACGGTTGAAAGAGAGGAAATGGAAAAATACTACATTGAAACAAATCCTTGTCAGCCACTTCCTTTGAAAAGAAAAATTAAAACAAAGAAAAAATAAATTTTTCCTTTGAATTATAAAAATAATGGATAGAAAAAATAAAAGTTTACTTAGAAATATTGATTGGGGAGTAATAGGTATTTATTTTTTACTTATAATCTTTGGTTGGATAAATATATACGCTGCGGTATATGATGGAGATGCTAGTAGTATTTTTGACTTTTCTTCTCGTTATGGCAAGCAAATGATATGGATTGGAGCATCTCTTTTAATAGCATTCTTTGTTTTACTTTTAGACCCTAAATTTTTCTCTCAAACATCCTATATAATATACGGGATTTTCATACTAATGTTGGTTTCTGTCTTAGTTATAGGTTCAGAAACGAAAGGAGCAAAATCTTGGTTTGGTATTGGAGAATTTGGAATACAGCCCTCCGAATTTGCAAAAGGAGCGACAGCATTAGCATTAGCAAAAACACTATCATCAGTCACAGCAGATTTCAAAAAATGGAAAACACGAATTGCTGCAATCACTATAATATTTATCCCTATGTTGCTAATCCTATTACAAAACGATACAGGATCAGCATTAGTCTTTTGTTCCTTTGTTTTTGTCTTGTTTAGAGAAGGAATGTCTTCCTATATTTTAATAATAGGAGCAGCTTGCATTTTATTATTTATATTAGCCCTGCTTGTAAATCAATATTTACTAATTGGTATTTACTTTGTTTTAATTTTTGGAGCCTTCCTTTTTCTAAGAAAACGAATAAGAAAATTGAATATTTGGGTGTTTATTTGCACCTTTGTTGGAGCATCTTTATTCACTTTGGCAGTAGATTTTGTTTTTGAAAACGTTTTAGAACCTCACCAAAAAGATAGAATAGAGGTTTTGCTTGGTAAAAAAGAAGATTTCAAAGGAGTCGGATACAATGTCAATCAAAGCAAAATTGCAATCGGTTCAGGAAGAGTATTAGGTAAAGGATTCTTAAACGGAACACAAACAAAATTCAACTTTGTTCCCGAACAAGATACAGATTTCATTTTTTGCACAATCGGAGAAGAATGGGGATTTGTAGGTTCTTCTCTAACAGTAGTTTTATTCATTGTTTTATGTGCAAAACTTATAAAGATGGCAGAAAGACAGCGTTCAAAATTTGCTCGAATCTATGGATACTCTGTGGCAAGCATAATATTCTTTCACTTTTTCATTAACATAGGAATGACAATCGGTCTTTTGCCTGTCATAGGTATTCCTTTACCATTCATAAGCTATGGAGGGTCTTCTTTGTGGGCCTTTACATTCCTTTTATTCATCTTTATAAAGCAAGATGCCTTACGTCAAGAATTGATTTAGTCTAAAATAATAATCTTAAAGTTCGCGATATTTCAGTAAAAGTTTGTAATTTTGACGCTTGAATATGAAAAAAAGTAATTATAGTTTCAAAACAAATATCCAACAAGTAAAAAGGTTTATTATTATACTGATTCTAAGTATAATAGTTTTGCCATTTAACCTCTATTCTCAAGATAGAAACAAACTTGAAAAAGAAAAAATAAAATTAGAAAAAGAAATCGCTTCGATGAATAAAATCTTAAATGAGACAAAAAAAACAAAAAAAATGTCTACATCGGAGTTAAGAGTTTTGGAGAAAAAAATCGCACAACGAAAAAAGTTAATTAAAAATATAAATTCTCAAATGGGAATGCTGAATAACGAAATCAAAAGTACTCAGCAATCAATTGGAGAATTATGTAAAGAAATAGCGGTATTGAAAGAAAGCTATGCACAAATGCTTCGTTATGCACAGAAAAACAAAACAAACACAGACAAATTATTGTTTATATTTTCGTCAAAAGATTATAAAGAAGCATATCAACGATACATATTTTTCCGTCAATTTGGCGACTTACAAAAAGAAAAACTCACACAAATCCAATCAAAAACCAATGAACTATCAAAGCGAACCAACGAATTGGAGTTAAAACGCAATAATCAAGAAAAACTACTACAACAAGAATTAAAAAACTCTAACGCCTTAGACAAAGAAAAGAAAGAAAAACAAAAAACAGTCAATCAACTACAAAAGAAAGAAAAGCAATTAGCAAAAAACTTACAGGACAAACAAAAACAAGTAAAAAAACTTCAACAACAAATTGACAATGCAATTGCTGCGGAAGTGAAGAAACAACAAGAATTAGCAGCAAAAAAGAAAAAACAAATGGAGGCTAAATCTACTTCTGGAAACTCAAAAGAAGTTGCAGCAAACAAAGCAGCAATAGAAACAGCCAAAAAGAAAAATTATACAATAGCAACCACACCAGAAGAAGTTGCATTATCAAGCAGTTTTGAAGCAAACAAAGGAAAACTTCCTTGGCCAACTTCACAAGGCGTAATAGTATCTCAATATGGTGTACACAAACACCCAGAAGTAAAAGGTGCAGTTATAGAAAACAAAGGTATTGACATAAGAACAACAAAAGGCTCTTCGGTCAGATCAATTTTTAAAGGAGAAGTATCAAGAATTGCAAAAGGTCCAAACGGATTATTAGTTGTCATTATTCGACATGGTGAATATATGAGTGTATATGCAAACCTTAAAAGTGTCAGTGTAAAGAACGGACAAAAGGTAGACACAAAACAAACAATCGGAATAGTAAGTACAAACGAAGATGGAGTAAGTGAATATAAATTTCAAATATTTAAAGGAACGCATCACCTGAATCCATCTATTTGGTTAAGTAAATAAAATAAATTAAATAAAAATGAGAAAAAAATTAGTATTGACCTTATTCGCATTAGTATTAGTTTGTTCTAATATTTTTGCACAACAACCAGCAAAATGGGACTTTAAAACAAAAAGAATCAATGATTCAATTTCAGAATTAGTAATGCAATGTTCATTAAGTGGAGATTGGCACATCTACTCTCAACACACAAAAGGAACAGAAAATCCAATCGTATTTACATTTGAAAAAAATGGAAACTATGAAAAAATTGGAAATGTAAAAGAAAGTCCAAAACCAATAGCAGAATACGACCCGTTTGCAAAGGACACAACAAGATATTTCAAAAACAAAGTAACCTTTACACAAAGAATAAAAGTAAAAGGTAAAGAAAACTTTCAAATAAAAGGAAACGTAAACTTCCAACTATGCGAAAAAGGAAGTTGTATTCCACCAGAAGATGTAGAATTTTCATTTAACGTAAAAGGAAATCCTACAATCACAGAAGCAATTGTTGCTAACACAGAAGAAATAACAACAACAGTCGAAACTGCAACTGAATTAGTAGCAGAAAACAAAGAAGTAGAACAAGAAAACACAACAATAGAACAAGCAAACACAGAAAAAGAAGTAGCAACTAACGACAAATCATTCTGGACCGTATTCTTTGTTTCATTTACCGCAGGATTATTAGCCTTAATCACACCTTGCGTTTTCCCAATGATACCAATGACAATTTCTTTCTTTATGAAAGGTAACACATCTAAACGTAAAGCAAGAAGACAAGCATATTTCTTTGGAGGAAGCATCATCTTTATGTTCACAGTCTTAGGATTGATTCTCACACTCATACTTGGACCAAACGCAATGTACATAATCTCTACACACTGGGTGCCAAATCTAATATTCTTTGTAATATTTATGATATTCGCATTCTCATTCTTTGGATTGTTTGAACTAACAATGCCTTCAAAACTAATAAACAAATCTGACGAACAAGCAGATAAAGGAGGATATTTAGGAACCTTCTTCATAGCTCTAACAACCGTTTTAGTTTCTTTCTCATGCACAGGTCCAATCCTTGGAGCAGCACTAATAGAAATGGCATCTGGTTCAAGCAATAGTTATGTATTCTTAATATCTATGATAGGATTTGCATTAGGATTTGCACTTCCTTTCACAATACTTGCAATGTTCCCTTCAGTGCTAAAAAATATGAAATCAGGAGCGTGGTTAAACACAGTAAAAATAGTATTTGGTTTCATAGAAATAGCATTAGGATTGAAATTCCTTTCAATGGCAGACCTTTCAGCAGGTTGGGGAATATTAGATAGAGAAACATACCTTGCATTATGGATAGTTACATTTGCAATGTTAGGATTCTACCTACTTGGAAAACTAAAATTCAAAGGCGATGCACCGCTTGAAAAAATCGGAGTACCACGTTTATTCCTTTCATTGATTGTCTTCTCATTCGTTGTTTATATGATTCCAGGATTATGGGGAGCACCTTTGAAAGCAATCTCAGGATATATCCCACCTCAAACAACACAAGACTTTGACCTTATCAGAATAAATGCAGAAAATGCAACAGTTTCAGCAAACACTTCATCACTTCCTGTTGATAGAAAATACGCAAAAGACTTACATTTACCAACAGGATTTGAAGGATTCTTTGATTTGGAAGAAGCAAAAGCATACGCTAAAAAAGTAGGAAAGCCAATCTTTATTGACTTTACAGGAAAAACTTGTGCTAATTGCCGAGAAATGGAAAATTATGTATGGGTTGATCCACAAGTAAAACAACGTTTGACAGAAGAATACATAATGGTAGCACTTTATGCAGACGTAAACACAATAGAATTGCCAGAAAGCGAATGGGTAACAACAAAAGATGGAAAAACAATCAAGACACTTGGAAAGAAAAATCATAACTATCAAATAGAAGTGTTCAACGAAAACGCACAACCACTTTATGTTTTAATGGACGCAGATGGCAACCTACTTACAAAAGAACCTAAATCATACGACAGAGACATAAATAACTTTGTAAAATTCCTTGACGAAGGATTAGCAAACTTTAAAAAATAAAAAAAACAATAACAACATATAGAAGGGAAGCAACATCTTCCCTTCTATTTTTTTTGAAAAAAATGTTTGATTTCGTAAGCATAGATTTTGAAACAGCAGACAAATACATACCTTGCTCCTTAGGGCTAACGGTAGTAGAAAATTCACAAGTTGTTTGCACAAAAAATTGGTTAATAAAACCGATATGCTTCCCTTATTTTCATTTCTACGCACAACGAATCCATGGAATACACAAAGAAGACGTAGAAAACCAACCAGAATTTAACGCTTTATGGCAAGAAATCTCTCCTTTTTTAGAAAACAAAGTAATCTTAGCACACAATGCCTCCTTTGACATAAACGTATTAAGGAAAACCCTTTTGCATTACGGTCTTTCAAAACCAAATTCCAAATACTTATGCACCTATCAATTAGCAAGAGTAGTTTGGAATCAATCCGAAAAATTTTCTTTGGACTTTTTATGCAATCAAGAACACATATCGCTCAATCATCACAAAGCAGAATCAGACGCAGAGGCTTGTGCAAGAATATTTCTCCGTCAAGCCGAAATCTTAGGCGTTGAAAACTTTACACAACTCAAACAAAAAACAAAAATAAGACTTACAAAAGTGTAGGCTTTTTATTAAAATCTTGGTTTACTTATCTTTTTTTGCAAAATAATCAGCATAACCGAAAGCAAAATCAAGACAATTCCCAAAGCAAGATTGAGACTAAACACCTCGTCAAACACACATACCCCAATAATCACAGCAGTCAAAGGTTCCAAAGCACCCATTATAGAAGTAGGGGTAGAACCCAAAATCCTAACAGCCACATTCATCAAACACAAAGACATAACCGTTGTTACAACCGAAAGCAAGAGAACATAAAACAACTGATTAAAATTAGTCAAAGGCTGAATAGCAAAACTCTCATCGCTAAAAGAGAATAGGCTAACGCATATCCAACAAAATATTAAAGCATAAAAAGTTACTTTAAAAGTAGGAAGATTTATAGAAGACTTGTTTACCACAATCATATATAAAGCATAACTAAATGCCGAAAGCAAAACAAGAATCACACCCATAGTATTCAACACAATTCCTTCACCCGAATAATACAACAAACACACTCCACCAAAAGCCAAAGCGATAGAAAACACCACAACCGAAGTAATCCTTTCCTTAAAGACCAAAGCCATAATCAAAGCCACCATAATAGGGTGAGTAAACAAAAGAGTAGAAGCCACACCCGCAGGCATATAAAGAAAACTCATAAATAACGACAAAGAAGAAACTGCAAACAAAACACCTAATGAAGAAAGAATAAGAAGTTCTTTTTTATTTATGCGAAAAGATATGCGTTTCACACCCATAATCAATGCTAAAATCAAAATAGCAAAGCCAAATCTATAAAACAAAACAGAAGTTGTAGAAAGATTTTCAGCATATAGATTCAACGCACCCAAAGGATTCATTCCATAACAAATAGCGGACAAAATCCCACAAGCAATTCCCTTAGTTTTTTCTGAAAGCATAAAAAGTAAAGTGTTTATAAAAACAAAAGAGTTTCAAAACTTATCATCTTGAAACTCTTTGCGGTCCGGACGAGACTCGAACTCGCGACCCCATGCGTGACAGGCATGTATTCTAACCAACTGAACTACCGGACCAA
>RHMF01000363.1_pt1 | contig 19045 bp, 28 predicted proteins | sample 5365151 | NCBI WGS metagenome assembly RHMF01 (sample SAMN10266501, study PRJNA497801) | feces metagenome | isolation source: feces | host: Bos taurus | place: China: Prairie of Fairy Mountain | collected 2017-08-14 | reverse complement strand
CAGACGGCCCTCGAAGCCGTGGTTGACTATGACCCGCTGACAGATACCACGCAAGAGTGGTTCTGGCACGACGCGAACGGAGCGCACGTGCTGGGGGACACCAGCGGGTACCGCAACGACATCGACTCGTCGGGCATGAGCATCAAGGAAGTATCGAGCGAGGATGTCGTGGCATCTTTCGGCTCAAACGGTGCTCAAATCGGCAAGTCAGGCCAGGCCCACAGCGAGATTGACAACGACGGGCTGACTTTCGTGAGCGATGACCAGCTCCCCGTGTTTTCCGTTGACATGGCTGGCAGCAACACCGGGACGCGCCCTGTGCCTTATCAGGTCGAGTGTAACTATTACAGCCCGAGTTTCAAAATATGGCGCGTTAATTCTGCAACGCAATCCGACTCGTACACCATCGACCTATCCGATGCTGTCAGCGGCACTGCGATAGCGCTATCAACTTACAGGGATAGCCAGTACGCGACCATTGCCGGGAGGACTGCGCAAATAAGGAGCGCCGGGTTCGGTGAAACTACGACGTTTAGCATCAGCTCCAGAACATTGACGGTGAACGGGATAACGCTCGATGCCATGATTCAAGCTGACCGCATTTACATTAAGGCCAGCAACTTCGGCACCATGACGGCAGGGACGGCAAAAACCATTTCCGGGTCAGTTGAGAACCTGAAGGCGTTCGTCACCTACCAGGGCGTGACGTACACCGGCACGTTCAGCTACCAAATGTCCGCAGCATACGACGGCAGCGGTTCCCTTGTGGTGACGCATACGACCACGACAACCTGGGATGCAGACCCGACTGAGAGAATCGTCCCGGCTTGCTCGGCGTACTATCCCGACGTGAACATCTACATCGATGCAGGGCTCCCGGTTTATTCGCTTGGCACTAGGACACTCGATACTCCACGCGGGGTCTTTTCCGCAATCATCGGCGAGGATTTGTCTGCATCGTCTGACAATCAGACCGTGGTGGGCAAGTACAACGTCGCGGACACCAACGACACCTACGCCCTGATAATCGGCAACGGCACCGCCGACGATGCACGCTCAAACGCGCTGACGGTGGATTGGGACGGCTTCACACGTCAAAAGGCCACAAGCGGCAAACCCACGAGGGCCGGGGCGGCTCCGTCCGCTAACACCAGCATGGCGGACATGGCGCACTATGACGCGAACGGGGCGAACATCGGGTATTCCGCGATTGTCAAGACATCGAGCGGCAGCATGTACCGTTCCTTCGCTGTGGTGAACGAGGATTCGAACGGTAACAGCGTGACCAATGCGCTCTATCTCCAAGCGGCCAAGGACGGGACGAGGTATTCGAACTTCGCAACGGACAAGAACACCACGGCGGCTGCCGACGTGATAACGGCATCGAGCGGAATAACCATCGGCAGCTTGTCCTTCTACTCATGGGGTCAAGTGGCGATGCTCTACATTCGCGCCACTTCATCGGCTGCGAAGTCGGGCACATGGTCCATTGGAACGCTGAAAGAGGGCTACAGGCCAGCCGTCGAAGCTGGGGCGCTCACCGGCACCGCGTCGGCAAACGGGTATATCCCGACAACTGGGGTGGTGAACTATGTCGGCTCAGCGAGCGCAAACGCGAACGTGTACATCAAAGCCATGTACATACTCGCACGTTAGGGGGACAAATGGACTTCAACCAATTAGTGGCCCTCGGCTCGCTGATAATCGCCGCCATCTCGCTGATTGTCGGCTTCGTGGCCCGCAACAAGCAGGCCGCATCCCGAGACCAGCGCATCGAGGACAAGCTTGACGCCCAGGGCGACACCATGAAGGACGTGAAGGCGGTGGTGGACAAATTGGACGGCAAGACCGATGACCACTCCGTCCGAATCGCCCGCATCGAGGGCGAGGTGGACAACATCTACCGACGTGTGGACAGGTTGGAGGGACGCTGCGAGCGCCACTTCGGCCCGTCCCTGCATGATTAGGAGGCGCACGTGAACGAGTTTCTCACTTCTAACGAATGGCAGTACCGGCTGGCCAGAACCATCGTCCAGGGCGTCCTGGGCGTGGTCGTGGCGAACATCGACTTGATTGTGGGATACGCGGTGCTCGACCCGTCCCAGCGGGCGCTGGTCGTGGCGCTGGTGATGGCGGTCCTCAGTCCCATCATGGCGCAGCTGGGCGAAGAGGACGGGGGCGAGTAGATGGAAATCGGGGCGAAGGGCCTAGTCGAGGCCAACATCATCCTCCCGCAGTCCACGTCGCTCACGTTCGATGTCGTCCATAAGGACGAGTCCGGCGAGGTCATCGACCACTCCGGCAGCACCGCGCACATGGCCTTCCAGACGCGCGACGCGGCCACGACCTACGACCTGGACGCTTGCTGCGCGTGCAGCGCCGAGCGCATCCGCGTGATGATCCCGGCAAGCACCAGCGAGACGCTGCCGCTGGGCAGGATGAACTGGGACTTGATAGTCGAGACGGCGTTCGGCGAGCAAATCCGCCTGTGCTATGGCACGGCGAACGTCGTGGACACTTACGCGCTGGACGAGGAGTAACCGATGGCGCTGGAAATCAGGTACAGCGGGCAGGTGGTTGAGGTCGCGCAGCCGCGCGGCACGGTCACCGCGAGGGCACCGTCCTACACGCTCGACGTGGCGACGGGCATCCTGGGGGGCGGCGGCATGCCGTACTCGGGCGCATACAGCGCAACGCCGTCCTGGGACGTGCAGACGTTTCCCACCGAGGGGCGCACCATGCGCGAGGATTTCGAAGTCGAGGGCATCGTCAAGCTGGAGGTGGACAACGCGTCCGGCGGCTTGACGCTCACAATCTAAGGAGCTGCAATGGCAAACCAATACGTGAACAAAGTGGTCGTGAACGGCGTCACGAAGGTGGACTTGACGGCGGATACCGTAGCCGCCGCGAACCTGCTCGCGGGCATCACCGCGCACGACCGCAGCGGCGCGCCCATCGAGGGCACCATGCCGTCCCTCGCGGACGCCACGGGCGACGCGACTGCGACCACCGCGACCATCCTGTCCGGCTCGACGGCCTATGTCGCGGGCGCGAAGGTGACCGGCGCGATGCCCAACATCGGCGCTCAGACTATCACCATCGATGACAAGACCGACGAAATCGCCATCAGCGCGGGCTATCACGATGGCTCCGGCGTGGCGAAGCTCGACGCGACCGAGAAGGCAAAAATCATCGCCGGAAACATCAAGAGCGGCGTGTCCATCCTGGGTGTGACGGGTGACTACACCGGCTCCGAGAACGTGCGGTTGCAGGCCAAGAGCGCGACGCCCAGCTTCTCCAGCCAGACCGTCACAGCCGATGCGAACTACACCGGCCTGTCCCAGGTGACGGTGGCCGCGATCCCGGTGACCTACTCCGATAACGCCCAGGGCGGCCAGACCTGCACGGTGGGCTAACATGCCGAACCAACATGTGAACAAGGTGACGGTCAACGGCGCGGACATCATCGACCTCACCGCCGACACCGTGACTCCCGCGACGCTCCTGTCGGGCTACACCGCCCACGACAAGTCCGGCGCGCAAATCACCGGCACGGCTGACGGCGGCGCTGCGGAGGGGCATGTCTGGCAGGACGCGGAGGGATACCTGGTGCTCTCGGACGGCTCCGCGATGGAGTACCAGTCCAAGTCCAAGACCTACACTCCGACCGAATCCCAGCAGTCCGAGACCATCTCTCCGGATTCCGGCTACGACGGGCTTTCGAGCGTCAGCGTTACGGTCAACGCCATCAGCCCGACGTATGTGGGCAGCGGCGTGCATGTCATAGACGAGACCGACGATGACGACGTGTATTTGCGCGGTGATGGGCGCGTCGGCAAGAGCGTCTGCGTAGCCGAGGGATATTCATACGGATTCGACTACTACCTCCCAGACGGAACCGTGGAGGAGCCTACCGCGACCAAGGGCACGGTGAGCAACCACAGCGTGTCCGTCACCCCGAGCGTCGACATCTCCGAGGGCTATATTTTCGACGGCACGTTCGAAGGCACCGCCGTCACCGTCACCGCGTCCGAATTGGTGAGCGGGACTTACACCGTGTCATCCAGCGGCTCGCACAACGTGACGAACTACGCTTCGGCATCCGTGGCTGCTGGCTCCGTGGACACGCCCACGATACTGAAGGGAACCGTGTCGGATAATGCGGTTACGGTTAGGCCAGACGTGAATTTTAGTGCCGGTTATATCGGCGCTGGCGGCAAAACGGGAAGCGCGGTCACCATCGCCGCATCGGAACTGGTCAGCGGAACGAAGAGCATCTCAGGCAACGGAACGGGCATAGATGTCACCAATTATGCGAGTGTCGATGTGGCAGTTCCGACCGGAACCGCACGCTCATCGTCCGACCTCACGGCATCGGGAGCCACGGTGACCGTACCGGCTGGCCTGTATTCCACGGATGCGACCAAGACCATCGCGTCAGGCTCCGCGACACCGGCATCCAGCATATCCGCCACCGGCGCGACCGTCACGGCTGGCACGAACACGCTCACGCTTTCCAAGACGGTGAGCAACACGCCGCAGGTGAGCGCGGGCTATATTTCCTCGGGCACGGCTGGCAATTCGAGCGTCTCGCTCACGGCTTCGGTCAACACGAGGAGCAGCTCGGATTTGACCGCATCCGGCGCGACCGTCACGGCACCGGCTGGATATTATGCGAGTGCTGCGAGCAAGTCAGTGGCGAGCGGTTCCGTGAGCGCGCCCACGGCATCCAAGGGAACCGTGTCGAGCCACTCTGTTTCTGTCACGCCTAGCGTGAACTATGGAGAGGGCTATATTTCCGGAGGAACCCGCACGGGCGAATCGGTCACCGTCTCCGCTTCCGAGCTGGTGAGCGGCACCAAGTCCATCACCGCCAACGGCACCGGCATCGACGTGACGAATTACGCCAGCGTGGACGTGGCTGTGGGAGCGGGCATGCCCGAGGAAGACTTGAAGAATTACATTCAACGAAGCGGTAATTTTACTGACATCGACTGGCCTGACGGAATGACGTTGATTGGTGCCTACGCTTTTGCGAGCTGTAGTAATTTTCACCCATTGTCAATTCCGGATACGGTACGCGTGATTAACGGCTATGCGTTTTATAGCTGCACTAACCTGGCCGTTTCTAGTTTGCCGAGCGCCCTAGTATCTATTTATGACTATGCCTTTGCTTTCTGTAGCGGTCTTACCCTGACAAGCCTCCCTAGCGGAGTCACTAACATTGCCAGTTATGCGTTTTATAACTGCCAGAATCTCGCATTGACGAGCCTCCCTAGCGGAGTGACCAGCATACCTCGCTATTCATTCGCTTCTTGCTATCATCTTGAGCTTGCGAGTCTTCCTAGCGGAGTGACCAGCATTGGGTCTTACGCTTTCTATCAATGCTACCGCATAACCCTGACAACCCTGCCTAGCGGATTGACCAGCATTGACAGTTATGCCTTCTCCCAATGTTCGGGAATCGAGTCAATCTCTTGCAATGGCACGATAACGTCCATTGGCAGCAACGCCTTTACCGGAAGCACTACTTATCAGATGACGCTCGCTTCGGCGAGTTTTCCAAACGCAATCGCGTCTTCCAACTATTTTGGCACTGTTTTTGGTTCCACCACTGTAGCATTAGCTTGCAAGCAGCTTGCATTCTGCGACATCGGAAGTCAAGTTGGCATTAACGCAAACGCCTTTGCAAACTGCTACTCGTTGGAAACGCTTGTGCTGCGAAAAACGGAATCGGCTTGCGTATTGTCGAACGTGTCCGCATTCCTCAACACTCCCATGCGCGGCTACGACAACAAGACCGGCACCGTGTACGTCCCGCAGGCCCTCATATCCTCGTACCAGACGGCATCGAATTGGAGCACGCTTTACCAGGCTGGCACCGTCACGTTCGCGGCCATCGAGGGCAGCGACTACGAATTGGAGGACTGATGATTCAGACGGAATCCCTGACCATCAACGGCGTGCAGTTCACGCGCACATATTCCGACTCCAACCGCTATGTCGTGCGCGACGGCGTGGAGTACGAGGAGGCCATCGACCCGTCCGAGTTCGGGCGCACCTACGCCGAGGGACGCGTCATCGTGAGCGAGGAGCCGGACGAGTCCGCCGAAATCGTGGACATCCTGCTCGGAGGCTCCGATGATTAGCGTCGAGCACGCCCGCGAGATTCGGGCGAAGATGGAGGAGTTGGCCGTGTCGCTGGATGACTCCGAGGCGCTGGAAGTCCCCGAGATGTTCCCGAAGTGGGACGGCTCCGCGTCATATTCCGCAGGAGACCGCGTGCGGCACCAGGGCGTGCTGTACAAGTGCCTGCAAGCGCACACGGCGCAGGACGCGTGGACTCCGCTCGCCGCTCCGAGCCTCTGGGCGAGGGTTCTCATCCCCGACCCCGAGGTCATCCCGGAGTGGGTGCAGCCCGAGTCCACCAATCCCTACATGGCCGGTGACAAGGTGACCCATAACGGGAAGACGTGGGAATCCACCATCGACAACAACGTGTGGGAGCCGGGAGCGGTTGGCACAGAAACGCTATGGATTGAGGTGACCGAATGAGCGACAACCTCACCGTCTTCGGCAAGGCGTTCACGGGCGTCAACGGCATCAAGGCCACTGGAACCGGGAACGGCACGCTGTCATACGTGCGCCCCCAGGGCAGCAAGTCCATCACGCAGAACGGCACGGGCATCGACGTGGCCGCATATTCCACGGTCGATGTGTCCGTGTCTGGCGGCTCTCCGAGCTTGCAGGCCAAGACCGGCATCGAGCCGACCGAATCCTCGCAGACCATCACCGCCGATTCCGGCTACGACGGCCTTTCCAGCGTGCAAATCGACGCGGTTCCCAGCTCCTACGTGGGCAGCGGCGTCACGCGGCGCTCATCGAGCGATTTGACGGCCTCGGGAGCCACGGTGACGGTTCCCGCGGGATATTACTCCGCGCAGGCCACGAAGGCCGTCTCTAGCGGCACCGAGGGCACTCCCACGGCAACGAAAGGCTCTGTCTCCAACCACGCCATATCCGTGACTCCCAGCGTCACCAACACGGCTGGTTACATCTCTGGCGGCACCAAGACCGGAACCGCCGTCTCCGTGGCCGCGTCCGAATTGGTGAGCGGCACGCTGACCATCAGCAGCTCCGGCACGAAGGACGTGACGAACTACGCGTCCGCTACCGTGGCGGAGGGCGGCGCGACCGCATCCGCGACCAAGGGTACGGTCTCGAACCACCAGGTCACGGTGACTCCGAGCGTCACGCGCACGGCGGGTTATATTTCCGCTGGCAGCGCGAACGGCACGGCAGTCACGGTGACCGCATCCGAGCTTGCGAGCGGCAACCTCGCCCTCACGGCGAACACCGCGTCCACGAGCTGCGTGGGATATTCCACGGTGAGCGTCGCGGTTCCCATCGTGACGTACTACACGTCGAGCAGCAACCCGACTAGCTCGCAGGGCAGCAACGGCGATATTTGGCTGGTGACGGCGTAATGGCTACAGTGACCGAGACCGTCCAGCTAGTGCCGTCGGGGTACACGGGCGTCACCAACATCACGACCTCCACCAACGCCAGCTACGCGATCAGCAACGGCTACAAGGGCAGCGGAGACACCAGCTCCTCCGCCCGCCTCAGCATGCAGACCAGCACGACGGGCTACATGTACTACACGTTCGACACGTCGGGCATCCCTGCCGGCGCGACCATCACCGGCATCACCGGCACGGTCACGGTCAGGGTCAGCAACACGACTCGTGTCACCAACACGGTCTGCCAGCTATATTCGGGCACGACCGCAAAGGGCAGCAATGTCACATTCGCCAGCACCACGACGGGCAACACGGTAACGCTGTCACCTGGGTCGAGCTGGACGCGCAGCGAGCTGAACGACCTCCGGCTGCGCATCGGCGGCACGGGTTCGAGCAGCAGCCAGACGAAGTACATATATTTCTACGGCGCGACCATCAACGTCAGCTACAGCTCGACGGCCTACGACATCACGGTGTCGAACAGCACCTCCGCCACGGTGACCGTGGGCGAGACCCCGGTGGGCGCTGGCGGCAGCACGGACATCTACGCCGACACCCTCGCGGGAATCACCGTGAAGGACAACGGCGTGGACGTGACGGGCCAGTTCGTCCAGGTGCCGGACGAGAGCATATCCGCCGTCCCTGGTTCCACGGTGACCACCGGGTTCAGCGCAAGCGGCGCAGCGTTCTACCAGAGCTCATCCACTTCCAGCGACTCGTGGCTCAGGTACGCCATCGGGCATTCCGCCGAGTCGCCATATTCCACGAGCAACACGTCCAACACCTACGTGAAGCCCGAGGGCGACACCGGCTGGATGAACTACCCGTTCGACTTCAGCGACATCCCGGTGGGCGCGACCATCAAAACGGTGGGAGTGAAGGTCTACGGAGCCAGCGAGAACGCGACCGTGGACTCGACGCACGTGGCGCGGTTCCAGTGCTATTCCGGCTCGACCGCCAAGGGCAGCATCCAGAACTTCACGAGCACGAGCAACTCGCTCGTGACCGTGACGGACGTGGGCACGTGGACGCGGGCGGAGTTGCAGAGCGCGCAGCTCCGGTTCGAGGTCGGATATTACGGCGGGCGCATGCTGGGCATCACCTGGACGGTCGAGTACGAGGTGGACGGATACGTCTACACCATAACGAACGTGCAGGCCGACCATGCCATCGTGGTGACCGTATCCGGCGGGTCGCAGCCGACGCTCTACGTCAAGCTCAACGGCACGTGGACGCAGGTGGCGAGGGCCTACAAGAAGGCCAATGGCTCGTGGACGCAGGTTGCGGTAGACCAGGCGTTTACTAGCGGAACCAATTACGTGAAGGGGAACTGACATGAAACTGTTCGTCATTCCCGGCCATGGAGCCGGTGACCCAGGAGCCTGCGGGAACGGGTATTCAGAGGCAGAGCGCGTCCGCGCACTTGCCACCCGGATAAAGAAGCTCGGCGGGGATGCAATCATCCTGGCAGACTTCAACCGGAACTACTACGCGGACAACGGCATCAGCAACCTCGCGCTCGACAAGTCCGTCCAGATAGTGGAGCTCCACATGGACTCCGGGCCTGAATCCGCCCGGGGTGGGCATGTCATCATCCAGGGCGGCATCGGCGGGCCTGACAAGTACGACAAGGCCCTGGCGAAGTCCATCGCCCAAATCTTCCCAGGCCGCGCAGTGACCCTGGACGAGCGGACCGACCTCGCCAATCCCGGCAGGGCGGCGTCGAGGGGCTACGGATACAGGCTCGTGGAGAACGGGTTCATCTCCAACGCCCAGGACGTGAAGGTGTTCAACTCGAAGATTGACGAGCTGGCAAAGGCTTATCTCAACGCATTCGGAATCAAGGAGGCAAACGTGCCCACTCCCGCCAAGACCGCAGCCGACTACGGCTACAAGGACGGCCTCTACAAGGTCGTGAAGGACGCAAAAATCCGCACCCTCCGCAAGGGGGCCAGCGATTTGTGCTGCATCGCCGCGAAGGGGACGGCCCTGAAAATCAAGGACCTGCGTTTGAACAGCGTGGGGAACATCTGGGGCCAAATCGCCGAGGGTGACCACAAGGGCCGCTACGTGTGCTGCCGGACTAAAGCAGGCACCAAATACCTCACGAAGGTTTGAAGAGCAGGCGAGGGAGGGCCGAACGCAGACCTGGCTGTAGCAGCCTGCAAGGTCTCGTATTCGCGCCCAGCTCGCCACAATCCGAAGACGAAGGCCAATCCTAGGACGAGGCTCTACGGCAGGGTGTATGACACGCTCCTGAAGCCCAAGGACACCCGCTCCGCCGCGCCTGCATGTTGGAACGTCCAGGGCCGTGACTGTGGACGCGCCATCCTGAGCATCGTGTGGTGGAGCGGCTGGGACACCGGGATGCCACGGACAGTCGCGAAGATGCGCAAGCACATGCTCGACTCCGACCGCTGGCAGAACCGGGGCTTGTGGAACGGCAAGGAATCCAGCTTGCAACCCGGCGACATCCTGATCCGCGTGAAGGGCATCGACGGGGCGAAGGGAAACCACGTCTGCATGTACGTCGGGAACGCCATCGCCCAGGCCGTGTACGATGACTTCCTCAAAGGCACCGACGCGGACAAGGGAGCACCGAAGACGGACGCGACCTTCGTCTCCGCCCACCTCGCGGGTGGCAATCCCCCCAACAAGGGATACGCCCCCTGCATCGGGAACAAGTCATATGCAGGCGCTGACACGAAGATGCGGGTGTTCCGGTGCGTGAAGCCGGAGCATTCGAAGAAGTACGCGAACGTCAAGTAGAACATCGCCCCGTGGCTCCGGCTGCGGGGCCGTTTTTTTGTGCCCGGAAACAGCCGCCGCACCATGCACCGCTGGTGCGTTCAATCCGTTGACAAACTGTGCCAACGTGGGGTATATATAATGTTCGAAAAATCGGGCGATGGGATGGCATGTGACAGCGTTTGCCCAGGTGGGGCGAGAAAAGCCAGCTGTCGCAGGTTCGAATCCTGTCATCCCGACCAGAAAAACCGCAGGTCAGATGGCATGTCCTCTGACCTGTTTTTCTTGCTGGTGCAGATTTGGTGCGTTCAATCCGCGCCAGGCCGCGGCGACGCCCGCCGAGAGCGCGTCCAAATCGTCGTGGACGTACACCTTCGCGGGCTCGATGGATGACCACCCGGCGTAGCTTTTGAGGTCGAACGGGGACACGTGGCGCGCCATCATGGACAGGTTGGAGTGGCGCAGCTGGTGGAGAGTCAGGCCGCTGCACCCTATGGCATCCCTGAACGCCGCGTGCCGCCCGTCGCCGACCCACCAGCGGTAGAGGTTCTGCGGGCGCAGCACGCCGCCGCGGGTGTTGCAGCACAGCGTCACGGCAGCGCCGAGCCCGAGCGCCGAGCGGATCGCGCGCCATTCGTCCACCTTCGCGGCCAGCTCCGGCGGCATGGGGATGACGCGCCGCCCCGCGTAGCTCTTCGGGTCGCCCATCGTGCCGTCGGCCTCCTTCACCGCGCGCGTGACGAAGATGCGCCCGTCGTGGACATCGGAATCGAACAGCGCGCAGGCTTCGCCGCGCCGCAGGCCGGCGTACAGCATGAGGTAGACCGCCATCACGCGACCGTCCACGGGCTGGGCGTCGAGCGCTGCGGCCACAGCGCCAATCTCCACCGGCTCCATCGCGGCCTTCTCGCGCGTGTCGGGCTTCGGCGGCTTCAGCTTCGCCATGGGCGAGCGGGCGAGCCGTTCATCGTCCACGGCCTGCCGGAACACCTGGGCGAGCGCGATGTGCAGCTTGTTCATGGTCGTGTTGGAGAGCTGCGCCCGCCCGTCCGCCGGATGGGATTTGAGCCACAGCAGCGCCGCGCGGCAATCCTCCGGCGTGATGGCGTCCATGCGCATGTCCCACAGCGGAGTGCGTGAGAACGCGCGTAAGGCCCGCTTGTCGTTCGCCAGGGTTCCAGGGGCGTATTCGCCCGAACCGGCCCGCCAGAGCGCCCAGGATTGCGCGTACGAGCCGAACGATTCGGGGTTGTCCACCCGTTCTTCGAGTTCCGCGACGAACACCGCCAGGGCGTCTTGCGCCTGCGTCCACGTGCCAGCGATGCGGCGGGACTTGCGGCCCTGGGACGTGGATGCCCACAAGCGCCACTTGCGGCACTTGCCGCGCGGCTTGTCCTTTTCCAATTGCTCGATTGTCGAGCCGGTTACCTTCATCGGTCAGCTCCAAGCGTCTCTTCGAGTTTCGAGAAATCTTCGAGCGAAACCCCGAGCGCGTGGACAATCGCGCACGCTTTGCTCCACGTCACGTCTTTTATGCGCCCCGACTTCAGCTCTGTCAGGTATTGGCGGCTCACGCCGCTGCGCCTGCTCAACTCGGCGGCTGTCATCCCCTGGTTACGCATAACCTTTTCCATCGTCTCATAGAAACCCATTGCCACCCACTCCTTAATCGGCGGTGTGCATTTTACCTGACGAATGATGAACTTTGCGTTTTGTAAAAAAACACCCTTGCAAGTACAGGATTATGTACTACTATAGGTTCAACGAGTACAGGATTCTGTACATCGGAAAGGGGACGATATGTCGCAAGTAATCAACGAAAAGCTGGGCGCGTGGCTGCTCAAGAGCGGCAACACCCGCGACACGCTATCCGTGGCGCTCGACATGACGCGTCCGACGCTCAACGGTCGGCTGCGCGGCGATACGGAGTGGACGTGGAAAGAGGTCAAGACCATCGCGAAGCTGACCGGATCCACGTTGGACGAGCTTGCCACGAACGAGGTGTCCGCATGAGTCCCGACCAGCAAATCAAGCGCGTGTTCGTCGAGCGCCTGAGCTTCGCGCTGCAAGTCGACGACCGCCTGAACGTCAGGAAAATCGAGTACAAGGTCCTCCCCGAGCGCGTCGAAATCACGTACCGCAACGGCTATACGAAGTGCGTGAACGTCGATGGCGATTCTTGCAGGGCAATCGGCCAGGACGTGCTCAAGCGCGTCTGATTGGGCGGCTGGCCACGCGCCAGCGTCCGCCCTGGAACCGGCAGCACGTCAGCACGTGCCTATTCTCACCGCGTATAAGCCGCTGCCGGCTCCAAGGTGGGCTAAGTCCCGGCGGGCCACGCCGGCCCGCTGCGGCCCCACGCAAAGCACCTTCACAATCGAACGACGCGGGTGTAGGTCCACCACGCGCCCCCGGACGCAGAGCCGGTGCAAGCGCCTGACGCAAGGCGCGAGATTCAGCAATGACGGCCCTCTCCACAGGGGCTGCGGCGGCGCGGTCAAGCCCAGAGTGACCGTGGACGAACAACCTGGGAAACCTCCTTTCTGTCGGTGCGTTTTTCACGCATTCCTTTCTCGGTAATCGCCAGCCAACGCAATCCCCGCGAAGCCACCGCAGCTCCCGTGGAGCGGGCCGCAGGAAATCGGGGCGGCAATTATTGGCATTCAAGTAAATCAACATCCTGTCCACGCCGCCCCGGCCAATCAGAAGGAGGTGGTCATATGTGGATGAACGTCGAGAGCTACGCCAGGGCGCGCTACGGCCTGTCCGACGGGCAAGCGCCCACGAAGGCGCAGCTGAACAGCATCTACAACGGCCTGCGCACGGGGACGATACCCGGCGCGAAGCACGGCGGGCGATGGCTCGTCTGGATGGAGGTGTCAAATGGACATGAGAAGTGAAGCGGCGCGGCAAGCCGGCAAGCATGAGCCGCGCCAGACGTTCTATCCGCTCTGGGGCATGGAGTACCAGCGCCCGCAGAGCAACGCACGTAAATTCTACCGCAACGGCGACCGCTGCGCATGGTGCAGGTACATGGTCAAGCCGCGCGGAGACGGGATTCTGGCATTCGGGTGGACAATCGGCGACACCGTGGTGTCCCTGGCTGCCGCCGCGCTGTTCGTGGCGCTCGCCATCCAGGTGGGCAACGCGCTCGACGCGTGCATGGCCGGATTGGGGTGGTAGACATGCCCTACCCCAACGACTTCGCCACGGGCAGCATCCCCGAACTGCCCAACGACATCGCGCCGCGCGCGTGGACCGACCAGCCCGTGACCGTCCCGCTCTCCGAGTGGGTGGACATGAAGGAGCAGGTGGTCAGGCTGTCCATGGCGCTCGCGCAGAAGGACAAGCAGCTCGCCGAGAAGAGCGAGGAGCTGCGGCACAAGGACTACGAGATCGCGCGGCTGCGCGGGGAGGGGGTGAACTGATGGGAACCTGCGTATTGATTCTGGGCGATAGCGGCTCGGGCAAGTCCACGAGCCTGCGCAACTTCGAGCCCGGCGAGGTGGGAATCCTGAACGTGATGGGCAAGCCGCTGCCGTTCCGCAAGAAGCTGGCGAAGGTGGACCACGCGAACTACGGCTCCATCCAGTCGGCGCTGTCGCGCAACAAGCTGCGCGCCTACGTGGTGGACGATGCGGGCTACCTGATGTCGCTCGAAAACTTCAGGCGCGCCAAGGAGACGGGGTACGGGAAGTTCACGGATATGGCCCTGAATTTCGAGCGGCTTATCGAATGGGCCACGCAGACCGACGCCGACACCATCGTGTACCTCATGATGCACTACGACCGCGACGCGGACGGGCGCGCCAAGCCCAAGACCATCGGCAAGATGCTCGACGAGAAATTCAACGTCGAGGGCGCGTGCCCGATTGTATTGCAATCCGCAATCGTGGACGGCAAGCACGTGTTCGTCACGAAGGGCGACGGCTTCAACGCGGCGAAAGCGCCAATGGACATGCTGCCCGACGTGATGGACAACGATTTGAAGTGCGTGGACACGGCAATCCGCGACTACTGGGGGCTTAAGCCCCTGAAGGACGAGGAGGTGCCCGCCGATGCCGAAGCATAACGACCGCCCGCCCTGCCGCTGGTGGGAGCATGACGAGGGCTTCGACGAGCGCGCGTACTACACGGACTGCAACGGCCCGGACGCCCCGCTGAAGGGCGTGTCCCACGAGCTGGCGCGCCACGTGTGGGCGGACGATGCGTCCTACTGCCCGTTCTGCGGCGGCGAAATCTGGTTCTGCGACGAGGACGAGGTGGTCGACGATGCCCAGGCTGACGCGGAATACCGCGAGGGCATCCGCTTCGGGCTGTACGGATACTAGGGAGCCGACATGCAAGGATGCAGGCACAACGACAACATCGTCATGAACCGCTACGACCTCGGCGGCGTGCTGAACGTTCTCGCGGGGCGCGTGGGCAGCTTCTACCCGCCCGCCGACCTCGACGAGCGCAGCTACCACGCCGGGGCGTACAACGCGCTATACGCCATCTTCATGCACGAGTGGCGCGACCAGACGGAGTTCTTCATGTGGTTCGACGCTCTGCTCGACCAGCCGATGGAGGTGGGCGATGGCCAGGATTAGCGTGACCCCGCGCGTCAAGTGCGACCGCTGCAAGTGCGTGTTCCCCGAGGACGTCCACCACGGGCGCATGCTCATGGACGAGGGGTTCGGGGACTTGAGCCCGGGACATGGGCGCACGAGCGGCGTGTTCGACCTGTGCGACAGCTGCGCGCGGAAAATCAGGAAGTACGTGGAATGCCCGCCCGAGATTGTCGGGGAGGGCATCGAGTTCTAAGGAGGAACTGATGGGTTTCAAAAACAAGAACATGAACTGGACGGAGGTCACGCCCGCGGGCACGAGCAAGATGCTGCCGCCGGGCGGTTACGTCGCGGTGATCGGCGAGGTCGAGGACGTGGAGAGCAAGGAGTACCTGCGCTTCACCTACGACATCGCCGAGGGCGAGCACAAGGGGTTCTTCGCGGACGAGAAATACCCGTACAAGCACCAGTTCACCAGGAGCTACAAGGACAAGGCCGCCGGATTCATGCGGCAGTTCCTGGACTGCGTGGAGGCCAGCAACGCAGACTTCGCGCTCGCCACGTGGGACAACGACCCGGACGGCCTGGTTGGCAAGAAGGTGGGCATCCTGGTGCAGCGCGAGGACTACACGAACCGCGACGGCGAGGACCGCGCGCGCATGAACGTGGAGGGTTTCGCCAGCGCCGCCGACATCCGCGCGGGGCGCTTCAAGATGCCCGAGCCGAAGGACAACCGCGAGAAGCAGCAGGGGACGGACGGGCAGATGCCCACGCATGCCGAGCCCACGGTCTCCGTGTACGACGCGGATATCCCGTTTTAACGGATGGGCGCGTTAGTAGAGGACACCCGCCAGCAGAAGGGCAAACACGCCCGCAAGTCCGAGCATTTCGCCGAAATCGGGGAGACCGTAGTCCGCTGCGCGCTCCCCGTCGGCGATTACCAGCGCCCCGCGAAGGTGGCCGTGGACACGAAGAAGGACATACTCGAGCTTGCCGCCGACCTGAAACGCGACCATGCGAGGTTCGCCAGGGAATGCCGGAAGGCCGCCGAGCTGGGCACCGTGCTCGTAGTGCTGGTGGAGAATCGCGACGGCGTGACGAATCTCCACGACCTCGAATCGTGGGTGGAGCCCGACAAGTCGTTCGCCACGCGCAACCGCAATGGCGGCGCCAAGCGGTACACGGGCAAGCCGCTCGCCAGGGCGTGCCAGACCATGCACGACCGATACGGCGTGATGTTCGGGTTCTGCACGCCCGAGGAGGCCGGGGCGCGCGTGCTGGCGATACTGGACGGGTACGGTGATTAAATGGGCTTCAAGGACATATGGGCGAGCCGGCGCGACGCGCCTGCGCCCGACTACAACGAGGAGCCCACGGGGGCGTACAAGGCGTACAGCGCCCTGTCCACGCTCTACGCGTCCGACTACGGCTACGACGAGTGGAAGGACATCGGCATCGCGTTCAAGGCCGCGGGCGGCACGCTGCCGGATTGGCTGTCATGGTGCAGCATCGACGCGGCGCGCTACGACGAGCGCGTGGCCACGCAGCTCTACAACTCCGTGAGCGTCGACGGCGCGATCACGGCGAAGTCGCTGTGGAAGAGGGCCTGGAACGCGGGCTGGGAATGGCACGAGCGCTACGACAAGCTGCCCACGGTCCGGGCGATACCCGAGCCGCGCCAGTTCGACAACGCGGACGCGCAGGCCATCGCGCAGCTCGAGGCCATGTTCAAGCCAGACGAGTACGTGAACATCGTGACGAAGGCCACGAAAAACGACAAGGGCAAGTGGGTGCCCAGCGGCTACGGCAAGCAGTACCAGCGGGCCACGCTGTGCGACATGATACGCGAGAAGGGCCTGGAGCGCGCCCTGGGCGGCTACAATCCCGACGCTGGCGTGTGGCTGCGCGTGAACCCGATGGACGGCAAGGGCATCAGCGACGAGAACGTGACGGCCTGCCGCAACGCGCTGGTGGAGAGCGACGACATGCCGCTCAAAGACCAGGAGCGGATGCTGTTCGAGCTGGGCCTGCCCATATCGTGCATCACGGACAGCGGCGGCAAGTCGCTGCACGCCGTGGTGAGAATCGAAGCGGACGGGCGGAACCACTTCGCCGACCGCGTGCGCTATCTCCACGCCGAGTGCGAGCGCGCCGGCATGACCATCGACAAGGCGAACAAGAACCCCGGACGGCTGACCAGGCTGGCCGGCGTCAAGCGCGGCGAGCGCGAGCAGACGCTGAAGCACCTGCGCACCGGGGCGCGCGACTTCGCGTCCTGGATGGCCCAGGAGCGCAGCGCGACGCGGCTCTACGACTACGGCATAGAGCCGATGGACATGACCACGCCGCCCGTCCTGGACGAAGTGCTGGTCGACGGCGTGATGCGCCGCGGCGACAAGATGTGCATCGCGGGGCCGAGCAAGAGCTACAAGTCGTTCGCGCTGATTCAGCTCGCCATCGCCACGGCCTGCGGCAGCAAGTGGTTCGGCTGGAAAGTCAAGCAGGGCCGCGTACTATACATCAACTGCGAGCTGCGCGGCGAGTCGTTCCGCAAGCGCGTGTGGGAGGTCGCCGGCAAGATGTCCGGAGCCGACCCCGGCGCGATCGCGGAGAACATGGACGTGTGGAACATGCGCGGCAGGACGCAACCGCTCGAAACCGGCAAGGACCACATCATCGAGCAGGCCGGCACGCGCGGGTACGACATCGTGATACTCGACCCGATATACAAGTTGTTCGCGGGCGACGAGAACAGCGCCGAGGAGGTCAGCGCGTTCATGCTGGCGATGGACGAGCTCGCCATGCGGCTGAGGGCATCCATCGTGTACTGCCATCACCACAGCAAGGGCGCGAAGGGCGGCATCAGCGCCCAGGACCGCTTCAGCGGCTCGGGCGTGTTCGCCAGGGACTGCGACGAGCTGGTGGACATATCGCCGCTGGACTTGAAGGACCACAGCATCACGGAGTGGGACTTCGACCCGAGGGCCACGGCGTGGCGCGTCGAGACGGTGATACGAGACTTTGAGGGCAAGCCGCCGCTGGACGTGGTGTTCGAGTACCCGCTGCACGTCGTGGACGAGACGGGGTATCTGGGCGACTTCAGCATACTCTCGCCGCAGAGCGTCGGCGGGACGAAGCGCGGCGAGCAGAAGAAAGCGGAGATGCGCGAGAACATCGTGGAGCTTGAAAACTACATCTCAGAGCACGCGAAGTTCGGCAGCGACCCGCTCACCGTCACCGCGCTGTCAGAGGTGTTCGACAAGAACTCAAAGACGATCATCTCGTGGGCGAACAAGTCCGAGAAGCTGCGCGTGACGAAGGTCGCGAACGCCAATTTCGTGACCCTGAAATAAGCGGAAACAAGCTAGCTAATTTCCACCAACTGGAAGTTAAGTCAATAACCTGCGGAAACGGCAAACGGAAGTGGAAACAAGCTATAGGGCTAACTCCCGGTAACGGGAGGGAAATTAGCTCTTATATAACCTAAAGGTTATTCCCGCTGACGCGGGGGTGCCCCGAAAACGTGGCGTGTACACGCCGCCACGTTATCCGGTGCACCCTAGCTCGATGACCGTTAGCGGAACAATCGAAAGAAGAAAATATGGCGAAGAAAGAGGTGCCAACCCTTGCCGAGCACGTGGCAATCGGGCAGGCAATCAAAGACGCAGACAGGTCGATCCATGCGTTACTCAAGCTGTCTGAACCCTATCTCACCCAAAAAGAGCGCAACAAGCTGATGGACATGTGCGCCGGGTCGTTGAAAAGCGTCTTGTGCAGCATGCAAAGCAGGCTCGAGGACGTGATGTTCGACAGCTATCCGTGGCTGACGCATGAAGCTATCGGCGTCTATTACCGCGACGATGTTCAGATGACGGCATACAAACTGCGCGAACTCGGCAGGAATGCCTGGCTAGTCGATAGGAACTATTTCGGCAGCATGCCGAACCCGAACGGGAAGAAGTACAAAGAGGAGGACATGAGATGAGCTGCGAATTCTGCGAAGACTTTTACGCAAACGGGTTCGGGCAACGCATGCGCGACCTGGACGGTGACGAAGCGCAAATCCTAACTGGCGATTTCGCGTACCTGCGCGTGTGTTCCGATGGAGTGAGCGCAGAAGTCAACATCAAGTTCTGCCCGTGGTGCGGCGATGAACTCAAGTACAGGTATGGGCTGCACAAGAACCTGCGCAACGAGGTGATGAAACATGTCTAGCGCCGACTT
>RHMF01000361.1_pt1 | contig 19116 bp, 14 predicted proteins | sample 5365151 | NCBI WGS metagenome assembly RHMF01 (sample SAMN10266501, study PRJNA497801) | feces metagenome | isolation source: feces | host: Bos taurus | place: China: Prairie of Fairy Mountain | collected 2017-08-14 | reverse complement strand
ATTATGAATAAGATTACCAAGTGGAGTATAGTCGGAGTCATTGTATTAGGCTCTGGCTTCCTGGCATACCAACATCTGATGCCACATGAGAACAAAGAAATGAAAGAGGCTCCGAAAGAAGCAGGTAACAGACAAAGTAAAGCGTTGAATGTTAGAGCGGTTGTCCTGTCTCAACAAGGTTTGACAGATGGTATATTTGTGAGCGGCAGTCTCGTGCCAGATGAAGAAGTGAACCTTTCTTTCGAATCATCAGGCAAAATCACGGATATTTTCTTTAAAGAAGGAACCCATGTGGAAAAAGGGGAACTTTTGGCCAAAATTAACGATGCTCCTTTACAGGCTGACTTAAGAAAGAAACAGGCACAGGTAAAACTGATGCAGGACCGTCTGTTCCGCGCAAAGGCGCTGTTGGAAAAGGAGGCGGTAAGTAAGGAGGCTTTCCAGGAAGCGGAAGCCAATCTGGCAGCGCTGGAAGCTGAGATTGAGGGTGTGGAAGCACAGATAGAGCAGACAGAACTGCGCGCGCCTTTCTCCGGAATCATCGGTTTACGCCAAGTCAGTGTGGGTGCTTATGCCACCACTACCACAGAAGTGGCGACTCTGACCAAGACTGCTCCTTTGAAAGTGGAATTCAATGTGCCGGAACGATATGCCGGTATGTTGCCTGAAGGAACAGAACTGACCTTCACCGCTGAAGGAGACTTGACTACACGAAACGCAAAAGTATATGCTTCGGACTCACGTGTTGACCCCGAAACAAGAACCTTTGCCATTCGCGCCATCTATCCTAATGCCGACGGGAAACTGATTCCTGGCCGTTATGTAAACGTGAACCTCGTAACTCAACGTTTCGAAAACACACTGGCTGTTCCCAGCGAAGCCATTGTTTCGGAAATGGGTATAGACAAGGTGTTTGTGTGCAAGAACGGTAAAGCACAACCTGTAGAGATTGCCAAGGGATTGCGTACAGATGCCATGGTGCAGGTATTGCGCGGTCTTGTTCCTGGTGACACAGTGATTACCAGTGGCACGATGCAGTTGCGCAGCGGACAGAAAGTAGTAGTAGCGGTTCAGCAGAAGTAATATACCATGAATATATCAGAGTTATCCATACGCCGTCCGGTGTTGGCCACCGTAATGACCCTTATCATCCTGCTTTTCGGATGTATTGGTTATATGACCCTGGGCGTGCGAGAATATCCCTCTGTGGATAATCCCATCATTTCTGTATCATGTTCTTATCCCGGTGCCAACGCGGATGTAATTGAGAACCAGATTACAGAGCCTTTGGAACAGAATATTAACGGCATCCCTGGCATCCGTTCGTTGACCAGTGTGAGTCAGCAGGGCAACAGCCGTATTACGGTGGAGTTTGAATTGTCAGTAGACCTGGAGACAGCAGCCAATGATGTGCGTGACAAGGTATCCCGTGCGCAAAGATGGTTGCCAAGAGACTGTGACCCGCCAACTGTGTCTAAGGCCGATGCCGATGCACAGCCCATTCTGATGGTAGCATTGCAGAGCGACAAACGTTCTCTGCTGGAACTGAGTGAGATTGCAGACCTTACGGTAAAAGAACAACTACAGACCATTCAGGATGTGTCAAGCGTTTCCATCTGGGGTGAAAAACGTTATTGTATGCGCCTGTGGCTGGATCCTGTAAAGATGTCCGGATACAGCGTGACACCCATGGATGTGAAAAGTGCCTTGGATCGTGAAAACGTGGAATTGCCTTCTGGCTCTATTGAGGGAAATACCACGGAGCTAACCATCCGTACCATGGGTCAGATGCATACGACAGAAGAATTCAACAACTTGGTGATCAAGGAGCAAGATGGCAGAATTGTGCGTTTCAGCGATATCGGACGTGCAGAACTTTCTCCGCGTGATATCAAGAGCTATATGAAGATGAACGGTGTGCCCATGGTGGGTGTGGTAGTGATTCCACAACCCGGCGCCAACCACATTGACATTGCTGATGCCGTACATGAGCGTATGAAGATGATGGAAAAGGACTTGCCCGAAGACGTGCATTATGACTATGGATTTGACAATACAAAGTTTATCCGTGCTTCTATTGCTGAAGTGGAAAGTACTGTATACGAAGCGTTTGTATTGGTAATCATCATTATCTTCCTTTTCTTGCGTGACTGGCGCGTAACCCTGATCCCCTGTGTGGTGATACCGGTTTCGCTTATCGGCGCTTTCTTTGTGATGTACCTTTGTGATTTCTCCATCAACGTGCTTTCAATGTTGGCCGTAGTGTTGTCGGTTGGTCTTGTGGTGGATGACGCCATTGTGATGACAGAGAACATCTATATCCGAATAGAACGCGGAATGAGGCCTTTTGAGGCGGGAATCGAAGGTGCAAAAGAGATTTTCTTTGCCGTTATCTCCACAACCATCACGCTTCTGGCTGTATTCCTTCCCATCGTATTCATGGAAGGAACAACCGGTCGTCTTTTCCGCGAGTTCAGTTTCGTGGTGGCGGGCTCAGTAGTAATTTCTTCTTTTGCCGCATTGACATTTACCCCGATGCTGGCCACCAAACTGTTGGTTAGAAGAGAAGAGAAAAACTGGTTTTACCGGAAAACTGAACCATTCTTTGAAGGCATGAACCGGATATATGCCCGTGGTTTGTCCTTCTTTTTAAAACATCGTATCATAGCGATTCTTATCATGGTGATTGCACTGGCTGCCACTGTTAAAATGTGGTCTGAGGTTCCTGCGGAGATGGCACCATTGGAAGACCGTTCCAAGATCACCATCCGTACAATGGGTCCGGAAGGCGTAACCTATGAATATATGCGCGACTATACGGAAGACATCAACCGTCTTGCGGATTCGCTCATGCCCGATGCCGAATTCATCACCGCGCGTGTGTTTGAAGGCGGAGGTAATGTGCAGATTACGCTTAAGGACTTGAAAGACCGTGACTATTCCCAGATGGATATGGCGGAAAAGTTGTCAAAGGCAGTGCGAGAGAAAACCGATGCCCGTGCGTTTGTGCAGCAGCAAAGTACTTTTGGCGGCCGTCGTGGATCCATGCCTGTACAATATGTGCTTCAGGCCACGAACATAGAGAAGCTGCAAAAGGTGCTGCCAGAATTTATGAGCCGAGTCTATGATGACCCGACATTCCAAATGGCGGACGTGGACTTGAAATTCTCCAAGCCAGAGGTAAGGCTTAGCGTAAACCGCGAAAAAGCAAATATGATGGGTGTCAGCACCCGAGATATTGCACAGACACTGCAATATGGTTTGAGCGGTCAGCGAATGGGCTATCTTTATATGAACGGAAAGCAATATGAGATTGTGGGTGAAATCAACCGACAACAGCGTAATGACCCCACCAACCTGAAGGCCATCTATATGCGTTCAGCGGACGGAAGCATGATTCAGATGGAGAATCTAGTGGACTTGATTGAAAGTATTGCCCCGCCGAAACTCTACCGTTATAACCGATTTGTCTCTGCGACAATTTCTGCTGGATTGGCGGAGGGAAAGACAATCGGCCAGGGTTTGGATGCCATGGATGCGATTGCCAAAGATGTGCTTGACGATACATTCCGCACGGCTCTTGCTGGTGATTCAAAGGAATTCCGTGAAAGTAGTTCCAGTTTGATTTTCGCCTTTGCGTTGGCATTGCTTCTTATATATCTGATTCTGGCAGCTCAGTTCGAGAGCTTTAAGGACCCGTTTACCATTATGCTTACCGTACCTTTGGCTATCTGCGGTGCATTGATCTTCATGATTGTGGGAGAGCAGACCATGAACATCTTCAGCCAGATTGGTATTATCATGCTTATCGGCCTTGTGGCTAAAAATGGTATTTTGATTGTAGAGTTTGCCAATCAACGCCAGAAGTCGGGAGAAGACAAGATGACTGCCATTAAAGAGGCCTCTATCCAACGTCTGCGTCCGATTCTTATGACCAGTCTTTCCACAGTATTAGGCTTATTGCCTTTGATGTTTGCTACTGGTGAAGGTTGTAATGGCCGTGTAGCTATGGGAACGGCTGTTGTAGGCGGAATGATTATCTCAACGTTGCTCACCATGTTTGTGGTGCCGGCGATTTACACATACGTGTCAACTAATTTGTCTAAGAAACAATGAAAAGATTCATTATAAGTCAGGCCTTATGGGCGCTGTGCCACTTTGTGGCAATCAGTACAGCTCATGCAGAAGACACTGGAAGCGCAAAAGCCTATTCACTGCCTCAGTTCATACAAACCGGATTGAAAAATAATTATGGACTGCAAATTGTACGCAACGAGGAACAAATAGCGGCGAATCAGGCAACAAAAGCAAATGCAGGATATTTGCCGCAAGTAAATTTGAATGCAGGTTATGATGGAGCGCTGAACAGCAATAACTCAAGAAACCGTACTGGTGGTGCCACGACATCCGAACGCAATGTCTTCAACCATGGTTTTACTGCAGGAGTAAATGCAGAATGGACTGTTTTTGACGGATTTAAGATTCAAACAGATTATAAAAGGCTGCAGCAGCTCCGTTTGCAAGGCGAGACACAAACCCGCATCGCCATTGAGGATTATGTGGCAGATCTGACGGCAGAATACTACAACTTCATCCAGCAGCGCATCCGTATGCGGAACCTGCATAATGCCGTTGCTTTATCCAAGGAACGCTTGCGCATTGTGTTTGAACGTTATACACTGGGTAGCGCCTCCCGATTGGATCTTCAACAGGCGCGTGTGGACTTCAATGCAGATAGCGCGCAAAGCCTTAAGCAACTTGAACTTCTTGCCACATCACGTATCCGACTGTATGAATTGATGGCCGTGAAGGACATTGAGGAAAGAATCGTTTTGCCTGACACAGCCATTGTGGTCAACGATGCATTGGATTACAATGCCCTTTTAGATGCTACGCTTCGTGCAAACGCCACGCTGATTAAAGCTGCTCAGAACCGTACTTTGGCAGAACTTGATTTCAAGAAAGTGGCAGCACGAGACTACCCTTATATTAAATTAGCTGCTGGATACAACTATTCGCATAACGAATATGGATCTGGCGCGAACAAGAACAGAAATAGTTGGGGGCCAGATGTGGGCGTAAGTGTAGGATATAAACTATTCGATGGTAAGCGCAGTATGGAGCGTAAGAACGCCCGCCTTGACATGGACAATGCAGAACTGGCACAGAAGGAGATTGAACAGACATTACGTGCCGACCTTGCCGACTTGTGGCAGGCTTATAAGAATAACCTGAGATTGTTGGCTTTGGAACGTGAGAATCTCATAACCGCACAAGAGAACCATTACATTGCCAGCGAACGTTATCTGTTGGGCGATTTGTCTGGTATAGAGATGAGAGAAGCACAACAAAGCCTTCTGGATGCGGAAGAACGCATCTTGGTCGCAGAGTACAACACGAAATTGTGCGAAATTTCATTGAATCAAATCAGTGGTGGCATAATGACCTACATGCAACCAGCTCAGTAAACGCAGTGCATTGAAATCATAAACGCAACGCGTTGCGATGGCTTACGGAATGCTTTCCGTTCACTATCGCAACGCGTTGCGTTTTTTGTTGGCCCTAACAAAGATTTTCAGGCAAATCCTGTCAGTTTTATTAATGACATTGATGTCTATGGCATTTATCACTTATGCCGGTTCGCACGCTTGCGTCTTATCTCTGCCTTCATTTTAGCTGAACCAGAACCATGCGAGCCAGTGATATACTTTTTTTTCTTTGCCTTGGTTTTTACCTTCGTATCAGTGGCAGGCTTGTCTTTTTTAGGTCCACCACGGAAGGTGATGCCGTTAAGAATTACCTGGCTGATATCGTCTCCTCCTGGTATCATAGATATAAAATCAATGATGGAACAGTCTTACACCGGTAAAGGCCATTGCAATGCCATACTTGTCGCATGTGTCGATGACATGGTCATCACGCACACTTCCGCCAGCCTGGGCAATATATTCTACTCCACTCTTATGGGCACGCTCTACGTTGTCACCGAATGGGAAGAATGCATCGCTACCTAAGCAAACACCCTTGTTCTGGGCAATCCATGCCTTCTTTTCCTCACGAGTAAGCGGCTCAGGCTGTTCGGTAAAGAATTTCTGCCATTCACCGTCAGCGAGCACATCCATATAGTCATCACTGATATAAATATCAATGGTGTTGTCGCGGTCAGCTCTGCGGATTCCAGGAATAAAGGGAAGGTTCATCACTTTGGGGTTTTGTCTCAACCACCAGATGTCTGCCTTATTACCCGCCAATCGGGTACAGTGGATTCGGCTCTGCTGGCCTGCACCAATACCAATGGCTTGTCCGTCCTTTACATAACATACGCTATTGCTTTGGGTGTATTTAAGGGTAATAAGTGCAATGATGAGGTCGCGCTTTGCATTTTCGGGGAAGTTTTTGCATTTTGTAGGAATGTTCTCGAACAATTTGGGGTCATCCAAACGGATTTCGTTGCGTCCCTGCTCGAAGGTAATGCCATAAACTTGTTTGCGCTCAATGGGCGCAGGGGTATATTCAGGGTCTATCTGAATTACATTGTAAGTTCCATTACGTTTTTCGCGAAGAATCTTCAGCGCTTCTTCAGTATATCCTGGGGCAATGACTCCATCGCTCACTTCTCTCTTGATGAGTGTGGCGGTAACCTCGTCGCAGATGTCACTTAATGCAATAAAATCACCGTAGCTGCTCATACGGTCTGCTCCTCTTGCTCTTGCATACGCACAAGCGATGGGAGACAGGGGCAGTTTTACGTCATCTGTAAAATATATCTTGGCGAGTGTCTCGTCAAGTGGAAGACCTATCGCAGCACCTGCGGGGCTCACATGCTTGAAACTGGCTGCAGCAGGCATATCAGTGGCAAGTTTCAATTCACGCACCAACTGCCAGCTGTTAAGTGCATCCAGGAAATTGATGTATCCGGGACGGCCATTAAGAACATTTAAAGGTAATTCGCCCTCTTCCATGTAAATTCGTGAAGGGGTCTGGTTTGGATTACATCCATACTTGAGTGTAAGTTCTTTCATAAAGTATAGAAATCTATAATAAAAAAAGTGGAGCTGGAGGGGATTGAACCCTCGTCCAAACAGGGACACCCTGTGCTTTCTACACGCTTATCCCAGCCTTGATTTTCGAATGCAGGCAAGACCTGGGCCACCAACCTGCATCTTATCCCTTAAGATTTCATTGCACAATGCAGGGCCATTGCCAACTATCCCCGATATTCCTGTGCCACTGGATCAAATGCTTCGGAGCAAGAGCCTTTGAGTGACATCTCGTCAAAGCACCTTGTGCCTTGATAAAGCTACATCTACTGTACTTCGATTAAGCAGCGAGAGCGTAAGTATTTTCGCCAATTAAATCTTTGGTAACTATGGATTATAGTGAGCAATCACCGACTCACTGCGTGCTTACACAAACTATCATCCTGCTGTCAAATCCATGTCAGCCCCATTAAATCCAGATGAAATTTGTCATGTAATTTGGCGCAAAGATAGAGGAATTATACGAAATATGCAAGTATATAAAGTATATTTTTTTACTCTGATACGTAAAGTATAGAATATTACGGAAAAGTTTGTATATCACGAAAAAAGTATATTCCTTTGCACAATAAAACATGGCCGATTTAGTTTTTACATATAGATATTAAAATCGATAAAACAAATCGCCGGTTATTTCTATGGTACAACAAATTTATGTAGATATGGTCATACAGGACGGCATGAGCCGTACGGAAAGAATACTTAAACGAACGATTGATTTTATACTCTCATTGATTGGGCTTGTCATATTGTCCCCAATTTTTCTATTAGTTTACATACTTCTAAAGAAACAAAATGACGGTCCGGTTGTTTTTAAACAAGAAAGAATCGGTTATAAAGGCGAACCATTTTACATTCTGAAATTCAGAACAATGCGGACTGATAGCGAAGAGAATGGCACTCCGCAACTGGCATGTAAAGGTGATGAGAGACTTACACCTGTGGGCAAATTCCTTAGAGAACATCATCTGGACGAACTGCCGCAATTGTTAAATGTCTTTAAGGGAGACATGTCCTTTGTCGGCCCCAGGCCAGAACGCAAGTATTTCATAGACCGTATCATGGAAATTAATCCGGATTACGAATATATATACATGATGCGCCCTGGGCTGACATCTATGGCAACCATATATAACGGCTATACGGATACCATGGAGAAGATGCTTATCCGTTTGCAGATGGATTTGGATTATCTGAAAAACCGTTCTTTGTGGCTTGATGCCAAAATTGTCTTCACTACAGTTCGTTTTATCATTTATGGTAAAAAGTTCTGATTATATTTACGTAAAAACCATGAATCCAGTTAAAATTATGTGGCATAGATTCAGTTTCATTATATTGTTTTTTTGCAGTTCTTTACTTGTCTTTGGACAATCAATGACAGATGAGCAGGTTGTCCGCTTCGTGAAACAGGAAGTGGAGAAGGGTACAGACCAACAAACAATCGTTACCAAGTTGTTGCAAAAGGGTGTTTCTGCTGACCAAATGCGTCGGATTAAGAAAAAGTACGATGCGGAGCAGAGTCAGCTGGGGGCAGTGGATTTGACTGGGTCAACAGAAGTCAAGTCTGGAAGTTCCCGCATGCGCACAGCTAAGGAAAAGGCGGCCGACGAAGCTCAGAAAAGGAAGGGCTTTATGATCAGATCCCAGCAAGAGGAAAAAGAGAGGAGACCCATTTCTGAAAGAGAAGCGGAACTAAACAATGAAGTTGGTTTTCTTGATATTGATTCCTTGATTTATTATCAGAATTATTTCCGTGATGAAAGTGCGGTTTTCGGTCGTAATATCTTTAATAACGCTAACCTTACATTTGAGCCGAACCAGAATATGCCCACTCCGGCCAACTATCGTTTAGGTCCTGGTGACAATGTTATAATTGACATATGGGGGGCAAGCCAGGAGACATTCGAGGCCGTTATCTCTCCTGATGGTGTGATCGTGTTACAAGGAGTTGGCCCCATCAACCTGTCCGGTTTGAGTGTTCAGAAAGCCAATGAAGTTGTCAGCAACAAATTGGGCCAACACTATGCCGATTGCAATTTCAGTCTGTCAGTTGGTGACACCCGCACCATAACCGTTCAGGTAATGGGTGAGGTGAATGTCCCCGGAACATATACATTGAGCAGTTTGAGCTCCGCATTCAACGCATTGTATGCCGCTCAGGGTATCAGCAATATCGGAACACTACGTAATATCAAGGTTTATCGTGCAGGAAAAGTAGTTTCTGTAATTGACGTGTATGACTATCTGCTTAACGGTAACACATCGGGCGATATCAGATTGACAGATAACGACGTGATAGTTGTCGGTCCTTATGAGTGTCTGGTAAATGTGCGTGGAAAGGTCAAACGTCCCATGTTCTATGAGATGAAGGCTGGTGAAAGCGTTGGAACCGTAATTGGTTATGCTGGAGGTTTTACAGGAAACGCATATACTGAAAATGTACGTCTCACCCGCAAAAAAGGAGCGGAATATAGCCTGCATACTGTTGATGAATTTAAGATGAACGCGTTTGAATTGGCAGACGGTGACTCACTCTACATAGATAGTGTCAACCCAAGATTCAGCAATATGGTCGAGGTACGCGGAGCGGTTATGCATCCCGGACAGTTCCAACTCAGTTCCAAGATTTCCAGCGTGAAAGAACTGCTAAAGGCGGCAGACGGACTTCGTGAAGATGCGTTTGTCAGCAGAGTGGTTATGCACCGCCACCGCGAGGATTTGACATTGGAAATGGTGTCCATTGACCTTGAAGGAATAATGAATGGTTCAAAGGCAGACATCCCATTAAAGAAAAACGATTTGTTGTTTGTCCCGAGTACGATAGATATGCGCGGTGAACAGACGTTGAAGATCTCTGGTGAAGTCATGTATCCCGGAACATACCATTTTGCAGAAAACACTTCCGTAGAAGACCTTATTCTTCAGGCGGGTGGCTTGACGGATGCGGCATCAATGGCAAAAATTGACATTTTCCGAAGAATACGTAACGAAAAGGCATCTGAAAGCGATGAGGTATTGGCAGAGAGCATTACAATTTCATTGCAAGATGGTCTGAGACAAGCAGATTCCACTTATTTCTTGAAACCCTATGATGTGGTAGTGGTGCGTAAAAGTCCCGGTTACAGTGAGCAACAGAACGTAACCGTAAAAGGTTGCGTTAACTTTGAAGGCGATTACGCCATGACAAGTCAGAATTACCGTCTAAGTGACTTGATTAAGGCAGCTGGCGGTCTTTCTACAATTGCTTATGCTAAAGGCGCACGTCTGATTCGCACACTCACAGAGGAAGAAAGGATCCAGAACGAAAGTTCGCTTCGCAAAGCCCAGATTCAAATGTATGAAGAAGCTATGCAGGATGAAAAGGACTATGATGTACAGCGAGCAGACTCTTTGTTAAGTTTGAAAATGGATTTGGGATATACATATCCTGTGGCTGTAAATCTTGAAAAGGCACTGGAAGAACCCGGTGGGGCAGAAGACCTTATTTTGCGCGAAGGTGACCGCCTTACCATACCTCAATATAGCAACACGGTCAAGATTAGTGGTGAAGTAGTTTATCCCATTTCAATAAATTACAAGAAAGGAGAACCGTTAAGCTATTATATCAAGCGTGCCGGTGGTTTTGGCAACATGGCAAAAAAACGCGGAGCTTATGCTATCTATATGAACGGTGCGGTTGAACAGTTGGGAAGACGCTCGGGTAAAGACATTGAACCCGGCTGCGAAATTGTGATACCAACAAAGAAACAAGGTAAGCGAATGACCACAGGCGAGGTAATGGCAATTGCCTCGGGAGGTGCTTCTTTGGCAAGTGTAGTAGTTGCATTGATAAGTATTTTAAAATAACCTCAATGAATACAGACGCGAATAAATATAATAACGACGAGGTAATAGATTTGCGTGTCCAGTTTGTAAAGTTATGGAAACGTAAAACATTATTTATCAAGGTTTGGGTTGTCACCTTTGCCCTGGCATGTATCTATATCTTACCTCAACCTCGTACATATACCGTAGATCTCGCATTGGCTCCAGAAATGGGTGGTGCCTCAGCGACAGGAACTTTGTCAAGCATAGCAAGTTCGTTTGGTTTCAATCTGGGAAATGCAGAGATCAGCGATGCTTTTTATCCAGAACTGTACCCCGACCTGCTGTCCACCAACAAGTTTATCGTGGACTTGTTGTATACTCGAGTGCAGACAGCGGATGCAGCTGTAGATACCACATACCTTAATTATATATTACGTCATCACCGGAAGAATCCATACATAAAGCCTTACTCTTGGTGTCGTGCACAGATAAACAAACTTTTTGAAGAGGATGCCCCTCCCATTAGTCATACAAAGAGGATGAATCCGCACCGTTTGACACGCCGTGAGGATGCTATTGTAAATAAAGTGCGAAAATCCATTCAATGTGATGTGGATATAAAGACAAATGTTATCACGATTGTTGTAAAGGATCAGGACCCTTTGGTGTGTGCGACTATTGCAGACTCCGTTCGTGTTAAATTACAGGATTTTATTACCGCTTACCGTACTAACAAATCACGTATCGATGAGCAATATTATAAAAGTCTGGCAGATAGCGCACGCATAGAATATGAGACTATAAGCAGGCAATATAGTCAATTTTGTGACGCACACAAGAACATAGTATTGCAAAGCTATCTCTCGGAGCGTGATCGCTTGGAAAATGAACTGCAAACAAGCATGAGTACCTACAATGCCATGCAGGCACAATACCTTGCGGCAAAAGCCAAAGTACAGGAACAGACTCCTGCTTTCACAATACTTCGTGCCCCTAGTGTCCCTGTTAAGCCTAACGGACCAAAACGGATGATTTTTGTGGCGGCGATGCTTTTCCTTTCAACTATCGGGACATGTATATATATTTTCCGTAAAGAACTGGTATCCCAGTTCGTAGGAAGTGTACAGAACTAAAAGGCATTGCGTCATGAAGAATCCGTTCATTATCCCTAAGGATACGTTGAACCGACTTTTTTTATGGCACAAGCCTAATTTGTCGCAACTGTTCCTAATACAGAAGCGAACAGTTGCTTTATGGCTGTTTTATTTTGGAATAATCATTGTCTTTTTTGCATCGCTTACGCCTTGGCCTCTTTGGCCTATACAACGCTACTATATGCCAATGGCATTTTTGCCAATAGTAGCATCCATGCTACTTTCGTTGCGCCTCAAGGCTCCATTGTTTACCCGTAAAGATTATTTTTTCCCCTTAATAACCATGACATTATTCCTTTTGGTAATGGCAATAAGTAGCGGAAGAAACATTAACGGAATATTCATGGTCTTTTTCAGTATGACTGTGTATCTTTCCATCTTTAAGGTAAATATTCCGGAATTGCACAAATTGAGCGATATATTGGCTACAATAATGGCCTGTATTTTATCGGTATCCATTCCTTTTTTCATTTTGTACCTTATTGGTTTTCCTCTTCCGCATTCACGAACAGGGCTGGGAGATTATATGTTTGATAATTATCTTTTCTTCCTCATAGACGACCGTTCTAACTGGGAACTAATTCCTCGATTTCATTCTATATTTGTAGAACCAGCGCATTTGGGAATGGCTTGTGTCACCTTGTTGTATGCACAGGCTGGCAAATGGAACACTTGGCGATGCCGCATATTATTTTTGGCACTTTTCATGTCATTCTCCCTTGCTGCCTATGTGTGTATGGTGGCGATGCTATTCTCTGTTTCTTGGATGAAAGGAAAGGCTGTAATAGGAAAAATTCTGCTATTGGGTAGTATTATCCTTACAATAGGTGTTGGTTCTATGTTTTACAACAAAGGCGACAATTTGATAAGCAATTTAATTGTCAGCCGACTCATGTTGGATGAAGAAGGAGAAATGGAAGGTAATAACCGTACATCTGACCTGTTCACAAAAGAATACGACAAAATGATTTCTTCTGGTGAAGTCTTTTTCGGGAGAGGAAACGAAGAACTGGCAAAGTTTGGATTTGGCAACTCCGGCTATCGAGTATTTATTTATTGTTATGGTATAGTTAGTGTATTTTGTTTATGCGTGATGTTTTTTGCAGTCACCCGTACAAGTACAAACAAACGAGCATGCATATCCATGCTTCTTATTCATGCACTCTCTTTTTGGGCACACGGTATTCCGCATCGCCCATACATCTATATATCCCTATATGTACTATTGTTCAGCATGGTATATCCTCCCAATCATCATATAATCGCCAAAGACAATGACACCAGGTAACAAGATTGTCATAAACACACTGGTTCAGTATGTACGCTCTATCGTTTATATGCTGCTTACATTGTTTTCCACACGATTTGTGTTGAATGCTTTGGGGCATTCTGCCTATGGCGTGTATGCGCTTGTGGGAAGTGTGGTTTACATGGCGGGCTTCCTGACTCAATCGTTGGCCACCAGCACTCAGCGCTTTCTTTCTTACTCGCACGGTCTTTCAGATAAAGAGGAACTGAACCGTATATTTTCCAACGCATTTTTTCTGCATATAGTTGTTGCCTTGACCATTGTTTTGGTTATGACCGTCATAGAACCAGTTTGCATGGACAAACTTAATATTCCGGCAGAGTTGGCTTCTACAAGTGTTTTTGTCTACTATACTGTAGTTCTTATGGTAATGCTCACATTTGTCACTTCTCCAGTGAGAGCTCTCTTCATTGCCAGGGAAAATATCGTTTATGTTTCTTTCATTGAAATGCTTGATGCTGTGTTGAAGTTGGCTGGCGCCATTGCATTGCCCTATATTCCTATTGATTCATTGAAATTATACGCCATGATGATGGCGCTGATTTCTGTGCTCAATTTCTCCGCATATTATATTTATGCCAGAATAAGATATGAGGAATGCCGCAGATTAAGGCTAAGTGTGATTTCTTTGCCCACAATCAGGCGACTTTTAAACTTTGCCGTCTGGAATGTATATGCGGTTGGGGCAACAGTTATGCGCACTCAAGGTCTCGCAGTGGTCTTTAACCGTTTTTTAGGGACAATCGCAAATGCGGCATACGGAATTGCATTACAAGTTTCAAATGCAGCAGGATTTATCGCATTGTCCATATTAAATGCCGTAAATCCGCAGTTAATGAAGGCAGAGGGTGCAGGTGACAGAAAACGAATGTTGCATTTAAGCATGATTGAGAGCAAATACGCCTTTCTGACAATGGGGCTGATCCTTATTCCCGTCATTGTTGAAATGCCTGGGATCCTTATATTTTGGCTGGGCAATGTTCCTGAGTTTGCCACCCTGTTTTGCCGATTTGTCCTCATAGCCTACATTATGGACCAACTAACTATTGGCTTGACATCAGCAAATCAGGCTATTGGAAAAATTAGGGATTACTCATTGCTAATAAGTACCATAAGACTTATGACACTCCCCATCGCTTGGGGATGCTTGCAGCTGTCTCTTTCACCCCTTTGGGTGATGTGCTCCTATCTGTTTGTTGAAATGGTTATTGGCATCATTCGGATCCCTTACATGAAGCATTCTGCTGGACTTCCTGTCTATATATATATAAATAAGGTGTGTGTGCATTCCATTTTACCTATTGTGGGTACATTCTTTGCTGCATATCTCATTGCAACAAACATACAGATGCCATATCGTTTCATGTTGACAGAGTTTTGTTCTGTGTGTATGGGTGTTGTTTTGGTATATTTCTTTTCATTGGAGAAGGAAGAACGTGCTTGGATTAAAACGCACATTGATAAAATACGAAAGAGGAAATGATTGTTGTGTACGATAAATCCAAATGTTGCGGATGTACAGCATGTGCATCGGTTTGTGCACATCGCGCAATATCCATGGAACATGATGAACAAGGTTTCTCCTTCCCTCATGTCAATCTGGATTTATGTACAAATTGCCATTTATGCGAAGAGGTTTGCCCATTACATGAAAGGCCTGAGACAAACACGGCAAGGCAGACTTTTGTGGCATTAGCAAGCGATCACAGAGAACAATTGACTTCTACGAGCGGCGGACTTGCTTCTGTTTTTGCCCGATACATTATTGAACGGTTTGCTGGTGTGGTATATGGCTGCACAGGAAATGACTGTTTCCATGTCCGCCATATAAGAATAGATTCTATACAGGATTTAACAGTCATCAAAGGTAGTAAATATGTGCAAAGTGACTTAAATGGTATATTTCCGAAAGTTAAAACGGATTTGAAGTCTGGCCGTTATGTCATGTTCATTGGCACGCCCTGCCAAGTTGCCGGACTCCGCAAGTATTTGAGGAAGTCGTATGACAAGTTGTTTTGTGTAGACTTTATTTGCCATGGTGTGCCTTCTCAACAAATCCTGACCTCTGCCATTAAAGAGTTTAATTTAGACGACACGCCCCATGAAGTGAAATTCCGATTAAAGGAACAGGGAAAGCCATCACAATATTGTTTGCAATTGACCGATACGGCAGGCTCGGTTTTATATAAAGGTAAATACGGTAAGGACTGTTATATGACAGGCTTTATTTATGCATTGTTTTACCGGGATAGTTGTTACCAATGTCCTTTTGCCAGCCGAGAACGTGTGGGGGATATAACAGTGGGAGATTATTGGAACAGTGATAAGGAATACGATTATTTGGCCAGGAGCAAAGACGGCCTTTCCCAAATGCATGTCAATACCGATCAAGGAATGCGACTTTATCAATTGCTCTCTGACCAATTAAGGGTAGAGCCAATCTCATTGGATAAATTACTAAAGCACAGCGGACAATTAAACCATCCGATGCCGCGGCATAGAAATGCGGATATATTCTGGACATTGTATAAGAATTCGGGATTTAATATTGCGTGCAGAAAAGCATTGTCTGCCGAAATCCGTCACCTAAGATTGCAGCCGATAACAAACATCGTATTCTGTATCCCCGGATTCAAACCATTATACTTCTTACTAAAAAAGAAATTAAGAAAATGAAAATCGGACTTGTATCATATCATCGTGAACCCAATTATGGAACCATGCTTCAGGCATACGCATTGGCCTATGCCATTGAACGTGAGGGCACATTATGTTCATATCTTGATTATAGATATGTCCGTAAACCTCTATGGCGTAAACTCGCATTAAAAATAGCAAACGTTCTTAGGTTGGTAAAGCCGGGAGAATTCGCATTTTTTGACACAAAGGAATTTCGGCACATAAGGGACAAATTTGCCATTTTTCATAGAAACTTCATTCCGGTTTCAAAACGCAAATATTATGCAGACAATATAAAAAGCGCCTTGAATGATTATGACATGTTCATGGTCGGCAGTGATCAGACCTGGAGCCCATACATGAACCGTAATCCATACTGCATCAATTTCCTTCAGTTTGTAGAAGAAGAGACAAAGAAATGCGCCTATGCACCCAGTTTTGGTACGTTACGGATAGCAAAAGAGTACGGCGAGCAATTGTCTGCCCATTTAAATTCATTCAAATTCATATCGTGCCGCGAACGTCAGAATTGTGCGTATTTATCTTCTCTCCTGCATAGGGATATAACCTATGTGGTAGATCCGACATTGCTATTAACAACCAAGGAATGGGATAAAATAGCTGTTGAACCCAAGTTGGGCAAGAACTCATATATCCTTGCCTATATTTTGGGAGAAAAGGACTGTATTGCCCAATATGCTGAGATGATTGGCAACAAGTACGGACTTCCTGTATATTATATCGCCACCCGTCCTTGTTATATGCATAAACAGAATGTGCTTGACAATGTAGGTCCACAAGAATTTTTAGGTTTGATACGCAATGCCGCCTATGTTGTAACAGACTCCTTCCACGGCACGTTATTCTGCATTAATTATGGAGTGGAGTTTTATAGCTTTGCAAAACGTGAGGCAAAGACTATAGAAATAATGAATGATAACGACCGGATATTAGCATTTCTTCGTGAACTAGGTCTGGAGAACCGTTTCAAGGAAGACAACGATGTCACATTAGAGTTGCCTATAGACTATACCACCGTCCATGATCGTTTGGAACCAATGCGAACATTCTCGCGCCAGTATTTAAATAAAATCATTAAATAAGAGTTTATGCGAGTACTGTATATATCAAACGCAAATGCGATGGCTGGCGCCAGTCTGGCACTTCTTCACATAGTGCGAGAGATGCGGAAACGGGGTCACGAAACGCTTGTGGTTACTCCTGCCGACAAGGGACCTTTACCTGCGAAACTGAATGAGGTGGGATGCCCATGCATTCAGATTAATATGCGTGGAAATTTCTACCCCACAAATCCTAATCCGATATTTTATCTTCCGCGATTATTCTTGATGTTGTTCTTGAATTTCAGAGCATCAATCAAAATAAAGAAAATTATTCGAGATTATCAACCAGACATTGTACATACGAATGTAGGTCCGGTGAATGTGGCTGTGGATACATGCTTGCGTATGCAAATCCCCCACGTATGGCATCAGCGCGAATATATAGATATTGGTTTGGGCTATCATATATTCCCCACTCACCAAAGTTTTTTGCGTCAAAGCCATAGGAAAGGTAATTATAATATCTGCATCACTAGAGGGGTCTTTGAACACTCTGATTTTCGTGAAGGTATAGACAGAGTAATATACGATGGGGTCTTTACGAAAGCATCGTCTTTTCCTGCTCATATCAAAGAAAAACAGAAATATATACTTTTTGTTGGTCGTATACATCCCTCAAAAGGGACATTGGATGTAATCAGAGTCTTTTGCCGCTTTAGCAGAAAATTTCCTCAGTATAAACTGCTCATCGCCGGCTCATTCAACAGGCAGAACAAATATGTCGCAGAATGCTTCAAAATGGTAGACGACAATAATATGCAACAAAAAATATCCTTTTTAGGAGAACGTACAGATGTATATGAGTTAATGGCTAAAGCCGCAATGTTGGTTGTCTCCAGCCCTTTTGAAGGTTTTGGCTTTATCACAGCAGAAGCCATGTTAAATTTTTGTCCTGTAGTGGGGCGTAATACCGCCGGTACAAAAGAGCAGTTCGATCATGGTTTAAAAATCACTGGAAAGGAAATTGGTTTCCGCTTTCTTAATGACGAGGAGATGTTTGATGCGATGTGTAAGGCCGTAGAAACTGATTGTACAGATATGTGCATCAGGGCGCATGATGTAGTTATTTCTTCTTACACTGTTGAGCATAATGTTGATCAAATAGAAAATTATTACAACTTTGTGCTGAAAGATTTTAAACACAATAAAAAAGTTTTTAAATAACAGACACAAATAACAAAATATTTACCTGCTCTATCCGTTATTATTGTAGAAAGACATTTTAAATTGGGAAGAAAAAATGAACAATAGTATAGGACATATCCTGTTAATACTGCTTAATTTTCCGCGTATTCTGCCACATATTATATGCTATATATGCAGTAATAATCGGACAATAATAAAAGCGGACTTATTGGCCCGTCCTACATATTGGAACCTTTCCCCCAAAGAAAAAGGAGGAATGCTTTTCAGACCTTTGTGTTTTTCACTTATTCAAGAACCGGAATTTCGAAATATCTTCTATCATAGAATCGGTTTTGCAAGACATTTTTTAAATGTCCTCTTGCCACGGATATCCTCTATGCGCTTATGTAGCCATATCGGTCCGGGCTTTTATCCAGTCCACAGCTACTCAACAATTATTAATGGGCGGGCCTGGATTGGCAAGAATTGTTCAGTGATGCATAATGTAACCATCGGAATAGGAAAGGGTGGAGTCCCTACTATTGGAGACAATGTCCATATCGGAGCCGGGGCAATAATATTGGGTGGAATAACCATAGGAAATAATGTCCGCATTGGCGCCGGAGCGATTGTAGTCGAAGATGTTCCAGATAATTGTACGGTAATTTGCGAAAAAGCCCGTATCATTTATAAACCTGGACAAACCGTTTCTTCTATTTCATAATACCTCAATTATAATATATCCTCAATATGAAGCCAAGAATCATTGCACTATATTTACCGCAATACCATCCTATACCGGAGAATGACCAGTGGTGGGGAAAGGGTTTTACCGAATGGACAAACGTGGCACAGGCACGACCTTTGTTCAAAGG
>RHMF01000360.1_pt1 | contig 19149 bp, 8 predicted proteins | sample 5365151 | NCBI WGS metagenome assembly RHMF01 (sample SAMN10266501, study PRJNA497801) | feces metagenome | isolation source: feces | host: Bos taurus | place: China: Prairie of Fairy Mountain | collected 2017-08-14 | reverse complement strand
TGCCGCCGCTGGACTCAGACCAGACCATGGCATCGATGTCATTGCTGTTGTAAGCGCTGAAGTCTGCGAAAGTGGTCACATTGGTCAGTTCGTCCTGCTCGTTCAGATTGAAGCGAATCAGCACGTCGATATAGTCGTAGTCCTCGTTCACATTGTTGCCGTTGACGTAGAAGTTGCCGTCGCCGTCGATGGCCAGAGCGCCGGAGCACTCCTCCCAATCGCCCGCATTGTCAAACAGCTCGTTCAGGCTTGCAGCCGGATCGATCTGCCCGGTGCGGGGATTCACTCTTGCCAGAGTATAATCATAGGCATAGTTGATGGGATCCAGGTTGCGCACCATGGCATACATATTGCCGTCGACATAATTGAAGGCCAGTGCGGTGGTCTCGCCTTCGTAGGAACCGATCAGCTCGCCGATAAGAGTATCGGCGTCCAGGCGGTAGAGGTTGGTGGTGTAGACAGAGTTCCAGTCTGCATCATAGTCCTCCACCACAGCGGCAGCATAGATGTTGCCCTGCAGGTAGACCGCGGCCTTGACGTTGCCATCCAGCTCCATGGTATCCACCAGCTGCACGGCACTGGCAGGATCGCCAGCATCCATCATCAGCCAGTAGCCATCGGAGTAGGCGAACATATCACCGCTGACATTGGAAACATTGACATAGCAGATTGCGTCGAAATAGCCGTCCTCACTCTGGCAGCTAACCAGAATGGTTGCCGTACCCACAGCCTTGGCCTCCACGATGCCGTTGGCAGACACAGTGGCCACAGACTCGTCCAGGCTGGTGAAGGTCAGTTTGCCCAGTTTACCGTTGAAGGGTTCTGCGCTGACGGTCAGTGTGGCGTTGTCGCCTACATGCATGGCCAGTTCGGTGTAGTTCAGACGGATGCCCTCCAGCGCAGCATCAGCGATGATGTCCTTGCCGGAATCATAGGGCTTGAACAGACCAACCATTTCTGCGTTGTCCTCGGTCTGCACATATTTGCTCAGTTCACCGGTGGTCTTGTCCACTTCGAAGAAGTAGGCAACACCGGTACGGCCCTGGTAGGCAGCCCAGTACAGCTTGTTGGTCTCATGATCCACAGCCATGGACTGGGTGTAGGCAGCGGGCCAATAAGGAGTCTCCTGCTGGCTCAGGCAACGGGCGGTGTAGAAGCCCATGCCAGCTTCCATGGAGGAAGCTTCCTTGTCGATGGTGTAGATCTTGCCATCCTCATAATTGACAGTATACAGCACGCCATCGTTGTCGCAGGCCAGGGTCAGCGCCACGAACGCGGTGTCGTTTTCAGGCTGGATGATACCCAGGATGGTGTAACCGCCGGTGGCCAGGTCGATCTGCAGCAGCAGGTTCTCAACGCCCTCAGGGAAGTAATTGTTCTCCAAAGCGTTGGCCAGCATGTACATGGTATCCGTGGTATAGTCGTAAGCCATATCCAGAGCGATCAGCTCCAGGGGGAAGTAGGTGCCGGTGCTGCCGGGCCACTGATATACGGTCTTCTTCATGCCGTACTCGCTGCCGATGATGGTCCGCTCCCAGGAGCCGGCCTTCATGACGAACATGGTGTTGGCGCCGTTGTAGGTGCCGGCCTGGGCACCGAAGATGTAGCCATCCACATACTCAGCGGCAAAGACGGCAGACTCACCGGTCTGAGGCTGAGAGGTGTGCATCATCATCTCATCGGCAGAAGCGAAGGAGTACCAACCGTTGAGCTGATCGGTCATGTAGATGCTGTCGCCCATAACGGGGGTGCTGTAGCGGCGGAAGCCATAGAAGCGATCCTCGCTCATACCCTGGAAATCCTTGTTGGTCAGTTCGTAGTAGGTCTCGTTGCAGCCATAGTCGCAGACAACCACGCAGAAGGAGCCGTCATAATCGGTGATGTCCAGAGTGACCGTTGTCTTCTCGCCGTCCACGCCGGCCTGCTTGCCGGTGACGGCCATGTAATCATACACATCGCCGCCCATGGTGGTGGTGACCAGCGCAGCCACGTCATAGTTGTCTTCCACCTGGAAGGTAACGTAGTTTCTGCCGTTCTTGGTCTGGTATTCGATGGTGGTAATATCCAGAGTGGGTGCGGTGGTATCAATGACCACGGGAACTTCCACCACATCGTCTGCCCAGGAAACGTCGGGCACAGGCGCGCCATTTTCATCCACACCCACATCATCCAGATCGCCATCGTCCAGATAGGCGCGGATGGTCAGGGTCATGCGGGACAGCTCGTCGAACAGGGAGTTACCAGCCTCATCGTGCATGACGAAGATCTGACCGCCCTGATCGGTGTAGACCGTGGGCAGGCACATGCCGTAGGCAGCCCAGTAGAAGCTCTTCTTCAGATACACCAGGTAATCGTTGAACAGTTCCTCACCAGCCGCATCGGTCCAGGTGAAGGTCATCAGCTCGGCGCTGCGCAGCTGGCTGATGTAGATCTCATTGACGTAGTCATAGTAGCCGTCGCCATTGGGGGACAGCACATTGTGGGCAGGATCGTACTCCTCTTCGGTCAGGTAGGGGTTCAGGCCCAGACCGCCGTAGGAGGTGCCCATGTTGGAGTACAGGACGTTGAGATAACGGTTGTATTCCACCGTCTCCATGTCCTCATAATACCAGCCGCTGTCAATGATGGGGGCATCGGTCCAGTCGCCGTAGAAGCCCATGAAGGGCAGGCTCAGATCCCGGCCGTTTTCGCCCTCGGCGTAGCAACGGACGAAGCCTTCCACGTAGATGCCGTTCTCATAGTGAGCATCCATGTAGGCCTTGTCTTCCGCGGACAGCTTCACAGTCACATTGACCGTCACGCTGCTGCCTGCGGGCACCATCACCTGGGTCTCAGGCTGGAAGCCGGCCAGCAGCTTCAGATACAGCATCTGCACGTCCACGGTGTTCAGAACGCCGCTGCCGTCCAGGTCCATCATTTCCACCAGAGAAGTATCCAGCGTCTCCAGACCATTGACCACATCCAGCATAAACTGCACGTCGTCCATATTCACCAGGCCGTCCTGGTTTGCATCGTATTCGGGGTTCATTCCGCCGCTGAGAACCTCAAACAGCACATCGCCGCTGAGGACACGGGCGGTCTCGCCCATGTATTCCCGGCCGTCTTCCAGCACCACGTACTGGTCGGTCATGGCAATGCCGTTCAGGGTAAACAGCTGATCGGTAACGCCCAGGTTATGCATCTGGAAGGAGAAGGTGTAAACACCGGTACGCTGCGGATCATCGCCGAAGGAGACCTTGGGGGTCAGCTCGCCGTTGGCCTGCAGCACAGTCAAATACACAGGGCTGGTGATAGCATTATAGATGTCGGCAGCGCCGGCACCCTGCTTGCGGGGAGAGTAAAGGATGTCGTCCGGATCCAGCATGGGCTCAGCGGTACACATGAGCAGGGACTCTGCCACCACGTGCATCTGTGCCTCGGTCAGTTCCGGATGCTCCTCATGCAGGTACTGCAGCAGCAGGGCTGCCATACCGGCCACATGGGGAGATGCCATGGAAGTACCGCTCATGGTGCCGTACTTACCATCGTTGATGCAGGAGTAGATGTTGCCGCCGGGGGCGGAAACGTCGGGAACCAGCAGCAGGTCGGAGGTGACGCCCCAGCTGGAGAAGTCACTCATGGTGCCTGCAACGGGGCTTTCCATGGGGATCTCCACGCCCAGAGGCATGATCTCCATGACACCTTCCCGGTCTTCACCGGCATCGGCCAGCAGCTTTTCGCCGTTTTCCTTGCTGATGAACACGTTGGGCAGATAGCCGGCATCGAACATGCTCAGCAGTTCGTTTTCCACATTGTTATAGACGATCACCGCCACAGCGCCAGCGTTGAAGGCATTTTCCTGCTTCTCCACGAAGGTGATGTCGCCGCGGACCACCACAGCCACCTTGCCCGTCAGGTCCAGGCCTTCGTAGTCTTCCACGCGGCCGGTGCCGGGCACCATCACATAGCCCAGTTCCTGGCCGGCCAGGGCGGTGAAGCCCATGCTCACGTCCACGTAGGGGATCTTCAGCTCGCCAACTGCGAAATAGGGCATCATCACGAAAGCATTTTCAAAGCTGCCCACCTGGGTGCCGCCGATATATGTACCGGGAGAGGTGGTAATGCCGTTGTCGGGGTCGCTGGTCAGGTTCAAATTGGTGCCCAGTCCGTTGCCGTAGGCAGCAGAGTTGGAGTTACCGGCAGCCACTGCCAGCACCATGTCGCACTCCAGCACGCGGCTGAAGACTTCGTTGATCAGCACGGCCTCCTCGGTGAAGCCGCCGGGAGCGCCAAGGCTCATGTTGACAGCATCCACATCCATCAGGATGCAGTCTTCCAGTGCTGCCATGATATCCTCGGTATAGGCGCCGCCATTCTGACCGAAGACCTTCATGACCAGCACCTGGGCATCGGGAGCCACGCCCACCACATCGGTGGTGTCCAGCTTGTTTGCGGCAGCGGAGCCGGCCACGTGAGTACCGTGGTCGCCCTGGCTGTCGTAGTCATGGGTCACGTCCAGGCCGCGATCCACATAGTTGAAGGCGAAGGGAATCTTGGCGCTGCGGTACAGCTTCTCAGCCGTCAGCTGCACAGCGCTGGTCTCGCCGTAGAGATAGTAAGCATTCAGTTCCGTCAGAACGTTCTGCACATCCTCCATGGTCATGGAAGCGCCCTCGGGAGCATCAGCAAAAGAGGGGTGATCCAGATCAAGGCCGGTGTCGATGATGGCAATGGTCATGCCCTTGCCGGTGTAACCCAGCTCATTCCAGGTCTTGCTGGAGCTGACCATGTCAGCGCTGTGGTACATCAGGGGGCTGCTGACAGCAGCGCTCTTGATCTCATCGGGCAGACGGTACTCAGAGCAGATATACACAGCCTTGACGCCGTCGATCTTGCGAACAGCATTCAGCAGGCCGTAAGGCAGGCTCATAGCAATGCCGTTGAGGGCCACAGTGTACTGGTACTTCACCTGGGCAACCTCAGCCTGATCCTCCTTGGACATGGCCTGCAGTAGCTTGGAGCTGGCGGCCAGCTGGGAGATCTGGGCGGTCACATTGTTCTGAATGGTCTTCAGAGCGCGGGCATAGGCAGAGACCTTGCCGCCGTAGGCAGCGATCTCACCCTTGGAATAACCCTGCTCCAGCAGGCTCTTGTCTTCCAGCTCCACGATCACGTGGACCAGATCGTTATCATTGTAGCCATTGGGATTGATGGGATCGATGCCCTGATCACGGGTCAGATCCCAGCCGGGATTCATGATCTGCTGGGCAAAGATGTTGCCTGCAGCAGAGTCGCCCTTCAGACCGGCAGCGATGGCGCCGGCAGGCAGCATGGTCAGCATCATCACCACCACCAGCAGGATCGACAGCATCCGCATGATGTTATCCTGCTTCTTGGCCCGGGCGATCAGCACCAGGATGGCAGCAACAGCAGCCATGGACAGCACGACCAGCAGGGCAAACAGACCCACGTTACTCTCGTCGCTGGTGGGAGGTGCATCATCGCCCACCTTTTCCAGAGCGGCGATGGCATCGTTGAGCTTCTTGGTGGCAACATCCACCTGCTCCTGGGTAGCCAGGGGGTCTACCAGCACCAGCTTTGCCTGAGCCAGAGCATCCTCCAGCGCGGCGAAGCTTTCCTGAGTGAACTGTTCGCCATCCAGCTTTTCAGCCAGGGAGATGGCCTTTTCCAGCTCGCTGAAGTCCACGGGCACCTCTTCGGGCACCTTTTCCAGGGCAGCGACGGCATCGTTCAGCGCCTTGGTAGCTTCATCTACTTCTTCCTGGGTGGCATCTTCCTTGGCCAGCACTGCTTCTGCTTCAGCCAGGGCCTTCTCCACGGCAGCAAAGGTCTCTTCGGTATAATCTTCCTTCTCCAGGGCCTGGGCATTGTCCACGGCAGCCTGCAGCTGAGACTTGTCCACCGGAGGCTCCGGTAGCAGTTCCAGGGCGGCAACAGCGTCATTCAGGGCCTTAGCGGCTTCATCCACTTCCTCCTGGGTGGCCTCGGAATCGGTCAGCAGATCCATAGCCACATCCAGAGCAGCCTCCACATCGGCATAGCTCTCAGGCGTGTAGAGGGCAGGATTGACTTCCAGGGCAGCATCGATGGCTTCCTGGAGAGCGCTGTAGTCGATATAGCGCAGGGTCAGGGTCGCATCGGTCACGTCCACAGCGCCCGCATCGGTATAGATCCCGTCAGCGGAGACACCGTAGGTCATCTCCTGGGTGATGGGGGACTCTACCTTCAGATAGACGGTGAGCATCAGGGTCTTCTCGGCAGTCAGGTTGCTGCCGACCCAAGCCAGGGCGACCCGGCCGGCCGTCTGGGTGTTGACACTGTCCACAGCATAAGCCCGGGTAGTTTCCACCTGGGAAACGCTCAGCAGCTGCGGATCGTATTCAACGATAAACCGACCGTTTGTTACATCTGCGCATCCGGTCAGATACACAGAAATAACCACTTCATTTTCGCCCTGTGCAACTTCCAGCTGCAGGGCGGGAGAATTTTCTGTTTCTGCGGCAGATGCGCCGATCGCCAGGGCAAAGATCATTGCCAAAGCCAGGAACAGTGTGAAAATACGTTTCTTCACGTTTTTCATCCTTTCTTGTTTCAGGGTGGGGGGGATGTTAAAAACTTCCTGCTACCCATTATAGACCTCCGCAAACGGAGAGTCAAGGAAATGTGACTTAAAAATGACATATTTATTTCATAAATATGAACTTCCCGCTTTTTCAACATTCCCTTGCACTCAATATTTTCCTGTGTTATAATATAAAAAATCTGTAAAACACAGGGGTAACGCATATGAAAGAATTTTTCCAATACTTTTTCGGCAAGGGCGACACCGTGGAATTCACCAACTTCTCCCCTGCCCATTTCATCCCAATCCTTCTGGCCGTGACCGTGATCCTGCTGATCCGCCGCTTCCGGGGAAGCCTGCAGCGCAGCCGTATGGACATCCGCCTTCGCTACGTGCTGGCCTTTGCGTTGATCGTGTGCGAAATGTCCTACTTCTGGCGCCTGGTGGGCGTTCCCTCCCTGGAGCCCAACCCCGTGGACCATCTGCCCATCACCGTTTGCGGCTGGTGCGTCATTTTTGCCAGCTACATGATCATCGGCAAAAGCCAGACACTCTTTGACATCTGCTATTTCTGGCTGTTCTCCGGTACCGTCTTCGCCCTGATCACCCCTACCGTCATCACTTACACCGGCCCCACCCGTTTCCGCTATTACCAGTTCTGGCTGGAGCATACGCTTGGTTATGTGGCGGTGTTCTACATGATCTTTGTCCACGGCATGCGTCCCACGGTCCGCTCTGCCGTCAAGTCCTACGTGGCGCTGATCGTTTTGGCCGGTGTTGCTTTCTTCGCCAATCAGATCATCGGCCCCGGCGCCAATTATCTGTTCATGGCAAAGCCGGAGGATACGCCCTCCATTTTGGACATCCTGCCCCCCAACTACGGCCTGCGGCTGGTGATCATGGCCGGTGTGGTGTCGCTGATGTTCTTCCTGTCGTATCTGCCCTGGCTCGCGAAGGATCGAAAAGCAAAAAGATGCGCCGCTGCGGTGTAAAAACAAACGCCCCTCTCGTCGGAGAGGGGCGTTTTTATGCTTATTTGCGCTTGCGAGTCAGCAGCACTGCAGCCGCTACCACGACCACAGCGGCCACTGCCACCAGGATCCAAAGGGTAATGTTGCCGCCATCCACAGCCGGCAAAACTTCCTCCTCCAGCACACTGTTGCAGTCAGCGCAAAGCTTCTGCTTCAGGCCGGTGTCCTTCTTGGTAGGTTCCTTGGTGGTGACCCACCGGCCTTCCCCATGGGGAAGCCGGGGAATGCGCTGAGTCTCCTCGGTGGTGGGAATCGTGCCGGCCTCGTCGGCAAACACTGCCTTACAGCCGCTGCACTGCCAGGTGTTCTTCCAGCCATCTGCGCCGCAGGTGGCTGCCGTTTCAGCATGGATCTGCGTCAGGGTGTGGTTCTCCGGATCCAGCTCACCCTCCTCGGTGTAGCTTTCATCGCAGGCAGTGCAGGCATAAATGCTGATGCTCTTTTCGCAGCAAGTACCTTCCTTCTGCTCGCCCAACACAAAGTCATGGCCGGTGGCCGGGATCTCCGCGCCGGCTTCCACGATCTCACCGCAATCCGAGCAGACCGTATCGCTTTCCTTGCCGGGGTTGGTGCAATCAGGCTCCACTGCAGGGGTCTTTTCGGTATTGGGGTGCTTGCACTGCACCGCCTGCTGCTCCTGATAGCCGCAGACACCGCAGATTCTCTGTTCCTGGCCGTTGCCCAGGTCGGTCCAGTCGCCGAAGCGATGGCCGGAAGCGGGGATCACCTGTTCCTCCCGGGTGGTGTGCAGGGTGCCCTGCATATTGGAATACACGCCGCCGCAGGCGCTGCACTCCCAGGTGGCTCTGCAACCGTCTTCCTCGCAGCTAGGGGCGAAACCTTCGGTCAGCTGGGACAGCGCCTCGTGGTTCTTGGGATCCAGTTCGGTCTCCTCGGTGTAGCTGTGGCCGCACTCGCTGCAGGTATAGGTGGTAAAGCCTTTGGTGGAGCAGGTAGCCTTCTGAGAGGCGGTGACCGTGTACTCATGGCCGTATTCTGCCGCTGCGGTGAAGGTAACATCGCCGCCGGGGATACTCAGATCGGAATTCTTGAAAGAATTGATGTTGATCAGCAGTACATCGCCCTTCTTCACATCCACCACCACAGGATTCACAGGATTTTCATCGGCAGAAGTGCCGCTGCCCTGGAACTGGTTGGTGGTCTGGTTGTGGATGCTGTAGTACCAGCCATCGTTGGGGAAGGTCAGGGTCAGCTTGCCGCTGCGGGGAGCCGTCCAGGTGAAATAGTAGCCTTCAAAATCGTCCATGCGGGTAGTGGCCACATTCTCACCCAGCACCAGCTGGGCAGGATTCCTGCGGATACCCTCAGGGAAAATGCAATCGATGGCAAACACCGCATCGGTAGCGCCCTTGTTGCCGATCTGCAGGGTGGCAAAGGCCGTGGTCATAGGCACAGACACCACGCCGTTCACCGCCTCATAGGTGCGAGTCTCCATTTCCATGGTCTCATTGTTGATGTAGGTGAAGATGACGCAGGCATTCTTTCCAGTGATCACAAGCTGACCGCCGTCAAAATCATACAGGGTATAGTATACGCTGCCGCCAGCAGGGATGCTGATGCTTTGGGTAGGGCAGGCCTCCACCCGGAGGACCACCGGAAAATCCGCCGTACCCTGAACAGGCAGCAGGTCAGGGGTATAGCTGAGGTTCAATGTAGCGTTCCAACCGAAATTACCCTTGAACAGGTGAGACCAGGAGAAGGTGTAGGTCTGACCCTGCACCACCTGCACACTGCCGTAGTAGTGGCCGCTGAGGGCTTCGCCGTTGACGGTGAAGCTGGTGTACATTTCCCACTCGTCCATATTCTCTGCATTGTCCTGGTACGCGCCGCCCTTGTAGGAATAGCCAAAGGACGTGGCCATGATGTACAGGGTGCCGGTCTGGGTAGCGGTATAGGTATAAGTGGATGCTTCACTGGCCTTGTAGGGCAGCTCAATCTGGTTGTCGCCGTCCTGCAGCGTGCCGCTGGTGGCTGCAAAGCCTGCCACAGCCAGGCTCACCGCCAGCACCAGTACCAGCAGAAGAGCAAGGATCTTTTTCATAATATATTCTCCTTTGTTTCGGGATATCTGTATTGTAGCACCGCGGCCGCGGAAAAGCAAGTCTTTCCCCCACCCGGCCCACATCGGTTCCCGACAGGTGGTGCAAATTCCAGTGTATCCTTCATGATATCAAAGCGGTGCGGCCGGAGCCGCACCGCTTGCTTGGGTTGGGGATCAATCGTCCAGGCCACCCAGCACCTGGAAGTGATGGATGGAGGCAATGACATTATACTGTCCGGTGTTGCCCAGATAGTAGAACCGCTCCTTGCCCACGGTGACATACTCGCCCTTTGCCTCGTCATAACGGGTCAGCTCAGGCGTGTAGATGTACAGTTCGTTGGTAGTGCCGTTGTTCCAGTAGTCATACAGGGACAGGGCAAAGATGGGGCTGCCGTCTGCGGTATAGCCACCGAACTCGATGTCGGAGAAGTGGTAGGTGATCCGGGGCATGGAGCCTGCACGGAACAGCTCCGTCAGCGGAGTCTCTTCGATGCATCGGATGTAGAAGACATTGTAAGTGCCGTCTGCATTTTCCATTTCCATCACACCGGGACGCTGGTTGCCATAGCTGACGATGCGGGTGAACGCATCGGTGGCAGAGGTGTAGGTGGTGGAGTAGCGATCAGAGGTCTTGGTCAGGCCACAGATCTCATCGATGTACCACAGTCGACCCACGTTGTCCAGCACCACCAGGGTCTGAGTGGAGTTGTACTGCACCGTATCGGTGGCCTCGTTGCCCAGGAAGTCCAGCTTGGTATCTACATAGTGATAGCTGTCTGCGATGGTGGTGATACCGCACATGACGATGTCAGAGCTCGCACCCTGGCCATACTCACCGGTGACGAAGTTGTCGTCTGCCATCAGCAGGTAGTCGAGCATATTGAGGCGGTGATAGTTGAAGGAGCTGGTGGTCTCATCGTAGGATTCCATCATCAGTTCCTGCTCCTCGTGGGTCATTTCCAGATCCACAAACAGGTACATATTCATGATGGCGGTGAAGGTATCCAGCTTTTCATTGTAGGTCATGCCGAACACCATATCACCGTCGATGGGCATCAGCGCATCCACCACCTCGCCGGTGGCAGGATCGATCTTATATACCATGCCGGTGTTGCCGTATTCGCAGGCCCAGATATAGCCACGGGCAAAGACGGAGGTAGCCAGGTCCAGGCCGTAGCGCAGATCCTTGGGCGCCCAGATCAGTTCACCCTCTTCCATCGAGGCGATGCTCTTTTCCATCACGAATTTATACAGCTTGGTGCCGCCGGAGTTGCCAACGCCTGCACCCATGGAGGAGATGACGCCGCCGATCTCCAGGGTCAGCTCGGTGACCGTGACGGTCAGGGTATCAAACAGGGTCGCATCATCTGCCGCAGTAACGGTGATAACGGCCGTACCCTTGCCCACAGCCACAATATGGCCGTTTTCATCCACAGTGACCACAGCTTCATCGCTGGTGCTCCACAGCACCTGCTTGTGGCTGGTGTACCAGGGATCCAGATCGAAGATCAGCGTCTCCTCTGCGCCCACATTCATGTTCACCACATCCTTACGCAGTACAGGTCTGCCCACCTGCTGGGGATCCATGGCAGGAATGTTGCGGTAAATCGCATTGGAGGCAATGGTCTCTTCGCTCAGGGGTGCAAACAAACCACAGGTCTCACCGGACAGGGTACCCACGCTGCGGTAGCTCTTGTTTGCCACATCGATGGCAAACAACTCCGTCTGGAAAGTATTCATATTGACGGGATAGAACTGTGCCCAGTACAGGGTCTTGTTGTTGTGGTCGAAGGTCATGGACTGGGCATAATCCATGCTCTCATTGATGGTCATTTGCTTTTGGAACATGAGTCCGAAGCTGCCCTCATAGGAAGACCACAGCTCCGTCTTACCCTTATCGCTCACACCCAGCAGATACAGTGTACCATTGTCATCCGCCGCCATACACAGACCGTACAGACCGCCGCGGGCATGATACCAGGTTTCGGCATACTCTTCGATCCGCTCACCGGTCTGGGGATGGTCATAGGCATCCCGCAGGTTGATGGTATAGATCTCAGTGGTGGGATAACCGTCGCCATCCTTATAAGAATGGATGCCGTACAGCTGCCCGGTCACATAGTCGTAGACCAGATCCTGATAGGTCCGCTCCATCTGGGCGATGAAGGTATCGTCCACATCCACCCGGTCCGCCAACATATCCGCATAAGCAAAGCCATACAGGGCGCCGGAGTCGGTCTGGGCAAACACATAGCCGCCGACGAACTCTGCAGCTTCAAAGTTCATCTCGTCCATGGTGATCTGGATCTCATCCTTATTGACGCCCTCACCGAAGGCCACCCAACCGGTCAGACCTTCCTTGAAGTCGTACTGATAAGCCACCAACTCGCCGTAGGGCGTGCCCTCACCTGCCAGGTTCAGACCGTAATAGCCTTCGTTGAGCGCATAGTCCGCCAGCACGATCATCATCTTGCCGGTAATGTCGGTAATATCGAACTTTGCGGTGTAATTCTGATAGCCGTTTTCGTCTTCCTCGCCGTCCACGGTTCCTTCCATCTCGTAGGTTTCCTTGCCGTCGCTGTTCATCAGTGCCACAGCAGCCACGGACAGATTGTCCCGGAAGGTCAGCTCCAGCCAGGTCTTGCCATCCTCATCGGTGGTCTTGACCACGCTGAGCAGTTCCGGAATTTCCAGGTCGATGGCCACGGGGATCTCCCACATATCGGTGGTAGCGCCCTCGTAATCACCGGTGGCCTCCACCTGCAGCAGCAGCTGGGTATTGTTGGCCAGAATGTCACCATTGGCATCGGTAAAGTTATAGGGCATGATCTCATCGGTCAGCCAGGAGTAGATGGTGGGGATGATCTGGCCGTAAGCGCCGGCATAGAAGCTCTTGGGCGCAAACTCAGAGGTCTGCTCGTAGTAAACTTCGCCGGTTTCCGCATCTACATACCGGAAAGTCAGATAGCGGGCGTTACGCAGCAGGGAAACATAAATATCGTCAATGGTATCCACATAGCCGTCGCCATTGGGAGAAATAGAAATGTGGCTCAGGTCAAATTCTTCCTCCACATAGGGGTTGAAGCCGGGATAGAAGGAAGCGTGCATACCGCTGAACTCGGTCCACAGCACATTGACGTACTGATTGCCCACGATGATATCCTGCTTGCTGTCTTCTTCCAGCTCATCATCGTTGAAGTCCTCGTCTTCCTCTCCCTCTTCGCCTTCCTCTTCCTCACTTTCCTCACCCTCGGTGGACTCCTCGTCCTCCTGCGTCTGGTCTTCCTCCAGCAGTTCCCAGTAGAAGCCGTCGTCCAGTACGGGGGCGGCATCCCAGTCGCCGTAGAAACCCAGATAAGGCAGGCTCAGGTCAATGCCGTTCACCGCCTCCAGGAAGGTGAAGCCCTCCACATAGCCGCCGTTGGGATAGTAGATATCAAAATATGCTTTATCAGCATTGTTCAGTGCAATGCTGACACTGACCTCCACCGTCTCGCCGACGGGAACCTGCAGCACCTGATCGTTCAGGTCTGCCTCGGAGCGCAGGCCCACCAGAGCGTTCAGATAAGCCTGGACGTCGTCCATATCGGTGGTCTGGTCCTTGTTGATGTCATAACGGAAGGCTTCGCTCTCTTCCACCGCTTCGCCCTTGCAGGTCTGCAGGTAGATGAGATAGGCATCATAGGCATCTGCCGCGCCGTTATGATCCAGGTCATGGGTAAAGAACAGATGGGCAGAGGTTTCTGCCGTGGCTGCCGCAAGCGCTCTGGGCGTACCGGACATAAACAGGCGATCGGGATGATCTTCCAGGGTCGTGTAGTCCTCGGTCTGCACCACAGTGTTCAGGCGATAGTACAGCGGATTGCTGCCAAAGTTATGTACTTGGAAGGTAAAGTCGTAGTTGCCGGTCTTGGCATCGTCATCGCCCAGCTCCGCCTTGGGGGTATCCACACCCTGGACGGTGAGGTAAGCGGTGGTCCGAATGGCCTGGAACGCATTGCCCAGACCGCTACCCTGCTGACGGGGGCTGTAATGCACACCGCTTTCCGTATGCACCAGGGGCACAGAGGTGCTCACCAGCAGGTTCTGCACCAGTTCTCTGGAGGGGATGTCCACATTGGGATGGTTCTCCCGCAGATACTGCATCACCAGAGCCACCAGGCCGGACATATTGGGCGCTGCCATGGAGGTGCCGCTCATGAGGCCATATTCGCCATTGTTGATGGTAGAGTAGATGTTGCCACCGGGCGCGGTAATATCCGGCTCCAGGGACAGGTCCGGGGCCACGCCCCAGGAGGAGAAGTCGCTCATCTGTCCTGCAAACTGGTTGGGCAGCGGGGTGGTATCATCGGGGAAGGAGACGGTCATGCCGGGGTTCTCCTCCAGCATCTGCACCAGCAGTTCTCCATCCTCTTTCATGATGGACACGCAGGGAATGCCGACGGTGCTGCCGGTAAAGTCCATGCCGAATTCACCGGTATCGTTGTTGTATACGATGACAGCCACAGCACCGGCCTTTTCCGCTCTGGAGGCCTTGTCGCCGAAAGTCTCCACGCCACGCTGGATCAGGGCAATCTTGCCGGTCAGATCCAGGCCCTCAAAATCCTCAGCGGCGCCGTAACCCGGCACCAGCACCAGGGGATAGGACTTGCCTTCCAGGCTGGCGATCAGGGGCATCTCATAGGTGCCGGAGGTTTCCACGAAGGCCAGCTTATTGTCTCCGGCAGCCAGGTAGGCACGCCAGATCATGGAGTTTTCCACGCTGGCCACGCTGAGCACGTTGTTGTAAACACCAGGCTGGCTGATAACAGCGTTGTCCGGGTACATGGTCTGATTCTTGTTATCGCCCCAGTTGTTGCCATAGCCGGAGGTATAGTTGTTACCGGCAGCGACGGACAGCACCGTGTTGGTCTCGGAAACGCGATCATAGATGGCGTTGACCTCCTCGGTGGAGGTGGTGAAACCTGCGTTGGTACCCAGGCTCATGTTGATCACATCAGCACCCAGCAGCAGCGCGTCTTCCAGCGCAGCCAGGATGTCCTCTGCAAAGCCGCCGTGGTCGGCGCCGTATACCTTCATCACATACAGCTGGGCATCGGGAGCCACACCCACCACATTGCTGCCTTCCACCTTGTTGGCGGCAGCAATACCGGAAACGTGGGTGCCGTGATCGCCCATCATGTCGTTGTCATGGGTAATATCCAGGTTCTTATCGGCATAGTTGAAGCCGAAGATCACCTTGCTGCTACGATACAGGCCTTCCACCGTCAGCTTTTCGGTCTTATCAATGACAGCCTGTTCATCGAAAATACGGGTAGCATTGAGCTGATCCATCACTGCGGCGATATCGGAGATATCGTAGCTCTGCTCGGTCAGCTTATCCTGGCTCAAGGGGCCAAAATTCTGATGATCCTCGTCAAGACCGGTGTCGATGACGGCGATTTTGATGCCTTTGCCAGTGTAGCCATTGGCCCACACATCCTCACGGCCGACCATGGGACCGGCAGCGGTGGTGAAATACTCCGTATTCACAGGTTGTACGGGTGTTGCGGAGCAGGCCTCATACTTCGGCTGCAGCAGCACCTGCTTAACGCCATCCACCTTTTCGATTTTCTTGATCATATTGTAGGGCACTTCCACGGCGATGCCGTTGAGCAGCCAGGTATAGCTATAGCTGACCTGCAGCTGATCGCCCTTCATAACTTCCTTTTCGATGGCGGCAATGACCTGTTCCTGCTGGGCAGTCAGCGCATCCATCTGTGCCCGGGTCTTGTCATTGTAGACAGCCTTGCTGTCCTGCTCCACTACAGACAGACCGTCCATGATGATAAAGATCTTGACAACCTCGTCTTCCTCGATCTTTTCTACCTTCAAGGCTTCGTCCCACTTGTTGTTGAACAGATTCCGGTCAAACAGGCTGCCGTCCAGCAGTTCGAAGAGAATATTTTCCCGCAGACCGTTTCTGCCGGCGAACCAACTGCCTGCAGCTTCCGCGCCGGGGGCAGCCACAGTCAGCAGCAGGCAAATGGTCAGCAGAATTGCAAAAAAGCGCCGCATACCCATTATCCGTTCCTCCTCTTTCTGATGATCATCACAGCCGCCACCGCTGCCAGGCAAACGCCCGCCACGGCCAGGCCGATCCACAGACCATTGCCGTTCTGATCCGGCTGTACCTGGACGCCGGGATCCGTCTGGCTGGGCTGAGGCTCCTGCAGGCCGGTCAGTGCCTGCTGCAGGCTATTCTTGGCTGCTTCCAGCGCCACGGGAGAAACATGCTCTTGCTGCAGCACCTTCTTGGCACTTTCCAAGGCCGTATTCAATGTGGCCACACTCTCAGGGGTATAGCCCTGGGTATCCTTACCTTCTGCCTCTGCAATGAGGGCCTCCAGGCCGGCAAAGTCCCGCATGGCCACCTGCACAGACTCACCGGTAACGGTGGCTGCGCTGCCCTGGATCAACAAAGAAGCATCATCCGTGCCGGTAAAGTGCAGCTGCAGCAGCATATGGGCGCCCTGGGCATCCATGCCCTCCGGGGCGATCCAGCTGATGCGCACCGTACCCACCGTCTGGGCATTCACAGCGTGGGCAAGCACATAGCTTTCATCCACCTGCTCCTGCACAAAGGTCAGCACCTTTCTGTCAAAGGTGAAGGTCAGCACACCGCTGGCCACGGGGGCATCGGTCCATACGCTGACAGTCAAGCCGCTGTCCGTGGCAGTGGTCTCAAACCAGACGGCTCCGCCTTCGGCAGCCGCAGCCTGGGGACAAAGCGGCACCAGCAACGCCAGAAGCACCAGCAGTACCGCAATTTTTCTCAGGTAATTCATATTGTCCTCCCAAATTTCTCTCTGATTTCTACACGACTGCTACTGACGCATCTGTTATCGATCGCACACATACCGATCCTGTAGATTTGTTGTTCATTATAACTGATGCCCTGTCCCGTGTCAATGCTGCCATTGGTGCATTTTGCCCTATTGGCACGCAAAACGGACATCCGCCTCAAAGAGCAGATGTCCGACTTTTTCAGATCAGGATGCCGTTGCAGTGATCCAGCTCGTGCTGGATGATCTGCGCTGCCCAACCTTCGTAGGTTTTGATGCGGCTTTGCAGCTGCAGATTTTGGTAGCGCAGCCGGATCTTCCGGTAGCGCAGGGTCTTCCGGGGACCACCCAGCAAGCTCAGACAGCTTTCCTCTGTCTCATACGGGCCTTCCGCCCGCAGCAGTTCCGGGTTCAGCATGGCCACCGGTCCCGAGCCGTCATCAAATACAATGATCCGTTTGGTCACGCCGATCATATTGGCCGCCATGCCCACGCAGGTCTGCTGATGGGCCTGCAGCGTATCCAGAAGATCCCGGGCCACCTGCAGATCCGCCTGGGTGGCCGGTTCCGACTTTCTGGCCAGCAGAATGGGATCGTGGATCAGTTCCTTTACCATATGGCTTCCCTCCCGTCGTCAGGGCGTCAGCGACCAGCCATGATCACCGTGATAGATCATAAGCCTGGTCTGTCCGCCATCGATGCAGATATTCTCGCCGGTGATAAAGCCGGCCTTGTCAGAGGCCAAAAACAGCACCATATGGGCAATGTCCAGGGGATTTCCCACCCGCCCTGCCGGCTGCTGGGTGGCATCCGGGCCTTCGTAGACCGCGAACGCCGTGTCGATCCAGCCGGGGCTGATGGAGTTGACCCGCACCTTTCCCGCAAAGCTTACCGCCAGGGCATGGGTCAGCGCCGCGATGCCGCCCTTGGCAGCGGTGTAGCTTTCACTCTGAGGCTGGCTCATCCGATCCCGGGAGGAAGAAATGTTGATGATGCTGGCGCCGGGGGCAAAAAAGGGCGCAAAGAGCTTGCTCAGATAAAACGGCGCCGTCACACCCACCGCCAAAGCCTGCTGGAACTGCTCATAGCTGCACTGGTCGATGCCTACAAACGCCGGCGGCGCATTGTTCACCAGCACGTCCACCCGGCCGTACTGCCGGATGACACTTTGCGCAAACTCCTCCAGTGTGGTCTTCTGTCCAATGTCTCCCACAAAATGGGTGCCCGCGGCACAGTCGATGACGCAGACATGGGCGCCATTCTGCTGAAACTGCTGGGCAATGCACTTGCCAATGCCACCGGCACCGCCGGTGATGACTACCACTTTATCCTGAAACATCCGGATGCCTCCTTCGTGTTTTTCTTTATTATACCGCAACCATACCCTGCGTTGCAAGGGGCGATTTTTTGTGATATACTAAAGAAAACATTCTAAAAGAAGGTGACCTCCCATGAAACTGCTGCTCAACGCTCTGATCAAATTCGCCTGCGGCCTGGCGCTGGTGGGTCTTTTGGTTTTCCTGCCCGCCGGCACATTGCTTTACCCCGGCGCCTGGCTGCTGCTGGGTCTTCTGTTTGTGCCCATGCTGACGGCAGGAATTTGTCTGTTTGTTGCATCCCCGGATCTATTGCGCCGCCGGCTGGACAGCAAGGAAAAGCAGAGCCGGCAAAAGGGTGTTGTGGGCGCCTCCGGTCTGATGTTCCTGGTCGTTTTTGTGGTGTCCGGCCTGGACCACCGCTTTGGCTGGTCCCGGATCCCTCTGTGGGTCACCCTGGCAGCAGCCATACTTTTCCTTTTGGGCTACGGCCTCTACGGTATGGTGCTGCGGCAAAACGCCTACCTCAGTCGCACCATCCGGGTCGAGGAAGGTCAGCAGCTGGTAGACACCGGATTGTATCGTATCGTTCGCCACCCCATGTATTTTGCCACGTTGCTGCTGTTTTCTGCCATGCCGCTGCTTTTGGGCTCCTGGTATGGTTTAATTCCCATCGCTGCCTATCCGCCCATCCTCATTGTGCGTCTGAAGCATGAGGAAGCGCTTCTGTGCCGGGAGCTGCCCGGCTACCGCGACTATTGCCACCGCGTCCCCCACCGCCTGCTGCCCTTCCTTTGGTAAATCCACTCCATGCCTTCCAACCCCATCTCCCTTTTACAGACTCAGGGCCGCCCATTACAGGCGGCCCTGATTTTTGCTCGTCGGATTACTTGCTTCTGTACCGCACATAGTGCTGCACATTGGAGATGCCGTTACCTTCCGTCACTTCCGTGCTGGATTCCAATCCAGAAGTTACCCGTTCATACATAATCTTCCGAAGATGCATCCTGAAAATAGATCGCAGATAAAGTCCCCTCTATGTAGACACACAGATAGATGGCACGTCGTCCAAAGCCGACGCGGTATACATCCCACCGTTTTCCCTGTCGGATCAAGGACCAGAAACGGTATCCATTGAAGAAGTGGCTACCTTTTTTGCTGCAGTTATAGATCAAACAATGACTGCCGTCGGCAAATACACATTGGCCGGACAGCCATTGTCTGATATCACCATTGACTTCTGCCTTTCCTGTTTTTCCCATACTCTGATTCCAGAGCATTGCGATTGCTTCACAGATCCCAACGCCTTTTCCCATGGAAAAAGCCCCGGGCATTGCTGCCCGGGGCTTGCTTG
>RHMF01000359.1_pt1 | contig 19194 bp, 16 predicted proteins | sample 5365151 | NCBI WGS metagenome assembly RHMF01 (sample SAMN10266501, study PRJNA497801) | feces metagenome | isolation source: feces | host: Bos taurus | place: China: Prairie of Fairy Mountain | collected 2017-08-14 | reverse complement strand
AAAAAGTTATACGAATATTAGTAGTATAGGGCTCTGGTGCATACGCACACAAAAAGAGCGTAGAATCATCGCAATCTCTACATCTCTTATCTGGGGTTCTGGAATACCTGTGTATAAAGATATAGTGATACCACAATCCCACGCTTAGCGTGAGAGCAGCCACTATGTTCATCTTGTATACACAATTGAAATTTTCCAGATTTCAGATAACAAGACGAAGCATGCGCTTCTCTTCTTTTCCCACAATGTCTGCCGCTTTGAGACGAAGCCTTCAGCGGCTTAATTTTGTTACGATTCGGTTACAAAAACCGAAATACGCCACAAAATTAGTTGATTTATATCAATTTTCCAAATAATAAGTCCTAAAAGTTTGCGTAAACGATAACGGAAGAGGGTTGCGGCGTAAGCCAAAGGGCTCAGAGGTTGTCTAAAATTTATTGAACACGAAGGAACGAAGAGACGAAGATTTTTGCGCCCTCGACTTCGTATCTTCCTATCTTCGTGTTCCGTTCAAAAAAAATAATTATGCATTATGCATTATGAATTATGAATTATTAAAGTTATGAAGAAGCAAACTTTGTTAACAAACCTAAAGCAACGTTATAAAATATGTAAAAAAAGAGGAAAGGGAGTGGAGTGTATAGGGAAATTGCTATCTTTGTGAATAGAATCATAACAATCGCGTTTGATAAAGTAGATAAAATACGAAAAATAGATTAAATAACCAATAATTAGAGATATGAAACAAGATGAGACTTTTGTAAAAGGAGGTAACAATCCTTATGCACGTTCACATGGTGGTCAACGTACAGGTAGTGAGACTTATATCCCTGGTATGAATGATTATACGCCAGGCAGTGCTCCTCAGGCTGCAAGTCCGCAGGCGAAGCCTAACACGCCCGTGGTGGGATTCTTGTATTCCATCTCGCGTAAGGGTATCGGCGAGTACTGGCCTCTGCATCTGGGAACGAACACGATTGGCCGTTCGGAAGACAACGATATCTGCCTGCGCGAGATGTCTGTATCGAGCAAGCATGCTACGCTGAGCATCAAGCAGATGAAGTCGACGCATAAGTTGATTGCCAGCATCCGCGATACGGGCTCGAAGACCGGTATGTTCCTGAACGACGAGGAGTTGGACTATGAGAACCATACGTGCAAGGCCAACGACATCATCACGGTGGGTGCCAACTATAAGTTGTTGCTGATTCTGATCGACGCCGAGGAATACGGTCTCTCTGTTGCTGACGACTTTGTAGAAGACAAAGAGGCTGGCAATGAGGGCTTTGGATTCCAGACACAGGGTCGTGGCGGATTTGGCGACGATGCTACACAGAACAATTTCCGTCCTTACAGTGCCGACAACCGCAACGTGGATACGGGAACGGTAGACCTGAGCGGTGCGGGCTTTGAGGAGCCAGGCGGCACGGAGATGATGTAAGATGTCGGATGTAAGATGTATGATGTAAGATGCCTTTAATTTATATACAAGGAGAAGAGGAGAAAAAGCGACACATACACTATGAGGTGGACCCCGAACTGCCTTCGCTGGGCGAGGGTGGCATGGGTCAGGTGTTGAAGGGCGTGCAGGTGAATGAGCAGAACGGCGTGCGTCGTGACGTAGCCATCAAGTTCCTGTTTGAAGACCTGCCTGCTCATGCCATTGAGCGTGCCAAGCGCGAGGCTTCCATCCAGATACATAACGAGAATCTGGTGGAGATGTTCGGCTTTATCGAGGTGGTGGAGAATCCGCAGAGTGCGCGCCCCATCAAGCGCTACCATGTGGTGAGCGAGCTGCTGCAGGGCGTGATGCTCTTCGACCTGCTGAATGGCAAGACCACCGACAAGAACGGTAATGAGGTGCCGTTTGCCCAGGAGCTCTATACGAAGTATCAGAACGACCGCTTCGGCTTTGCCGTCTTCATCGTGAAGAATATCCTGTCGGGTCTGATGGCCCTGCACGACAAGGGTTATATCCATCGCGACCTGGATCCGAGCAATATCATGATTACGACGGATAAGAAGGTGAAGATCATCGATTTTGGTATTGCCAAGCAGCTGGACAATCTGAATACGCAAGACCAGCAGCTGACCAGTACGGGCCAGTTTATCGGAAAGGCTGCATACGCCGCTCCGGAGCTGGTGCTGGGCGATGTGCATAACCAGGACAAGACGACGGATATCTATGCCGTAGGTATCATGCTCTTCCAGTTTATCACCGGCAGCATGCCTTTCGAGGGTACGATGGCCGAGCTGATCAAGAAACAGCTGAACGAGAAGATTCCTCTCAAGATGATTCCCTTCAAGGCCGTGCGTAACATCGTGGCCAAGGCGACTGCCAAGAAACAGGCTGATCGCTACCAGTCGGCAGCTGAGATGCGCGTCGACCTGGAACATCTGTCGAAGTCGGACGCTGTCCCCTCTGCTACCAGTACGGGTCAGATGGTGGCCAGTATTGCCGACGTGAAGAGCGGCAAGGGCAAGCTGATTGGTATCGCTGCCGCAGCCGTCGTGGTGTTGGGTGTTATTCTCGGTATCACGCTGAGCGGAGGTTCTGGCGATAAGCAGGACGAGGTGGCCACAGAACAGCCGAAGACGGTGGTCGATCAGGGCCCGGATGTCGGTGTGCTGGTGGCTGATGCCATCAAGCAAATCGAGAATTCTTCAACGGTAGAGGAGGGCGTACAGCAGTTGCAGAAGATAGCCGCAGAACATGGCGATGAGGCAGCTGCTGCCGACGGAGTGGCCTTGCTGGCTGCTCTGACACAGCCTGCCGACATCGAGTATGCCACCGAGGAGATCAAGGCCCTGCGAACCGCTACGGCATCCTGTATCACAAGAGATATCGACAAAGCGCATAGCCTGGCAGAGCAAGCCGTCAAGGCCAACCCCGAGAGCTATAAGGCCCTGTATGAACTGGGTACCGACTATCTGGGAGGTATGTCGCGCATGAATGAAGACCAGAATCTGCAGAAGGCGATGACCTACTTCTCTGACGGACTGAAATACGCCAAGGCTAAAGGTGACCAAGAATACGTGTCGCTCTTTACCACGCGTCTGGACCAAGTGAACGGACTGCTGCTGCAATAGGCGGGCGTAGTAACAAGCATGATATGCCGGGAAACGTAACGAAGAAAGGAAACATCATCTATCTGAATGCCTACGGACGTTGGTATCAGTATGATGAGACACAAGCTCCGCTGGGGGCTGGTGCGATGGGCGTTGTGTATATGGGACAGGATTGCCAGACGCGTGAGCCTGTTGCCGTGAAGCGCGTCGTGGATCGTTACGCCAATAACCCTGAAATCCGCCGACGGGCTCATCAGGAAGCCGATCTCATGTTCAGTCATCCCAATCTGGTAGAGATGTTAGGCTGTTGCGAAGTGGCTCCCCATCAGGGTCCCATCTTTATCATCAGCCGCTACGTGAAGGGTGAGAACATCGACAGGTTCATCAATGCACATGTTCGCTCGCTGCCTAATGCAGAGCACCGCATCTGTGAACTGTTCCTGCCCGTGCTCGATGCCCTTGCCTATATTCATACCAAGGGGATAATCCACATGGACATCAAACCCTCGAATATCATGATGGAACAGGGTCGCAATGTGCGTCTGATGGATCTGGGCATCGCCGATGTCTCAGAAACCATCAACAGCTCTACATCCGGTATGATGGGAACTCCTAAATATGCGGCTCCGGAACAGTTCTCGGATGTGGAAAGCAAGCCACAGCTGACCTCTGCGACAGACATCTATGAGGCAGGAATTACGCTGTATGAGCTGATTACCAAGCAGAATCCGTTCTCAGCCACAACAGTGGCAGAGTCGAAAGCGCTGCACCACGGGATGGTACTTCCCAAGGTGGCAGGCATCTCCGACTCCGTCTTCGAAGTAACCCGCAAGGCAACAGCCATTCGTCCTGAAGACCGCTATCAGAACGCCAATGCGATGAAGATGGCGCTGAAGGCAGCGTTGCCTCCTCGGAATTATTCTAAGTTCGACAGGTTTCTCAAGAAAGTGCAAGATAGCGGAGTGCCTGTCATTTCAGATATACTTAAGCGATAAAACGTATGAATGCAATTAAGACAACCATGCCTTACGCAGGCTATTGGGACACCCGACAGGGAGGCCGCCCGGAGAATCAAGACTCGTGTGGCTTCCTGGATACAGAGAAGGGACTGATTGCCGTGGTCTGCGACGGAATGGGGGGAGGTCCTGGCGGACAACTCGCCTCCACTATTGCCGTTCAGAAAATAGTGGAATACGTAGTGGGCGCTCCTCAGGATATGCCTCGCACTGAAATGGTAGCCAAGGCCATTGAATATGCCCATCAGGCCATTCTGGCGAAAACGGCTGAGACACCTGCCTTGCGAGGAATGGGATCGACGGCAACCGTTGTGTTGATCAACGATCATTCTGCCGTCTTGGGACATGTAGGCGACAGCCGTATCTACCAGTTCCGTCGCGGTAAGAAAATATTCCGTACGGCCGACCATTCGATGGTGGGCGAATTGGTGAGAAACGGTACGCTGACAGAGGAACAGGCCCGACTGTCATCCCAGTCGAACATCATCACCAAGGCGCTGGGCAGTAGATTGACCAATCTGGCAGAAGTGACGGAGCGACCTTATGAGAAGGGCGACCGCTTTATGCTGTGTACGGACGGAATCTGGGGGGCCATGCCTGAACCGGAACTCATCAAGCGTGTGGCGAAGACATCCTCTCTCTCTGGGGCTGTCGACGGTACGGTGCTGGACGTAGACGATATCGGCCGGAAGAGTGGCAACAAGCACGACAATCTGACCATCGCATTATTAGAAACAAAACAAGATTCAATACTGAAAGAGAAAATGAGTAAGAAAGCTTTACGTATTATCATAGGACTGGCAGTTCTTTGTCTGCTGAGCCTGATACTGAACTTGGCATTGATGTTCCAGAATACCGAGAAAGCCCACGATGGCGAAACAGAAGCCATGCTGGTGGAACTCGATCAGAGAGGCAAGCGCATCAGAGCCCTCGAAGACAGTATCAATGTACTTCTGGGCGATGTGGCCAACTCGAAGAACGAAGCCGCTGACGCTACCTTGAAGGCTGCCAAGGAAGTCAAGGAAAATGCTGACAAGGCGAAGGCTGAGGCAGAGCAAAAGGCCAAGGAAGCCAAGGAACACGCCGACAAGGCCAAGGAGGCTGCCGAACAGGCCAAGGATGCTGCCGACGCCATTCAAAAGTCGCGTAGCGGTATTATAGCCCAGCTGACCAAAATCAAAGACATGCAGGAGAACGCCCAGCGTAAGCAGTTGCGTACTACGGTGGCTGACCAGCTGAAGACGCTTGCTGCCAAGGATACGAAGAACAAGGCTGCTTATGACGATGTCAGGGAGAAACTCGGCAATAAGGTTGCCGCTGAGAATTCCGATATGAGCAAAGGCCATTATAATATCCTGATTAAGAAACTTCAATCCATCAAATAATAATGCCTATGAAGACAGTAACGATAGGACGCGGCGACGGCTGTAACATCATCATCGATGACGAGATGATGAGTCGGCGCCATGCGATTATCAAGATTCCTACTTTCGGGGGGATGGAGATTGTGGACATGAGCAAGAACGGCACTTTTGTCAATGGCGTTCGTATTCGTTCCAATGTGCCAATCCCTATCTCGAGAAAGGATGTGGTGAACTTTGCCGATGTGCAGACATTGGACTGGTCGAAGGTTCCCGACCCGCTGAAGTATTATAAACTGGGTGCTCTTATCGTGGGAGGACTCATTGTGCTGATCCTGGCCATATTGTTGGCGAAAAGCCTGTTCAGCGGCTCCAAGGAGGAACCTGTAAAACCAGCGACAGAGCAAGTGACAACGCCTGCTCCGGCCATCGAGAAGGAAGCAGAGTCTGCTGTTGATGAACCGGCACAGGAATCGAGCCAAGACGAAGCTGAGCCTCAGAATCCTGCTGCTTCGGATGACAAGGATGCCCAATCAGAATACGTTGATCCTGTCAGAGAGTTTAACAAGTCTGTACAGGTGAACAAGGCTAAGCGCGAAGCTGAAGAGAAGGCTCGTCAGCAGAAAGCCAAGGAACAGCAGAAGCAAAAGCAGAAAGACAGCCAGAAACAGAAGGATGCTTCGTCGCCTTCAAAGGACAAGTCTTCCGGCAAAGAAAATAAAACAGTAGTCATATAATTAAAACCTAAATAGCTATGAAGATTATTAAAATTGGTAGTTCGCAGTCATGCGACCTCGTATTGGACAGCCAATACGTCAGCAGTTTACATGCAGAAATGACCATTCTTGACGACGGGCAGATTATCCTGGAGGACAAGAATAGTAAGAACGGTACTACGGTAGGCAACAAGAAAGTGGAGCCAGGTAGGGAAGTGAACGTTCAGCGTGGTGACAGAATCTCTTTCGCCGATGTTCCATTGGTATGGGCCAAGGTTCCTGTGCCAGAGAAGCTCACCAACTATAAGAATGTGTATAACATCGGTTCCAACTATCGCAATGAGATTATTCTGAACAGTCAGACCGTGAGCCGTTTCCATGCCTCTGTCAGAGTGGGTAAGGACGGTAAGACCTATATTCATGACAACGGCAGCCGCAATGGTACAATGGTGAATGGTGTGAAGATTGCCGCCAATAAAGATGTCCGTATCAAGAAGGGTGATAATATTGTTTGTGGTACGGACGATGTGACGGATCAGATTGCCGCTGTGATGCCAAAGACCAATATGACCATGATTTATGGTATTGCCGGTGTCATTGGCGCCCTGATTCTCTGTGGGCTGATCTATGCTCTTTGGCCAAGTGGAAAGAATGAGCCTGCTCTTGGACCTGATACGACTTATGTTGCTTCAACTCCTTCCAGCGTTTCGCCAGAGAAATATCGCAATACCGTGGTGTTTGTGGGTGCACAGTATCACTATATCGCTGAGTTCGAGGACAATCCTATTCCTGACTCTTGGAATGGTAAGATTGAGGACATCGGCATACTGGAGCAGACCAATACCATTCGTCCATATACTGCAACAGCGTTCTTCCTCGACCGTAACGGCTATATGGGAACCAATCGCCATGTGGCAGTGCCCTGGGAGTATCGCTCCAAGGAAGAAGATAATCTGATTCGTGAATTGGTTGAGTATCGTATAGAACTGATGCGTCGTACCTGCATGTATATCCGTTCCGGTGGTGACGACAGTTTCACTGGTAGCGACAAGCTTGGCAGAGACTTCTCCAAGGAAACGATGGTTAAATTCAGCCAGACAGATTTTGGTAAGGCTATTATCGCTCATATTTCAAAATATGGAAATGCATGGGCTCCCGAGTTGAACAAGATTGTCAGTCGCTTGAATAGGAGTCGTTACAATATCACCGGTGCTATCGACTATATCATGGTAGGCTATGCTGGACGTAACTACACGCATGCAGATGAGTTCCAGCGCTGCGATGTCATCTCTGAATCGAAAGATCCGGATATTGATGTTGCTCTGCTTCAGCTGAACGACAAGAAGACACCAGATCATGTGGAATTGGTTTTCAGCCCTTCACAGTTTGAAACCGAGCGTTTGGTTCCTTTGAAGGATAAGCTCTACGCCATTGGCTATCCTGCTGGTCTGAGCTGGGCACTCGACAAGAAGGCTAAGTCTCTGGAACCCAGCATCAAGGAAACCAAGTGTAGCAAGGAGCCAAGCAAGTACGACTTCGAAATCCAAGAGCAGTCGGTTGGCGGTAGCAGTGGTTCACCTGTATTCAATGAAGCTGGTCAGCTGGTCGGTGTTCTTTGGGGTGGTACCAGCATAGCCGGTGGCTTTACCAAGGTCATGCAGTCGAAGTATCTGAAGAAATTGTGTGACGAAGAAGGTGTGAAATAATGAATCACAAGAAAAGTCTTATCATATTAATCATGTGTCTTGCCCTGCCATTGGTGGGGCAAGCACAATCTGCACATTGGGCACTGACTCCGACCTATCAGTCCATCACCCGATTCTCGCCCACCTTGTTTAAGGTGAAAACGGCGATGAGCTCGGGTATTTGTGATATGGAGGAGAAATGGGTCGTGTCGCCATCGATGGATTCTATTACCAATATTACCAACGGATTTGCTTTGGCAATGACGAAGAGTAAGGATAAATACCGCATCGTGTATATTATCAAGGAAAATGGAACCCGCGAGGCAGTGAAGGAAGAACTCTATGCCGGAGAATATTCGTATTTCACGGAAGACCGTTGCCCTGTGGAGAACAAGAAGGGGAAATATGGCTATATGGATCCCTCGGGTAAGTTGGCTGTGGCTTGCACCTATACTGCCGCTCTTCCGTTTAAGAACGGAACGGCTTATGTGTCGAAGGAGAAAGGCGGATTCGCCGGTTTGTGGAATAAGGTGACCAAGAAAGGCAAATCCAATGTATTTCAGGTCGACAAGAACGGAAAATCCGTTGCAGCAGATGTCAACTTTGAGGTGGTTAAGAGTCAGACGATGATCAAGCAGGGCGAACCGTATACAGAGGCTCCTGATGCCTCTTACCAGCGTTTCTCCAACGACAAGCTATATGGTTATAGAAAGGGAAACAGCATTCTCTTGCCGGCTCAGTTTGAAGAAGCTGGACGCGTGGTTGACGACTGTGCTATTGTGATGGTCGACCATCAGTTTGGCGTCGTTAAGTTCAATAGTGCGACGATAGAGTGTAAGGTCAGCGAGTCGAAAGGCACTTTGAAGGCTGAGGCTACCATTCCTTCTGTTTGGGAGAACAAGATTGCTACCATCACTCGTATTGTGAATGATGCCTCTCAAAAGGAGTTTGAAATGGAGGGAACGGGTACAGAGCGTAAACTGGAGGTAGATGTCTCTAACGAGAAGGGAACGAAAGTCTACGAACTGGCTTGTGAGAAACTGATACTCTGGCGTAGTAAAAATAGGATAGATCCAGGACCAGGTCCGACGCCAACTTCTGGCGGAATATCAGTCAGTGCCCCATCTACTGTTCAGGCAAATAAACAGAATGTCTGCTCAGTAACGATTACGGTGACCAATCGTGGCAGTTCAGCCAGAAACATTTCCATCTCGTTGAGCACCGGCCAAAAAAGTTCTATCAAGTTGGGAGCTGGTAAATCAGGTTCGGTAACGGTCAAGGTGCCTGTAACCAAGAATACGAAGTGTACGATTACGGCCAGCGGCGGTGGAGTTTCGAGCTCTTGCTCTACTAATCTGATAGCAAAAGTTATAATTTAAAGAAATTCTATGGTGAAAATCAATCCATATTTACTGGTACTGGTGTCGATGTTTCTGTCGACACCAGTTCTTGGCCAGGAAGCCAAATCTGACAAACTGATTCTGATGGATGGAAGCAGTGTGGAAGGACGCATTACGGTGCAGCATCCTGGCAGGGACATTGTCTTTTTGCAGGAGAATAAGGAAACGACTTATCCCCTAGAAAATGTCTTGGCGATTGATCGCGTGTTGCGTTCGGAAGATGTGATATCCGGCCTTAATGACGTGATAGAGACGAGGGATGGTCAGGTTTACAGAGGACAGATTTCCAAACAATTGTTGGGCAAGTCTGTATATCTGACAGGAGCCGATGGTGAGGTGAAAATCATCAAGAATGAGGATATCGCTTGCCAGAGGAAGGAAAAAGTGAATGCGGAACAGTCGCTTTTCGAACAAGCTCCTTATCTTGATGTTGTCGTTACGAAGGATGAGAAGTATCAGGGAGTTATTGTGTTGCAAGACTATGGCTCTGACAAGGAAGCCAGTTTCCTTCGTATCGAGAATTCCAACGGAGATCTGCATAAGGTCGAGATTTCTGCGATTACTGAGATGCAGCGTATTCTGAATGAGGAATATACTCCTCTTAAAGACTTCAAGGTAGGTGATGAGGAACTCTATTTCAATAGGAATCTTGCAGCGTTGATAGCGTATACGACAGATAAAAACGGCGACTTTAAAGTTCCATTGGGGACATTACAGGTTCCGTCTGTTGGTCAACCCTTGGTTATTGAGACCAAAGATACACCTGTCAATCAGCAAGGCATCCTTATTCGTGCCAACGTCGACGATACTAAGAAAAAGAAGGCTCTGTCGTTCGGTTACCAAGATATGGTATTGTCTCCGATACAGCCGGCATCGACAACATCGGTGAAGCAGATACTTCGCAAAGAATTCCAAGTACAGCCAGGTTATTATGTCTTCTTCATACCACAAGACAAGAAGGTATATGCCTGTGAAGTAAAATGACGATTGAACCGATAGCTTATTTCCACTCTCCGTTCACCTCGAAATTCGGGGTGCCTCGGCAGAGTGGAATTATTCATGAACTCAAAGGTACTGTTGTGTTTACCAAAGCGTATGCACAGGCAGAGGCGCTGAGGGGGCTGGAGGCGTATGACTATCTGTGGCTGATTTGGGGATTCTCAGAAAACGAAAAGGCGGAGAAACATCCAACCGTTCGGCCTCCATTGCTGGGTGGTAATGAAAGGGTAGGGGTATGGGCTACGCGCTCACCCTTCCGTCCGAATAATCTGGGACTTTCTTCCGTCCGTATCCTTGCCATCCATCCGGAGATTCCCAGTATTGAGGTGATGGGAGCCGACCTGATGGATGGTACGCCTATCTACGACGTGAAGCCTTATCTGCCGTATGTGGACAGTCATCCGGAAGCACGTGGCGGTTTTACCGACGACCATGTGTGGCAGCGACTGGAGGTGGTGGTGCCCGATGCATTACGTGCTGATTATGCAGCAGAGCAGTGGCGGGTGATTGAGGAGGCGCTTTCGCTGGATCCGCGTCCGCATTATCACGACCAGCAGGACAGGGTGTATGTGATGCCCTTTGCCGGTAAGGAGATTCATTTCAGTGTAGCGGAGGGAGTCTTGAGCATTCTCAAGATTGTGTAGCATCCAATCGTCCGCGCCAGAGATATTTGCGTGTCTCGTGAATCAGGATGCCACTCAGAGCCAGTAGTGATATCAGGTTGGGGATGGCCATGAGTGCGTTCATACAGTCGGCCAGATTCCAGACAATACTCAGGTTCATGATACTGCCGAGGAAAACGGCAATAATATAGACGACTCGATAGACGAGTACCCACCGACTTCCTTTCAGATATTCTACCGCACGCTCCCCATAATAGCACCATCCGAGGATGGTAGAGAAGGCAAAGGTAAGTAGTCCGAACGTAAGCAGAGGTGTTCCTACAACGGGGATCTTGGCGAAAGCCACCTTGGTCAGCACGGCACCATTCTCGAAAGTGATGTCGGGATAGGCCAGCACACTGCTGACAATGACAATACCGGTCATGGCGCAGATGACAACCGTATCCCAGAAAGTACCACTACTGGAAACAAGAGCCTGACGGACAGGATTGCGCGTCTGGGCTGCAGCAGCTACGATAGGGGCAGAACCCAGTCCCGACTCGTTGCTGAACAGACCGCGGGCAATACCATAGCGTGCAGCCATCATAACAGTTGTCCCAACGAAACCGCCTCCTGCTGCCTGTGGACTGAATGCCGAGGTACAGATGAGTTGGATGGCTGGCCAGACGTAAGTGGCATTGATACATATTATATATATACAACCAGCCACATAGAAGAAAGCCATGAAGGGGACAAGCATCGAGCAGACGCGAGCGATACTGCGGACACCGCCCAGTACGACAGCACCGGTCAGTGCACAGACGATGGATCCCGTGATATAGGGTGAAACGTGATAGGTCTCATTGGTCAGAGTGGCAATGGCATTAGCCTGAACGGTGTTACCAATGCCGAATGAGGCACAGGCCGTGAAAAAGGCAAACAGTACGGCCAGCCATTTCCATCCTAATCCGTATTCCAAGGCAAACATCGGTCCACCGATGATCTTCCCATCGGGTTTCTTCTTCCGATACTTGATGGCCAGCAGTCCTTCGGCATATTTGGTGGAGATGCCAAACACGCCCGTCAACCAACACCAGAGAACAGCCCCAGGGCCTCCTAAGGCAATGGCTGTGGCCACGCCGATAATGTTTCCGGTTCCTATGGTAGCAGCCAGGGCTGTGGCTAAAGAGGCAAACTGCGAGACATCTCCTGTTGCGTCTTGATCACGCTTGATGGAGAGTCGGATGGCCTTGAAAATATAGCGTTGGGGAAAGCGCAGGATAAAGGTTAGATAAAGGTGTGTGCCTAACAAAAGGATAATCATTGGCCATCCCCATAGAAGGCTACTGAAATCGATGAAAAATTGATTGAGAGCTTCCATTCCGATTTATTCTTTGAAAACAACTTTAACTTCCTTGAATCCCATGCTTTTCAGCACTTGCGTTACCTGCGCCAGTCCGTTCTCCTTGGCACTCTGTAGATGATGTTTTGTCAGTCCTCGTTGTAACATCCTGCGGTAGGCCCGTTTTAGCATGGCCTCGCGGTCTTGTGGTGCCCAGCTGCCACTTTCGTAGAAACTCTTGGTGCGTGCCTCATCCACGAAATCACGGTCAAGCAGTCGTATCGCGGGCATTGTTACAGCTACGGTATCACCTCGGGCGACAATCCATCCAGGCTCCACTTCCTTGAGGTTGACGCCCAGTCGCATCGTACCATAATAGATACGCGCCAGATGATCATCGGAAATCAAGCCTTTGCGAATAGTATCAACCAGCTCCTCGTCGCTGATAGACAGAAACTCCCATTCGCCAATAGCCTTGATACGTTGGATCTGCTGGGGGGTGATGTCGATGGTCTGGTCGGCTCCTACTTCGACACGGCTTGAACGGAGGTCGCGGTATATCCATCCAACCAGCAAGGCCAGTATGATGACACCTACGGCCCACATGCCTAATGTCGCTATGCCTTTATTTTTGATGGTCATGTTCTGTGTTTATATGAATCAACGATTTGAGGTCCTGCAAGCCATAGTCCTTGCGAAACTGGATGGTGATGTCTTCTTCCTTGTAACCCATCTGACTGATGAGTGGAACGAGAACGCGGGCGGCATTGATCTTGGCAGCTTGGATAATTCCCAGTTGCGGGATACTGGCAATAATGGCAGCCCTTCCCTGTTGCTCGTAGTTGCTCATCTCTGCATCAGTGAAGTGGGCTCTCATCAGTCCTACATATTCCTTGATGTTTTTCTGGTCAATCTTCGAGCTGGTCAGTGTCACTTGAGGGTCGGGCAGTATGACGGTGATTTTTCCGTTGTCCCTCTCCACATTCTTTTCAGAGAAGTCGCTCATATCGATATACGCCTTCAGCGTGGCATCCATGGGGATGGCAATCTTGCGGTCGCCCAGTGGCATTGCGATATTGAAGTCCTGAGTGAGGAAAGTGCCTTTCAGACGGATGACATCGTCGTGCGTCACAATCTTGTGGATCTTGTATTCGGTCGTATAGATACGGGAACAATGCTGTACCTGAGTGATGAGGAAAGGGAGGAAGTCGACAGCTTCCTTCACAGCAGGTTCACTCTCTGTCTGCTTTGTCTGTTGCGTACAGGCGACACAACAAACGGCTATGATTCCTATCCACCAGATTCGTCGCATGGTAAACAAATTACTCTTGTAATTGACGGGAAACATCAAAAAAAGTCTTCAGCTTTGATGCTCTCTTGTAGTAGGCTTGATGTTCTCTCGTGTATTGTGAAGGAATGGTAGCCCCTGAGTAGGTTTCCTCCAACAGGCTTGTCTGCTGGTTATTTACCTTTACTATTGCCTTGAAGAGTTTTCCTCCTTTGTAGTAGAATCGGAATTCTCCACCGGAGAAGTCGTCGACGTCGGGATTCTTGGCATAGATAAATTCTATGTTTCCTTTGCTATCGTAGAGATACTCTTCGTAGAACGGACGTCCTCCGTAGTTATACTTATAGGTGGCAAATTCGAGTGCACTCCATATAACCTCGCCATAGTCATTCTCTTTGGTCGATTCAAACATCATTAATTGCTCCTTGTGATAACCAGAGCCAGGGAGGTTGGTGACATAGCTGTATTGGCGATAGTCGGGTGTTGGATACATATCCTCGGAATTCATCAGCTCAGTATTCGTTTTCACACGTTCCTGCATGTCGGCATAATGCTTTCTGATGGAACTCAATGCGTCTTGCGCATTCATCGTTTGACAGCAAAGTATCATACATGCAATAATACCTGTCATTCTCTTGAATCTTGTCATCATATCCTTATTCTTGAATTCGAGGGCAAAAATACGAAAAAAAACCGAATTAACTTTATTTTCTGCAAACTTTCCTTTCCTGTTAGTAGGCTTATTGGATATTTTTCTTACCTTTGCACGGCAATGAAACAGGATAGATATGTAGGACTGACGGAAGAGGAAGTCCTGGCGAGTAGGCAACAACATGGTGCCAATGTGCTCACAGAACCGGAACGGACCCCTTTGTGGAAACGCTTTCTGGAGAAATTCTCCGACCCGCTGATTGTTATCCTATTGGTGGCAGGAGTGTTGTCGATAGGCATTTCTTTTTATGAATATTTTTCCTTGCACCTGGACCCTACAGTATTTTTCGAACCCATCGGCATCTTTGTGGCTATTTTGCTGGCAACAGGGATGGCTTTTCTCTTTGAGGTAAAGGCTGACAGAGAATTCGCGATACTGAATCAGGTCAATGATGAAGAACCTGTCATGGTCATTCGAAATGGGCAGGCGCAACAGATAGCTAAATGTGATGTTGTTGTCGGTGACATTGTCAGCATCACTACTGGTGATGAGATTCCTGCCGACGGTCTGCTGTTGGAGGCTGTCTCCATGAATGTCGATGAGTCGACGCTGACGGGTGAACCTGTATGTGCGAAGAGCATCAAGGAGGAGGACTTTGATGCCGATGCCACCTTCCCCACCAACCATGTTTTGCGTGGTACCAAGGTGATGGAAGGACATGGTGTGTTTCGGGTATTGGCTGTTGGAGATGCCACGGAAAACGGAAAGGTGTATGAGGCAGCACAGATTGATGACAGTGTCAAGACACCGCTGAATGAACAGTTGGACCGTTTAGGCGGACTGATAGCCAAAGCCAGTTATCTGATAGCAGCATTGGTCATTTTGGGGCGCGTTTTGATGTTCTTCGTCTATGAGGACTTTGAGCTGCTGAAATTTGTCGCCTATGTTTTGCAGACCGTGATGATTGCAGTTACTTTGATAGTGGTTGCGGTTCCTGAGGGACTACCTATGGCGGTGACATTAAGTCTGGCCTATAGCATGCGACGCATGTTGAAGACCAATAATCTTGTGCGCAAGATGCATGCCTGTGAGACAATGGGGGCTACAACGGTTATCTGTACGGATAAGACGGGGACGCTGACGCAGAATCAGATGCATGTCTATGAGACGCTCTTCCAATCTGGTTCGAGTCAGGACAGCATCTATCAGGGAATAGCTGTCAATACTACCGCCGTGCTGAATATTTCCGAAGGGATGAAACCCGTGGTGCTTGGTAATCCTACAGAGGGTGCCTTGTTGTTATGGTTGTACGAACAGGGTGTCGGCTATCAGTCTCTAAGAGACCAGGTGACCATAGAGCAGGAATTGCCTTTCTCGACAGAGCGCAAGCTGATGGCTGTCGTGGTTCGTTCAGGGCAGGAGAGAATATTATATGTAAAGGGAGCCCCGGAGATCGTCTATTCCCATTGTATTAGGATTAGCGACGAAAAGGATTTTACCCGGCGTCTGACCGACTATCAGGAACAAGCTATGCGCACGCTGGGATTTGCCTATCAGCGATTGACGGATGAGGACTGCCCCATCAAAGATCAGCAATTGGTAACATCCCATCTGACTTTTCAGGGCGTTGTTGCCATTTCCGATCCCGTTCGACCTGATGTCCCTCAGGCAGTTAGGGAATGTCTGGATGCAGGCATTGCCGTTAAGATAGTAACAGGCGATACTCCTGCAACAGCCAAAGAGATAGCTCGGCAAGTAGGAATCTGGGAGGAAGGAGACGGCGACCGGCAACTGATAACGGGACCTGAATTTGCGGCTCTGACGGACGAGGAATTGCTCGACCGTGTGTCCGATCTTAAAGTGATAGCCCGAGCCAGACCGATGGATAAGAAACGCCTGGTAGAGGCGCTGCAATCGTTGGGACAGGTCGTTGCAGTTACAGGTGATGGAACCAATGATGCTCCAGCCTTGAAGGCTGCTCATGTGGGACTTTCTATGGGCGATGGAACGTCGGTAGCCAAAGAGGCTTCTGATATTACGATTATCGACAACTCGTTCAGTAGTATCGGACGGGCTGTGATGTGGGGACGTTCATTATATCGGAATATCCAACGTTTTATACTCTTCCAGATGACGGTTAATGTGGCAGCCTGTCTGACGGTATTGGTAGGAGCCTTTATGGGAACGGAGGTTCCTCTGACAGTCACCCAGATGCTATGGGTGAATCTCATTATGGATACCTTTGCGGCAATGGCCTTGGCATCGTTGCCTCCTTCTTCTTCTGTGATGAAGGATAAACCTCGTGACCGGCAAGCCTTTATCATCAGTCACGGGATGGGTTGGCAGATCATAGGCGTTGGCATAGTCTTTTTCTTCATCTTACTGATTTTGCTTTACAAATGGGAGAGAAACGGATGGTCTCTGTATGAGCAGAGTCTCTTCTTTACCTGTTTTGTGATGCTCCAATTCTGGAATATGTTTAATGCCCGGGCTTATGCTACTGGCGACAGTGCCTTGAAGATAAAGGGTTGCCGTGGTTTCCTGTTGATAGCCTCGTTGGTATTCTTTGGCCAGATTCTGATAGTCACTCTCGGAGGGAAAATGTTTAATGTGACACCATTGTGCCTGAAAGACTGGCTGGTCATCATCGGCAGTACCTCCTTCGTATTATGGATAGGAGAGGGATGGAGATGCCTGTGTGCGAAAAAACTATAGGATTTTCTTGTTTTTTTACGTATATAATCGTATCTTTGCATCATCAATTAAATTAAAAACGGATGAAAACGAACAAACTAACCCTCTTGATAGTGGGATGCTTGGCACTGACTATGGTGGCTTGTAGTGGAAAGAAAAAAAGTGATGATATCATTACAACACCGGTGGAGCAACCCAAACCGCAGGGACCCGTTCGTTTGCAACCCTATACCGATAGCAGAGACGTCAGTTGGATAGGACGTTCCTATCATCTGGAGATCAACCGTCAGTCGACCGACTCCCTTCCGATGGTGAAAGACGAGTACGGGCAGCAGTTTGTTGATAACTATATCACCTTGGTGGTATCGCGTGAGGACGGCTCCAAGTTCTATAGTCATCGGTTTACTAAAAAAGACTTCGACAAGTATCTTGACGACGATTATCGGAACACGGGTATCCTGGAAGGTCTTGTGTTTGACAAGGCTGAAGGCGATTGGCTGGAGTTTGCAGCCAGCGTCAGTCATCCTCAAACTGACGAATATATCCCCCTGATTGTACGCCTCTCACGAATGGGTGAAATATCTATTAAGCGTGATTCCCAGATGGATACAAGCGCTACTGATGAGGAGAAAGAACAGGGAAAAGAAGAAGAGGGAAATTAAAAGAACAGCGACTTCCATTGCAGACTGAAGGTTGGCATGTCAGGCATAATGATGTCTGCTCCTTTTTCGGCTAACTTGGAGTCGGGCAATGGACCAGTATTGACTGCTATGGTAAAACATTGAGCAGCCACAGCAGCCTGTACTCCCAATGGTGCATTCTCTACCACGATGGCTTCCCATGGTTTGACACCGGCTTTCTGCATACCAACCAGATAGGGGTCGGGGGCTGGTTTGCCGTGAGTTACGTCAAAACTGGTGACAATCAAGTCGTGGTGGATGAGCCCCTTGTAATCGGTCTCTAATTTGTCTAACAGGGTACGTTGTCCGCTACCAGTAACCACACAGATTTTCAGTCCGTCAGCTTTGATCTGTTTCATGAGTTCTTCTGTTCCCTCCATCTTTTTGGCAGGTGGACACTGGCTGAAGTATGAAGCCTTCAGGTCGTAGAGTTTTTGGGCTTCTTCATCACTGATTTCGCGGTTCCATTGCTGGCGTGCTTTCAGCTTGATGGTCTCAACACCACGCATCCCTTCGTAGAGATAAGCCTCACTCTCCTCCATCTGAATGCCTGCTTCAGCCATTGCACGATGCCAGGAGTGGGCATGGTTGGGCATAGAGTCGTAAATGACGCCATCCATGTCGAAAAGCACGGCTTTGGGGCTAAACTCCTCAAAGCCGTGCTTCGCTAAATATCGTTGAATAGTATCGTTCACCCTTTACCCTTCTTTAGATAAACGCTCCTTGATGGCTTTCGAATCTGCTTCGTAGCCTGGTTTGTCGAGCAGGGCAAACATATTCTTCTTATAGGCTTCTACACCAGGCTGGTTGAATGGGTTGACACCCAAAATGTTACCACTGATGCCGCAGGCGATTTCGAAGAAGTAGATCAACTGTCCAATATAGTATTCGTTCAGTTGTGGAACATTGATGCGGATATTGGGAACTCCACCGTCCACATGGGCCAGACGGGTACCGAGCTCTGCCATCTTGTTCACTTCGTCGACGCGCTTGCCGGCCAGGAAGTTCAGACCATCCAGATTTTCTTCGTCATTGGGGAAGAGCAGAGTGCGATTGGGCTCTTCAATGCTGATGACTGTCTCGAAAATAGTGCGTTCGCCATCCTGAATCCATTGACCCATAGAGTGCAGGTCTGTCGTGAAGTCGCAGGAGGCAGGGAAAATACCCTTCTTATCCTTACCTTCAGACTCTCCGTAGAGTTGTTTCCACCATTCGGAGAAGAAGTGGAGTTTGGGCTGATAATTCACCATAATCTCAATCTTCTTGCCAGTGCCATACAAGCCATTACGTACAGCAGCATATTGTGCAGCCAGGTTTTCTTCGAAAGGTGAATTCTGACCGCAGGTCTTCTCCATATCAGCAGCACCCTGAACGAGTTGCTTGATGTCGAAGCCGGCACAGGCAATAGGTAACAGACCTACTGGTGTGAGCACAGAGAAACGTCCACCTACATTGTCGGGGATTATGAAACTCTTGTAGCCTTCCTTGTCGGCGCAGGTACGGGCAGCACCGCGCTTGGCATCAGTTACGGCGACAATCACATCCTTAGCCATTTCCTTTCCCATCTGTGCCTCGCATTGTTTCTTCAGCAGGCGGAAGGTCAGGGCTGTTTCTGTGGTTGTACCAGACTTGGAGATGTTAATGACGCCGAACTTCTTGCCTTTCAGATATTCAGTCATCTCCGAGAGAT
>RHMF01000465.1_pt1 | contig 19216 bp, 15 predicted proteins | sample 5365151 | NCBI WGS metagenome assembly RHMF01 (sample SAMN10266501, study PRJNA497801) | feces metagenome | isolation source: feces | host: Bos taurus | place: China: Prairie of Fairy Mountain | collected 2017-08-14 | reverse complement strand
AGCTAGACCATTGGATTTTCCTCCAGCTTCCGAAGTCTATGAAGCAGGGCTGCACATATACCGTCAGCATACCGGAGGGTATAGGTGCCGATGCTTCTATGGCTGATGTGACCTTCGACATATGGTCGTCGGTGTCCGAGGCTGTACATGTCAACATCATAGGATATTCACCTGAAGAAGAGACGAAGGCTGCGGACCTTTATCTGTGGCTTGGTGATGGAGGCCAGAGGGATTACTCGTCTTTCGAGGGGAACAAGGTATGGCTCTATAATGTCAGGACCGGAAAGAAGCAGAAAGCCGGAAAGGTGGACTTCTGGATGAGCTCTGAGGCATCCGGTAAGGAGGCTAACAAGAAGAATATGACGGGCTCGGATGTGTGGAACATCGATTTCAGAAATGCAGAACCGGGTCGTTACCGCCTCGTGGTCGAAGACGTGGGATGCAGCATGGACTTCGATATCAGCAATGAAATATATTTCCAGCCATATCATTATTCATTAAGAGGATATTATTACATGCGTCTGGGCGAGCCGATCGATCCTCGAATCACTCCTGTGCCTCGCCAGCCGCAGTTCATTCCGGGGGAGAATCCGGAGGGCCTGGTGATTTACAAGACGGATATGCATCCATGGCATCCGGACTGGAGAAAATTAAGGGGAGACGTGTGGGATGAGCCTCATTTCAAATTGCCGCAGGAGTCGGAATTCTGGAAACATAGGCTTCCGGGCAATCCTGTAAACGAGATCGTCCGTGGCGGTCATTCCGATGCAATGGACTGGGACCGTCACCTCGCTCATGTCAGCAACATTTATGACCTGCTTCTTCCCTATATACTCACGGGCGGACGTCTTTCGGAAGATAATCTGAGCATTAGGGAAAGCGGAAACGGTATTCCTGACCTGCTGGATGAGGCCCGTAATGAGGTCGACTTCTTCTTGAGCATCAGAGATGGAGAGGCTTATTCGCAGGGAGTTACAAATCCGTCGTCAGACTGGACGGTTATGTATCAGGCGGGGTGTACGACCATGGCCGCATGGGCTAATGCCGCAAACTGTGCGATGCTTGCTGAGGCATTCAGGATCCATGGCAACAAGGCTCTCTGCGACTATTATACGGCAGAAGCCGTCAAGGCATTCCGCTTTGCAGAGAAGCAGGTGGTCAGCCAGCTTGATGACTGGCAGAATATCGGCACTTCAAGCATGCGTGGCCGTGATTTCAAGCAGATGGCGGCGGCTTTCATCTATAATCTCACAGGTGACAGACAGTGGGAGGATGTAATGGTGGCCGAAAGTGTCGTGAAGGACGGTGTCGCTCCTCTGTTTGCAAAGGAACATCACAATCAGTATTATCAGATATGGGGTGCGGCGGCGTACCTGACCTGCTCGCAGGAAAGGCATTATCCGGAGTATTATGCGGATCTCGTGGAGAGCGTGAACAGGCAGGCGGATGAAAATAATGTATGCCATATGTCAACTCGTCCTTCGCGCAGGACAGCAAATGATCCTCGCTGGCAGACGTCGGAGAATCTTCAGATGGTGCTCCTGGCCCATTATATCGCTGATACGGATCAGAGGAGGGAGCTGCTTGAGCAGGCGATGTACATCGAGGCCGGATGGGGACTTGGCAGAAATCCATCCAATACCGTCGAGATGACCGGACTGGGGGAGCGTCACATCATTGACTGCTACACGACCGGTCGCAATGACGGCGTTCCGGGCTCACATCCGGGCCAGACTCCGTTCAACGGCACAGAAACCTGGTCTCCAGGAAACGGCGGAGACGCAAGGATCATCCTTGGCAGATGCTATCCGGACTGGTATACCGGCGGCTGGCCTCATCAGGAATCATTCTTCAACATCCGCTACATGTGGGTCAACGGTGAATTCACTCCACGCGAGACAATGCGCGGAAAAATGGCACTTCTGGCTTATCTGTACGGCATCAGGAAATAAAGATATCTTTTTACATTGAATATATCAGTTTGTATATGGAACAGAACTTAAACTTTGAGTACAGAGGCTTTAAGGCCAATGGCTTTGTCATGCTGTTTGCAATCATTGCAGTCATCGCAGCCGGAATCTGGGGAATAGTGCACGCCGTAAATGTCAGCAAGGGGCTTACAGCGATCCTTGGTGCAGCCGGTATTCTCGTCGCATTGATATCTCTTATAGGACTGATGGTCATCGAGCCTAATCAGGCCAGGGTGCTGGTGTTCTTCGGAAAGTATCGCGGAAACTTCCTCAAGGAGGGCTTCTGGTGGGTCAATCCTTTCATGAGCGTAAAGAAGATATCCCTTCGTGCACGCAATCTCAACGCAGATCCTATCAAGGTGAATGACAAGATGGGTAATCCTATCATGATCGGTCTCGTGCTTGTATGGAAGGTCAAGGCAGGGGAAATCTATAAGGCGGTGTTCAATATCGATGCTCCGAAGCAGGCAACAACTACCACCAAGAATGCCAATGGTCAGGTGGACATATCTGTCGCGAATGCAAGTGAGACACGAATGGATGCTCTTGCCAACTTTGTGGCCGTGCAGAGCGATGCGGCTCTCCGTCAGGTGGCGGGATATTATGCATATGACAATACTTCGGCGGAAGAGGGCGAACTCAGTCTTCGCTCCAATGCTGATGAGATAAATGACCAGCTGGAACAGAAACTTTCCGAGCGCCTTGAAATGGCTGGTATTGAGGTCGTTGAGGCTCGTATCAATTACCTCGCCTATGCTCCGGAGATAGCTGCTGTGATGCTCCGACGTCAGCAGGCGGATGCTATAATTTCAGCGCGCGAGAAGATCGTTGAAGGAGCGGTCTCTATGGTCAAGATGGCTATCGACCAGCTTTCAGAGAAAGAGGTTGTCGAGCTGGACGAGGAGCGCAAGGCAGCAATGGTTAGCAATCTGCTTGTTGTGCTTTGCTCGGACGAGTCGGCCCAGCCGGTCGTTAATGCCGGCACTTCACATAACTGATAAATTCTCCGGATATGTTAAGGAAAATCATAATCGTTGCGGTCATGATGGCCGCGACATTGTCTGCCGCTTATGCCCAGACAGGTACATGGTCCGGCAAACTTGCCGTGCAGGGAATGGAACTTGCGCTGGTATTCCATCTTGATGATGCGAACCCGACCATGGATTCGCCGGATCAGGGCGCGAGAGGCATACCGGCCCAGATTGAAAGGCCGGGAGCCGGAAAGGTCATTGTCCGGGTTCCTTCTCTCGGGATCAGGTATGAGGGTCAGTGGCTCATAAGGCAGATCGTCGGTACAGTCACCCAGATGAATCAGTCTTTCCCGTTGACTCTTACTCCCGGCGAGAACAAGCCGAAGCGTCCACAGACTCCTCAGGGGCCCTTCCCATATTCACAGGAGGAAGTCACATTTGCCAATGTAGATGTCGTGCTGCAAGGAACTCTTGTGCTTCCGGAGGGCTATAGCAGGGAGACTCCGGCTTTGGTCATGGTGACCGGAAGCGGTATCCAGAACCGTGACGAGGAACTGTTTGAACATAAGCCGTTTGCCGTGATAGCCGATGCTCTTGCACGCGCCGGAATCGCAACTCTTCGTTATGATGACAGAGGCTTCAACGGGTATGACGGAAATATAAATGACTGTACTACAGACGATTTCAAGAACGATGCTCTCGCCGGCATCAATATGCTTCGTGGCAGATTCGACAAGGTCGGAGTCATCGGACATAGCGAGGGCGGTACAATCGCTATGATGCTTGCTGCGGAAAAGCAGACGGATTTCATCATCAGCCTTGCCGGAATGTCAATCTCCGGCGCAGAGACGCTTGTATGGCAGAACAGACTTGCCCTTGCGGCAGCAGGTCTTACGGAGGAGACTGTCGACACGTACTGCAGACTTATCGGGGATGCATTTGATGCGAAAAACAATGGCACGCCGATGCCTGATGCATCCGGATATGACCTTCCTGATGAATTGAAGCAGAATTATCTTGCGGTACTGGCGCAGCTTCAGACGCCATATATGTCCCGTTTCGTCTCGCTGGACATGCGCCCTCTGCTGCGAGAAATCACATGCCCCGTGATGGCTCTGAACGGCGTGAAGGATATGCAGGTCGAGCATGAACTCAATCTCGGAGCTATCCGTAAGGGTCTGCCAGCCAATGAAAAGCATGTGATCGAATCCGTCGAGGGACTGAACCATCTTTTCCAGCATTGTACCACCGGCGCAACATCGGAATATCGCAATATCGAGGAGACTTTCGCTCCGGAGGTGCTGGAAAAAATCATTGATTGGCTGCTCCGTCCGTAAATTGGCCGTTTTTACGGATGGCATTCGGGAGCCAGTTCCTGAAGTTTCGTGGCGCTGATCGTGCCTTTCAGACTATTGACCGAATGGGTCTCGGGATTGTAGATGACGAGCTCGTCGATGATGTCTTCCCCTGACCGGGTGATATAGATGTTTACCAGGCCGTTCTTGCCTTGTGTCTTCCCGTAGTAGTCATATGAGGCAAGGGCGGCTTTGAGGTCTTTTTCAAAGTCGTTGAGGATGTCGTCCGGTGCGTTCTGCATCTTCAGGACTTCAAGGACATCCACGTCCGGTGCGATGGCCGCTAGGGGAGTCTTCCTTATGAGGCTTCTGGCCAGGATCATTTCGCCGCCGGAAGCGATGAAGTCTTTCGAACCTTTAGTGCCGGCATATTTTGTTATCACTTTCTCGACGGGTGTCTGCGCAAAGACCGCTCCGGCCGCGCAGAGGCATATCAATATGATTATAAGGCGTTTCATAATGTTTCATTATCATGTACGCCTTATGCAATGGCAATATTTCTGCCATTTTATCTGCTATCCGAGAATCTCGTCGATGACCGGATAAATGTCCTCTTCCTTTTCGTATGGATGTATGTGGAAATACGGATTGCCGGTCAGCATCGCAGACAGCTGGGTCTTTGTCCTGTCGTAGAATATGTGACATGGCTTTCCGATCTTCTCTGCATATGCAAGCTCGTATCCGACCCCGAGTGACGGGCATGTGCATTCGCCGATCAGGACGTCGCTTTCGCGTAACCATGCCGTGTCCTGATCATATATCTCGATGTCCCTCTTGCCCTGTTCGAGCAGATTGAGATGAGGACTTCCGATGTGTTCAGTCAACACAACGGAAGTCCTCTGCATATATTCAATGATGCGTCTGTAAAGATCGGCATCAATACGTCCGCCACGGATGGAACCGGCGAAATAGATTTTCTTCATATCTGCAGTCTCGTTGGTCATGACTGCAAATATAAGCCTTTCCCGGCATTATTTGAACAGCAGCTTGGCAACTTCAATGAGGTAGTCCCTGCAGTTCATCCAGGTGTGGCCGCCGCCAGGATACATTGTCTTGTGCTCGATGCCTCTTTCGTTGAACTGCTTCTCGAGTGCGAGGGACGACTGGTAGAGGAAGTCTGATGTTCCGCAGCTGAGCCATACAAGCTTGAGGCTGTCATTGATCTTTGCTGCATCTGCATATGTTCCGTTTGTGAAGTTCGCTCCGATCTCCGGTCCGAAGATGGCCGGTGCAAATGCACATACATAATGGAACATGTCAGGGTTGCCGAGTCCGCACGCGAGGGTCTGCCTTCCTCCGAGTGAGAAGCCGGCGATCGCCCTGCTGTCAGCGTCTGTGCGCACGTTGTAGTTGGCTTCGATGAAAGGCACCACGGATTCTGTGAACTCCTTTGTAGTCAGCTTGGTGTCGAGAGCGTCATATCTTTCAGCCAGGCCTCTGCGCATCATTTCCGGATATGGGTTGGCGTATGGCATCACGACGATCATCTTCTCTGCGAGTCCAGCAGCGATGAGGTTGTCGAGGATATTGTTGACTCTTCCGACCTTGAACCATGTCTCGTAAGTGTCGGTCATGCCGTGGATGAGGTAAAGTACGGGGTACTTCTCCGGGCTCGCAGGATCGTATCCTGCTGGAGTGTAGATGCATACAGGTCTGTCGAAACCGACTGCCTTCGATGTGTAATATGTATAGCTAACCTTGCCGTGAGGCACATCCTGAAGGTCCTGCGGATCCGGCTGTGGAGCCTTGATGTCGGCGAGGCTGGCTTTGTAGCCCTCGTTAGGGAAAATGTGCATGTTCTGCGGGTCAGCGATCTTTGTGCCGTCGATGATGAATGAGTACGGATAGATGTCCGGCTGATCAGGAGTGATTGTGACTGCCCATACGCCTCTTTCTCCCTTTGTCATAGGCTTTGTCCCTTCGAACATCTGGCCTTCGAGCTCTACCTTTTCTGCATTAGGGGCATGTACGCGGAATGTTACGCTTCCGTCCTTATGGTATTCAGGCGAAACAACTCCCGGAGGGAAGAGGGCTGCCATCACTTCAGGGGTGAGCCTCTGTCTGTCAGGTCTTGATGCTGGAGCAGCTTCAGGAACTTCCTTTGCTTTCTTTCCGGCAGGCTTTGCAGCCTCTGCCTTCTTCATCGCAGCCTTGGAAGCCTCCTTGTTGAAGAGTAGAGGGAAGGTCTCGCTGAGGAAATATCTCGCGTTCATCCATGTATGTCCCATCTTGTCGGAAGTGAATACCTGGACATTGTCGATGCCCTTTCTGTCGAGGAACTCCATGTACTCCTTTGCATTGCCGTAAAGGAAATCGTCGGTGCCGACGCCGAGCCAGAAGAGATTTATCTTCTTGTTTGTCTTTCTTGCCTTGTCGTATACGCCAGGGATGTTCATGCTGGTGAACGAGCTGTAGGAGCAGAGGTACGAGAATTTGTCGAGGTTGTTGAGACCGAACGAAAGACCCTGGTTTCCGCCTCTCGAGAAGCCTCCGATGGCCCTGTTCTCCCTGTCGTTCAATGTCCTGTAGTTAGCCTCTACATAAGGCATGAGGTCATTGAGGAGGTCCTTGCTGAAGATGTCGCCTTTCCTGAAATCGAATGTTCCGGCAGGGTAATATTTCGAAGGATTTCCGTATGGAAGGACGATGATCATCTCCTTTGCCTTGCCTTCAGCGATAAGGTTGTCGAGGATGAGGTTCATCTTTCCGACCTTGAAATACACTTCTTCAGTGTCTGTTGTGCCGCTTATGAGGTAGAATACAGGATATTTCTGATCTGTGTTCTTGTCATATGTCGGAGGAGTGTAGACAATGGCGTTGCCATAAAGGCCCAGTGTCTCTGAATAATAGTTCACATAGTCCACCTTTCCGTGAGGGACGCTTCGGAGCTCATGGTCCATCGGCTTGTCGCCTCTTACGTCGACGATGGAGTTCTTGAAGCCTTCGTTAGGGAACCAGTCCGGGCACTGAGGGTCCATGACTGCGACTCCGTCCACTTCGAAGCAATATGGATAGATGTCCGGAGCAACAGGGCCGAGAGTGATTGTCCACACTCCGTTCTCTCCCTTGACCATGTCGGTCTTTGGCGCGAACTGGGCGCTGATCTTTACGTTCTCGGCTTCAGGAGCGACGAGGTTGAATGTGACTGTGTTGTCCGGATGGACGATCGGCGAAGCGACCGGCTCGCGCATCTGTGCAGAAGAAATGAATGCGCATGACAGGATCGCAAGCGATGTGATGATGGTTCTGAATCTGGTGTTCATGATATGAAATTATGGTTTTTATGGTATAAATCTAGTCATAATAACCATACTAAACAAAACACATGGCTGAATATGCCCGCCATTGAAATCTTCTTTGATGAATTTGAACTGAAATTGATATTGTTTCCTGTCTGGAGAACGCGATTTGCATATATCGCTAATTGTCATTAATTTTATAAACTTAAATTTATTCGCCATGTTGAAGATTGGAGACAGAATGCCGGATTTCGAGGTCGTGGACCAGGACGGCGTCAAGGTAAGCTCGAAGGACCTTATCGGTAAGAAGACCGTTGTCTATTTCTATCCGAAGGATAATACCAGCGGATGCACAGCCGAGGCCTGCAGCATCAGGGACAGCTACGATGCACTTCTTGCCAGAGGATACAATGTTGTCGGCGTCAGCAAGGACAGCGCCGCTTCTCACAGGAGATTCAAGGAGAAATACGATCTTCCGTTCACATTGCTTTCGGACACATCTACAGAGATGCTTCAGGCGTTCGGCGCGTGGGGAGAAAAGAAGATGTACGGCAAGACCGTGATGGGTACGATAAGAAGGACATTCATGTTCGATGAGAACGGTGTCCTGACAAGGATCATCGAGGACGTGGATACAAAGAACCATGCCGCGCAGATTCTCGAGTAAAACCTGTGACCTGTGAAAAGACTGTTCATCATATTGTTGTCTTTACTTTCTCTTTGCTCATGCGTTGAGGAAGTACCTTACGTTGCGGTTCCGCAGGAGATTGCCGTATTGGCGGAAGAAGTCGTGCTTGCCAGGAACGGTACGTCTTCTTTCGAGTTCGATGTCATGCCTTCTGATGCTGTGTTCAACTGTCATGTGTTCATGCAGGAGTGTCAGGTAAAGCTGGAATATGCTCCCGGATATGGCAATAATGCATCTACGCCCGTTTTCTATAAGCTGGACCGTGTCAGTCCGGTAGATGGTATCCCGGGCAGATATAAGGCTGATGTCAGGGATATGGGCAAGAATTCCGACTATAAGGAAAAGGCGAGATTGAGGATAACCGTGCAGGATGCAGAGGGGAAATATGTGACAGTGTATTCACAGCCTTTCAGGATATCAGCTGATAAGATCCCTTATTTCACGACATTGTCTTTCCTGAAGGAGTCGAATCCTTCAGCCATTTACGAGGATATGACCGTCAACATAGCTTCCGGCAGCGCTACTGTCGTGAGTCACCTGATCACGAGCCCGCTTCTGGCGGCGTCTTTTGACAGCAAAGGGGCGAAGGTGTATGTGGACGGAGTCGAGCAGGTCAGCGGCAAGACCGTGAACGATTATTCCAGACCGGTGGTATTCACCGTCAAAGGAAAGAGTGAATATTCGTTTGTAGTGGAGGTGAAGACTTCGGGCCTTCCGGTCGTATTCATCACGACTCCCGGAGGTAAGGAGATACCGAGCAAATGGGAAGATTGGATGAAGGGTGCGGAGGCCACAATCTATGATGAGAATTGGGATGCCAGCTATTCCGGCGCGACTGAAATCAGGGGCAGAGGCAATTCTACGTGGGGCTATCCGAAGAAACCGTATGCGTTGAAGCTGGAAGACAAATCGGAAATCCTGGGTATGCCGAAGCATAAAAGATGGGTTCTTCTGGCCAACTGGATGGACAGGACATTGCTCCGTAATGCGGTCTCCTTCCGTCTGGCTTCCATGGCCGGAATGGCATATACGCCTCGTGGCTGCTTTGTCGAGGTCGTCCTGAACGGGAAGCATCTGGGCAACTACTATCTCTGCGAGCAGATCAAGGTCGATGAGAACAGGGTGAACATCGATGAACTTGATGAAGGGGAAATCGATGGAGGATATCTTCTCGAACTGGACTCATATTACGATGAGATAAACAAATTCCATTCGGCCCACAGATACCTTCCTTATATGTTCAAGGATCCGGATGAGGTCACTTCGCAGCAATTCGAATATATAAAAGGATATGTAAACAATCTTGAGGATGCCTTGTATGACGATGCACGTTTTGCGGCAGGGGAGTACATGGATTATATCGATGTGGATTCATTCGCGGACTGGTGGATTGTGATGGAACTGACGGGTATATGGGAACCGAACCATCCCAAAAGTACATATATGTATAAGGATAAGGGCGGAAAGCTTACGATGGGCCCTGTCTGGGATTTCGATTGGGAGACATACATGCCGATGAACTGGTTCAGGAGCAGCGATGCATTGTATTACGGAAGACTGCTTCAGGATCAGAGATTCCGCGATAAGGTGAAGGAGCGCTGGGGGATGTTTGAGGATGACTTCCGTACATTGCCGGAGTTTATCCGTGAAGAGGCGGAAAGAATCAGAATCTCCGAGTCTGTCAATCATAAGATGTGGCCTATTTATCAGTACATCAACCATGACGAGAACATGTCTTTTGATGATGCCGTGAACAGCATGATAAAGGCATATGAGAGCAAACTTGAGTGGATGGACAAGGAGTTTTCGAGGTTCTAGAAAATCCCATATTTCAAAAATAATTACAGAAAAAGTGTAGTTTTACACCAAATTTGTATAAAGACGTTTCAGACACATTTAATTATAGTGGTTATGAAACGTCTTAGATTTATTTTGGGAGCTGCGGCTCTTGCTGCTGTCGCTTTGACAGCCTCTCCTGTAATGAACGCTCAGGAGAACGGAAACAGGGATGAGGATGGAAAGATCGTCCGAGGCCCATATGAGACCAACAGATTCGGTGACAACTGGTTCATCGGAGTCGGTGGTGGTATTAATATGTATCTTGAGGACGGCTATAAGGCGAATATCGGCCCGAGTCTTGACGCAAATCTCGGCAAATGGTTCACACCTTCAGTCGGTATGCGCGTCGGCTATTCCGGACTGAATGCCCGGTTCTGGTCAGATGAACCTACAGCTCTCGGAAGTACTCTGGACACAGACGAAAATATGTATACCCAGAAATTCGGCTTCATGTATTTCCACGGCGACTTCCTCTGGAACATGTCGAATGCCTTGAGCGGCTACAAGGAGACCCGCTTCTGGAATTTCGTGCCTTATCTGCATGCCGGATATTTCCGCTCGGACGGTATCGATGAAGACAGTGATTTCGTTGATAATCAGTTCGCTGCCGGTGCAGGTCTTCTTCACAATCTCAGACTGTCTGACAGGCTGGACCTCAATGTTGATATGAGAGCTCTTGTCCTCAGCGGTTCTGTACATGGCGGTTCAGGAGTATCTCTCCTTCCTTCAGTGACAATGGGACTTGCAGTTGACCTCGGATGGCCTAACTTCGTGCGTACATCTACAGTCGTTGCAGCTGTGGAGATGGCAACAGCGGAGCAGATCGCAGTCCTTCAGACAGCCGCTGCCGCCCTTGAAATTGCAAATGCAGCTCTTGAGAATGACAACCAGGTGCTCAGGAATGCGAATGCAAGCCTGAAGACCCAGCTTAACGCAAAGCAGCCAGTCCAGCAGATCGCCGATATGTCGGATTTCTTCAACGGAATGGATGCTCCGACAGTCTATTTCGAGATCGGAAAGACAACCCTCACGACCGATGAACTCGCTCATCTTGAGTTCATTGCAAAGAATATCATCGCCAAGGCTGACAAGAATGGAAAGATCTACCTTACTGTCATGGGCTCGGCAGACAGCAATACCGGAACCGAGGGCCGCAACAAGCAGTTGAGCGAGGCGAGAGGAAAGTATGTCGCTGACATTCTTACTGCAAAGTATGGCGTAGCCAAGGACCGCCTTGTGGTCAAGTCGGAAGTCGTGAAAGCCAAGGCAAATCCGGAGCTTGAAAGAGCTGTTGCCATTTCTTTCTAGGCATACTTCATTAAAAATGATAAGGAGATGTACCGTGATGACGGAACATCTCCTTTTTTTATTATCTTTGCAAAGATATAACCATAATGCCATGACAAAAATAGGAACAACATTCACGAATTCGGGCAAGAAAGCCGTTCTCTGCGGATCCGGCGAGCTCGGTAAGGAGGTAACACTTGAACTCCAGAGATACGGCGTAGAAGTCGTTGCGCTTGACAAATATGCAAATGCTCCGGCAATGCATGTGGCCCATAGGAACCATGTGCTTTCAATGCTCGACGGCGATGCGCTTGAGGCTGTGATCAAGGAAGAGAATCCTGACTACATCATCCCTGAAATCGAAGCCATCGCTACCGACAGGCTCGTAAAGCTCGAGGAGGAAGGATATAATGTTATTCCTACAGCAAAGGCTACAAGGCTTACCATGAACCGTGAGGGCATCCGTCGTCTCGCAGCCGAGACTCTCGGACTTCCTACTTCGCCATACCGTTTTGCCGAGACTCGCGAGGAGTTCGATCAGGCTGTCGCTGAAATCGGCATCCCATGCGTCGTGAAACCGGTAATGAGTTCGTCAGGACATGGCCAGAGCACAATCAAGTGTGAGGAGGACATCGACAAGGCATGGAAGATTTCCCAGGAAGGCGGCCGTGCAGGAAGCGGAAAGGTGATCGTTGAGGGCTTTGTGAAGTTCGACTATGAGATCACTCTCCTTACAGTACGTCATTGTGCCGGCACTACTTTCCTCAAGCCTGTAGGTCATCATCAGGTGGACGGTGACTACCGTGAGTCATGGCAGCCGCAGGCAATGACCTCTGCAGCGATCGAAAAGGCTGAATATATCGCAAAGGCGATCACAGATGCCCTCGGCGGATATGGAATCTTCGGTGTGGAGCTCTTTATCAAGGGTGAGGATGTGATCTTCAGCGAGGTGTCTCCAAGACCGCATGATACAGGTATGGTGACAATGATCTCCCAGGATATGTCGGAGTTCGCTCTCCATGCACGTGCAATCCTCGGTCTGCCGGTTCCTGCAGTGAAGTTCTACGGACCGTCAGCTTCAAAGGCCATCGTTGTAGAGGGCAATACAAAGGAATATGAGTTCTGTAATCTTGAGAAGGTTCTCGAGGAACCGGGCGTGCAGATCCGTATCTTCGGCAAGCCGGAGATTGTGGGTCACCGCCGCGTAGGAGTCATCCTCGCGACAGCGGACACTGTCGAGGAAGCTCTCGCCAAGGCAGAGCGTGCATATGCAAAGCTTGAGGTGAAAGTCTACTAGTCTTATTTGGCTTTAGCCAGTTTGGCGAGATCGAAATCAGCCTTGATCTTGTCAATTATAGCGCATACAACTTCATAGGCCCTGCTGTCCTTTGTGTATCTGGCAGGGGTTATGAAGTTGACTCTTTTCTGGCGCAGGAGTTTCCTGGCCACATTGACCTTCTTCTTGATTTCAGGATTGTAGACGGCGATCGAATTGCCGCCGAACATCTTGACGATCTTCATGCATGGAACATCGGTCTCTCCGTCACCGAAATATATCATATGCGGGAACGGGATCCTCTTGTTCTCCTCCTCCTTGCTCTCGTTGACCTTCTTGTTGTCCCTGATGCTGAGGATTCCCTTGTTGATCTTGAAAATGAACTGTGTCTTGGCGGTATAGTCCACGGCTACGCCCGGCCATTCCGCCTCGCCGTTCTTGTCATAGATGAACGAGCATGCGAAGATACGCTTGAATTCATGAGCGATCTCGGTGCCCTCGATCATCTCGGCAAGGCCTGAAGAATTGATGTAATGCTCGATCTTCACGCCTTTCGACTTTCCGTATTCATTGATGAGACCGAACCATTCCTTCACTCCTTCGAAGAGCTCGACAGACTTTCCGAACTCCTTGAACTTCTCTCTGCGGAGCTTGATTCCGGCCTTGCGTGCCTCGTCGAACATCAGCTTCATGTAGCTGAGGATATTGCTGGCATCCTGGCCCATCGCGATCTCATCGCTTTCCTGCCAGAACTCCTGGGGCTTCTTTCCGATGGCCTGGATGAATCCGAACTCCTGCATGTTGCCCGGCGACAATGTGCCGTCGAAGTCGTAGATCAATGCTACAATTGGTCGATTTTTCATGAAATGTATCAAATTTAATATGTTACTTACCACAAAAACGGGCGTTTCGCCACAAATATACTAAATTATGTACGCGCGGGAACTTATTTGGTTACTTTTGCTACCGGAAAATTCTAAAAACTAAACCCAATACGATGAAACATTATTTCACAAGACTGGAAGAGGCCATGAAGGCCAACTGGGGACGCCCTGCTCTCGGTAACTATCGCGGAGAACTTTTCACATTCGGTGAGGTCGCTGAAAACATTGCGAAGCTTCATGTGCTTTATGAGGCTGCCGGCCTCAAGAAGGGAGACAAGGTTGCTCTCTGCGCAAAGAACTCTGCTAGATGGGGTATCGCCTTCTTCTCGGCAAATACATATGAGGCTGTGGTTGTCCCTATCCTTGCGGACTTCCATCCGGACGGCGTGAACTCTCTCGTGGACCATTCGGAGAGTACTGTCCTCTTCACTGATACCGATATCTGGAACAAGCTTGATATCGCTAAGATGCCTAAAGTAAAGGCAGTCGTTTCTACTGCTGACTTCAAGCTCCTTTATGCGGCTGATGAGAAGATCCAGAGCGCAAACGACAATCTTCAGGCTCTTTTCGAAGCAAAATATCCGAACGGATTCACAGCGGCAGATGTTTCTTATCCTACAGATAACGACAAGGAACTCGCAATCATCAACTATACATCAGGAACAACCAGCGCACCGAAGGGCGTAATGCTCCGTTACGAGTGTATTTCAGCTAACGTGACATTCGGTCAGAAGAGACTCCCTTCATATCCGGAGGACAAGATCGTCTCTATGCTCCCGATGGCTCATATGTACGGTATGATGTTCGAGCTCATCTATCCTCTCTGCGGCGGCTCGTCGATCTATTATCTCGGAAAGACCCCGACCCCTGCTCTCCTTCTCGGAGCTATGGCGGAGGTGAAGCCATATCTTGTGATCACAGTTCCTCTCGTGATGGAGAAGATCTTCAAGAGCAAGGTCGCTCCTATCGTGAACAAGCCTGTGATGAAGGTGGTTACCGCTATTCCTGGCCTTAATCAGATCATCTTCAAGAAGGTGCGTACATCTCTCCTCAATGCATTCGGAGGCAATGTACGCGAGATCGTGATGGGTGGTGCTGCCCTCAATCCTGATGTCGAGAAGTGGTTCAGAAAGTTCAAGCTTCCTTTCACAGTAGGTTACGGTATGACAGAGGCCGCTCCTCTCATGGCATATGAGGACTGGTGGGATTTCGCATCGAAGTCTTGCGGAAAGGCTATCGATACAGTCGAGGTACGTATCGACTCCGAGGATCCATACAACAAGGTCGGTGAGATCCAGGCAAGAGGTATGAACATCATGAGCGGATACTACAAGAACGAGGAGGCTACAAAGGCTGCGTTCACCGAGGACGGATGGATGCGTACAGGTGACCTCGGACTTCTTGACGAGAAGGGCAATATCTTCATCAAGGGCCGCAGCAAGAACATGATCCTTTCTGCAAACGGTCAGAACATCTATCCGGAGGAGATCGAGGCTACCGTGAACAACCAGCCATATGTGATCGAATCAGTAGTCGTAGACCGTGGCGCAAGGCTTGTTGCCCTTATCTACATGGATTCGGAGAAGGCAAAGGCAGAGGGAGTCGATCTTGAGGAATACAAGAAGACCATCATGGCAGAGGTCAACAAGTCTATGCCTGCATACAGCAAGGTGAATGTAGTCGAATACATGGCTGAACCGTTCGAGAAGACTCCGAAGATGAGTATCAAGAGATTCATGTACAAGTAGTCAACAATCATCATAATATCACCGGGCCGCATTTTGCGGCCTTTTTTTGTGTCTTCATGCAACGAATCCAGATTTTCTGCATCTATGATATAGTACTTTTCAGACGTTTCTGCGTCTTTATGGTGAAATACAACTTAACTGACCGACATGAAAAAGTTTCTGATGTCTTTGTTTCTTCTTTTCTGTGCCATTCCCCATCTGACGGCGCAGAGCAAGATCGATGACAGGCTGCTCGAGATCAAGATGGCCGATCTCCAGAGAGAGAAGGATTTCTGGGAAAACTGGCCTTATAAGTTCGAAGTACGTGCCGGCTGGGGAGGAATGCCGATCATGGATGACTATTATTATCTTCATGATGACTCCCTTATCTATGGACCAGGTTATGACAGACCGGACGGACTTGAAGGACTTTATGCTCCGCAGAAGGGGAATACCTATATGACAGGCCAGATCTTCGGCGAGTTCTCATGGCATATAAAAAGGCGTCTGACGCTCGCTGGAGGCATATATGTAAACGGCATGTACGGTACATATGTGGATCCGGATACGGGAAATGTACTCCGTCCGAGAAGGGGAGTGTCAGTCACTATGATTCCTTCTGTAAGGCTTTACTGGAGTAATTATCAAAAAGTGCGTTTCTATTCGGAATTCGGACTTGGCGTCAATGTCGCGGCCTTTGATGGAGAAAAAAATGTCATACCAGCAGTACATTCGACTCCTGTAGGAATAACCGCGGGCAGAAAAGTCTTCATCTTCGCGGAATATTCGGTCGGTACCGTGTGTCTCGGCGGAAAGGTAGGACTAGGTTACAGATTCTAAACGGACTTGCTATGAAAAGAACAATCATGATACTGATGCTGCTGCCGATGCTGGCTGCATGTATCGCTGAACATTCGGAAGTGACTCCGGTTACGGCGGAAAGGCTTGAGTCTTATTCTGTCAAGGCGATGGCCGAAGCCGTGGCTGTCCCTGTCGAGGCTGTGGAATTCGCCATTGACTTTGACGCATACCTGAAATTGCCGGATCTGGAGAAAGAGGCCGATTACAGGTTTTTCGGCAATTGCCGCGAGGACTCGGCCGGAGTCTACAGCATATCTTACGATTCGTCTCGTGAGTTCCGTGTAGTCAAGATGAGGATTGATACACGCGGACGGTCGATAATGGAAGAAGGAACATCGTGGAAAATCTTAGAATTTGGAGTATATGGTAATGATTTCGCTTATTCTTATCTGGATTACCGCTTTACGCTGCCGGAAGGCTCGGAAATGATCATGCTGTCAGCAGCGGACAGCACATGGGCGGTATCGATGGGTGACAAGGGAGCTGCAATGATGAAGATGCATCCGAAGAGAGGAGAACTTTATGAATGGACAGTCGAGGCTCATGGAGCGGAGGAGACATCCATCGGCATGGATGCGGATTTCGGCACGGTCGGGCCTTTCACCGTCCGCGAGAGGTATCTCGAGTCCAAGGAAAAGACAAATGTGTATGAAGGACAGTTCAATGTGGACATTTTCCGTCAGGGCGTGCCTCATGACTATTGTCACATGACTTTTGCCCCCGGTGTGGAAAAGGTTGTCAATACCAGCAGATGACGCATGGCAGTAAATATGACTATTTGTCAGTATTTCTGCAATGGAACATATTTTGACTATATCAGGTCGTCCGTCCGGACGGCCTTTTTTGATGGAGATTGCCACGCTTTCTCGGGGCCGACGTGAGGATCTATCCTTAAAAAATGAATATTAAATAAAATACTATGGCAACAACAGGAAAAATTGGAGTAACTACCGAGAACATATTCCCGGTGATCAAGAAATTTCTCTATTCAGACCATGAGATCTTTTTGAGAGAGCTCGTGGCAAATGCTGTGGATGCGACACAGAAGATGAAGGCTCTGGCCGCTTCCGGTGAATATGCCGCTGAACTTGGCGACCTTGCGGTACGCGTCGAACTTGATGAGGCTGCAAAGACCCTCAAGGTCATCGATAACGGTATCGGTATGACCGAGGAGGAAGTTGACAAATATATCAACCAGATCGCCTTTTCTTCAGCAGGAGAGTTCCTCGAGAAATACAAGGACCAGCTCAGCAGCATCATCGGACATTTCGGTCTCGGATTCTACTCTGCATTCATGGTCGCTGACAAGGTGACAATCGAGACCCTTTCATGGAAGGAAGGCGCCAAGGCTGTAAAGTGGTCATGTGACGGTTCACCAGAATATGACATGGAAGAATGCGACAAGGCTGACAGGGGTACTGTAATCACTCTCTACATCGCTGACGATGAGAAGGAATTCGCCGAGAAGAAGCGTATCGAGGGCCTCCTGAACAAGTACTGCAAGTTCATGCCTGTACCTGTTGTGTTCGGAAAGGAACAGGAGTGGAAGGATGGTAAATATGTTGATACAGAGAAAGATAATGTCATCAACAAGGTGGAGCCGCTCTGGGCGCGTAAGCCTGCGGATCTCAAGGATGAGGATTACAATGAGTTCTACAGGACTCTCTATCCGATGGCGGAGGAGCCTCTCTTCCATATCCATCTTAATGTGGATTATCCGTTCAACCTTACCGGTATCCTCTATTTCCCGAAGATCAAGAACAATGTCGAGATCTCACGCAACAAGATCCAGCTCTACTGCAACCAGATGTTCGTGACCGATTCTGTCGACAATATCGTTCCTGACTTCCTTACATTGCTCCATGGAGTGATCGACTCGCCGGATATTCCTCTTAATGTGTCCCGCAGCTATCTCCAGAGCGACGCCAACGTAAAGAAGATCTCTACATATATTACGAAGAAGGTCGCTGACCGTCTTGACGAGATCTTCAGGAACGAGCGCCAGCAGCTCGAGGAGAAATGGGACAACCTCAAGCTCTTCATCGAGTATGGAATGCTTTCGGACGAGAAGTTCTGTGACAGGGCCATGAAGTTCTGCCTCCTGAAGAATACCGAGGGCAAGTATTTCAGCATTGAGGATTACAGGAAGGCGATCGAGGGCGAGCAGACTGACAAGGACAAGAAGGTCGTGTTCCTCTATGCTACTGATGTTGAGAGCCAGTATACATTCATCGAGGCTGCAAAGGCAAAGGGATATGACGTGCTTCTTCTTGACTGCCAGCTTGACAGCCATTTCGTGAACCTTCTCGAGACCAAGGTTGAGAATGCCCGTTTTGCACGTGTGGATTCGGACAGCGTCGACAACCTCATCGCGAAGGAGGAGAAGATCAAACCTGAGCTTTCAGAGGCGGATCAGGAGGATCTTTCAGTAATCTTCCAGTCCGTGCTTCCGAAGGAGAACCAGTATTATGTCCAGGCTGACAATCTCGGAGAGAATGCGGCTCCTATCCTCATCACGCAGAGCGAGTTCATGCGTCGCTATCGTGAGATGTCTGCAATGGGCGGAGGAATGAATTTCTATGGCGAGATGCCTGCGATGTACAATATCACAGTCAATATGCAGAATCCTCTCGTTGCGAAGATCATGGCTTCGAAGACAGCTGACGTGGCTCCTGCACAGGTGATTCCTGATGCTGCGGAGGATGCTTCAGAGGATGTGAAGAGGACAGTTACCGAGGCCAAGGAGACTGCGGCGGCTGCTCATAAGTCTGATCTTGAGGCGTTTGCCGGGGATAATGAGATTCTCAAGCAGATCACTGACCTTGCGCTTCTGGCTAACGGAATGCTTAAAGGAAAAGACCTCAGCGACTTCATTGCAAGAAGTGCCAAGGTTGTTGAGGATGCATATCTGAAATAAAATTTGTCCGATAGATATTCCGGTGACCCCCTCCCTCCCGAAGGTCGCTGCTCGCTACAAAGGTCCACTGGACCATTTGCTTATCGCTCACGACCCCTAACCGGGGGTGGCATGTCACCTACATATTCTATCGGACAAATTTTATCTGAAAGCATCCAAGGACGCAATATCAGCGGATAAGATTAAGGAATTCGTTGCGGGT
>RHMF01000356.1_pt1 | contig 19239 bp, 48 predicted proteins | sample 5365151 | NCBI WGS metagenome assembly RHMF01 (sample SAMN10266501, study PRJNA497801) | feces metagenome | isolation source: feces | host: Bos taurus | place: China: Prairie of Fairy Mountain | collected 2017-08-14 | reverse complement strand
TTGTAGCCCATAATATGTACAAGCTTGTAATACTAAAGAATCGTTAGGAATATCATATAAGAAAAATTCAGGTTGCTCTAATTTAACCGGAACATTAAATGTAGTTTTATTTTTTTCTACTAATTTTTCAAGTTGATAACCTATAATAAAACTACATAATACACCAATTATTATTAATATTTTTTTCATAATATAAATTATTTTAAATAAGTTAATACTTTATCTAAAAATTCGTCAATTTTAGAATCATCATAAAAACAATCAACTCTATCATTAAATTGAATTGTTCTAGCAATACCATAAAGTTCATCAACTCTATTAAATACAAATTGACCTTCACGCCATTGAATGGGTTTTGCTACACTATAAATTTCTTTCTTTATATCTTTAAGAGAAATTTTTTTAGATATGTTTGTTTTAGTTCTCATTTTTAATTAGTTCAAAATAATTATAAAATTCAGACATTTGCATAGTTTCGTATTTTCCATCTTCTTTTCTGAATTTTACCCATTTTTCATTATAATCATTTTCTTTTATATCACAAAGTACTACATTTGAAAAAGAACAAGTTTCAAAAGGATTAATAGGTAATAAAAGTGATTTACATTTATAGGTATCTCCAATATGAAGTTTTGAAACAAAATTTTCATATTCTAACTTTCTTTGTTTATAATACTGATTATCTTTAATAATCATTACAATAAACCAAATACAAAATCCCATTACTAGGAGAAATAGAATGCCCCAACCAATTAATTCAATCATTATTATATTCTAAACTATTAATTTCAACTTCACAATCATAATAATTATTAATTTCATGGTCTATAATTAAATCTACAGCAGTTTGATAGTCAGAAAAATCTGCACTAACAGGACCATATTCTTGAAGTCATCTGTTTGCCTGCTACCTTCCAATAAGCATCACGGCAAATGAGGAGTTGTTTCAATGCACCAAATAATTTGTTTTTATATGTTGATGTACTTATTCCGTCTTCCTCTGTTTTAAAATACGGATATTCAATTTTTAGCACACCACAACACTCTTCATAAGTCTTTGGATATTTAGATTGTTTATGAATAATGTAATAAGTATCACCTTCTTGTTTAAGTTCATATCCGTCATTTATCACTAATTGAGTTTTATCAAACCTTAACGAATTAACTTTTAATTGTCTATGTTCAATATTAACTACAACAGAGTTTTCTCTTTCTTCCATAGTTTCTTTATAGTTGTACTATAATTATTTTAATTTAATGTTTCTAAACTTTTCCCACAAAACATCTAATTTAAGTAATGCCAATATTTTACAGAAAGACAATATTACTATAAATACTATTAAAACTCCAGTATTTATAATCGGAAACCACATAAAAAATTCAATTTGATCAATAAGATCTCCTACATTATATAGCCAACGTTTTTCCTTAATATATACTCCTACAATCCATATAATGATTGAGATCAACCAAATTGATATGCAAATAGTTATAAACATAATTATAAGTTAAAATATTTATTTCTTATTAATAATTTTAATAAACAAATTTAAATCATTCCCACAATTAATAATATCAGGGTTTTCCTCTAAATAATCATTAATTGTAAAATCATGACTATTCATGGGTACAGATACTACTATTAATCCATTATATAAAAGCCCATTATTTCTCCCTGTGATATGGCATACTCTTACTCCTATTTTTTTTACCTCATAGAGAGACAAATCATTATAATTTAATGTTGTATATGCTTTCATTGTTTAAATCTCCAATATTTATATTTTTCTATTGAGTCCCAAGTATAACCAATATCTGTTTTAAGAGCCACATCAACCCCTGACAAGTCGATAAAAATTTGCCCATTCGTAACAACTTCGCCATCATTATTGATAAATTCAACATTTGTTGTCGTTGCAGGCAATTCTACTTTTATATCATGCCATTTGTCGTCTTTAATTATTACACATTTCATTCTTTCCATACCCTATAAAATTCATCACAATTATTTGTTGTTCTACACAAATGTTCATTACTATTGTACGGTATACATTGAGAATATCCAATATTATCTGTAGTAACAAATGGATAGTATTTTACTTTTGGATCAGTATCATAATAGTAAAAGAGCTTAGGTGTCCAAACACAATTATTTGCCAATCTTACTAACACCTGGTCAAAAGTTTTTAATGTACTGATGTCGAATTTGTTTGGAACTAATTCCCATTCATTTTGTTTACTGAATGGTAATTTATCGGTAAAGTAGCTATGCCCAAATCCGTCGAGTGTTTTGATAATAAAACAATCATTTTTTATTTCTGTTACGATTGATGAACGACAGTTATCTCTACTTTTTATTTTATCTCCTACTTTAAACTTTGGTTCAACCAATTTCTCCAAAGTATTTGTTTCAAAATCCCAACGATAGCCATTATCTTTTAAGGCTTTGAATAACTTATTTTTTTCCTCTCCTGTAGCAAAACGTGTTACATAATACATACCTTCTTCTAAATCCAATTTATCGCCATCAAGCATTAGATAGCAATTAGATAATGTATTATTTTCTTTCTTATCTTTGAAGATAAATATTTGCAAATTACCCCTTGGAGTATCATATGCAACTACATCTCCGTCCACGAAAGGTCTATGAAACCCTTTCCAAGTAGTTTTGCCTTTTGGGAAGATAACACACTTGGCTTCTTCGATATCTACATTTTGTCCATACTTGGTTAGTCTTGTGGAAAATCCACTTTTAGTAGTGATTTTGATTGGATAGTTGTTTGTGTTTTCATAATGATATTCACTTTCAAATACCACACTATCAAGTGTCACATCATCATATATTGTACAATCCAATTCCATACCACGTGGACAGTTTTTAAGGATTGCAGCGATGTCAATTTTTTCTTTATTGCTCATAATTAATAATCGTTTGGTTTAAAATTAGACAATTCTTCAATAGTTACATAGGTCTCATTGTAATCCCATTCATCATAATAATTCCAAAAACCATATACTATAATGATTTCATCGGGATCTTCAGATGACCATTTCCAATCACTATACGTTTCGTCTGGATTCTTGAGATATTCATTATAATATTTTTTAACCAATACATTCAATTCGTGTATGAGTTCTTTACATTTACGTATTTCTTCCTGTGTCATTCAACATCAATTCTTTTAAATTCTCCACATTTTTGACAAATGTAAATGTAATGAAAATGTGCACACATACGATCTTCTTTCACAAGTTTCCATTCATGAAAACATGCTTTTTTCTAAGTATATCTTTAATTATTTCCCACATAATTAATAAATATTTAATCCAGTCGCATCATTTGCTAAGTTTATTGGGATAAGTCCATGATAATCGAAGTGATTTTCATTAAGCCAGTCAAATGTTTCCTCAGTCCAATAATAAGTACAATACCCATTACAAGTATTAAGATATTCTTTTTCTTGTTCTTCAGTCATGCTTGAAAGAGGAAAGAGGTATGGTCTACATTTATCTAAATCTGTTGTCCAAAAAGTTTTATCGGAACATTTAAATGTAGCGGTATTTGGATTATTTATACCATTAAGTTCTAAAATATTTCCATATTCATCCTCACAAATTACTCCATAAGGTACTCTTGCACAAAGGTCTTTCAATAGTAAATCTTTATCTTTTTGTGTCATATTACTTAAGAATTTCGATATTATAATTTTTTAGAATATAATTTGCATCCTTCTTTCCATACCAGCCATACCAGTTCGTTACATATTCGTAAGGTTTAATAATCCACTTACCGAATAACTTAAATCCTTTGGATTTACGAATAAATTTTTCTTCGGGACGAGAGTCAAGTTCATCAACTTTAATTCGTTCACGCAATGCAATCTCATAAACATCTTCTTTACCAGTGATATAAAGTATACCATTATCATCAATATTAACATCGACATCACGAATACCAGTTTCAGTTAATAGGTAATGACTAACAGTATTATTGTTATTAAACAATGTTACATAGGTTGTTCCATTAGTTCTTTTAAGAATGCAATAATCATAATGTTTATCCATATTATAACATTTTCTTCAATTCATCTTCAAGACATTCTGTTAAACATGTGCCACCATTATAATAAGTAGAATAAAAAGAATATATACCACCTACTTCTTCATCAATTTGGGTATAGTAAGTATTATCTAAATTTTCAATCTCAATAATTTGAAATAATCTATCATCAACTATGAAAAATTTATCCCAATTAACATCAAAGAATAAATCCGTCCATGTCTCATAATCCTCTTTAACTGCATATCTACTAATACAATATTCTTCACAATATTCTTCAATAGTTTTGCCTTGTAAATCTATTTCCTTGAATTTACCTCGTTTTGTTTGCTGTTCACTCATATCTTAATTATTTATTGAACTTTGTAATATAATCTTTAACAAAAATATAAAATACATTCCTATCAGTATTTGAAAAATATTTATATACAATAGGACCATTACATATCTTTCCGTATGGATTCTTTTGATTTGCTACTGCAACAAAATATTCATCAGCAAATAATATAGATTTAATTACCTTAAGTCTTTCTATAATTTTCATATCTATTTATTCAATTTCTATAATTTTAGATGTTAACCCCTTTGCAATACAATTATCATTAAACAATAATGTATTTTGTGAATACGGGTAATATATTTTATTATCAGTAAGACATTTAATTACAGGTGTCGTTTTTCTTCCAGGTGCTTCAATTACTATACCCACTCGCAAAATATTCGATCGTGGCATTTGAAATGCAACGTAATCACCAACAACCAATTCCCTTTGATATACTTGAGGATTCCAACCCTTTATTGATAACAATTTTTTCATAATTCAGTCAAACTTTACTACATCTGTGTCAATACCATGATTTGTTAATACACAAGGTTGTGCTTTAATGTTACAATCTGAAATCTTAACGGTTTCTGGTTTGTTACATACTTTCATCTCAAACTCTTTATCGATAGTATTATTAACTACCGCAAGAAAATTAAATGTCATTTCCGCTAACAAGAAATCTCTAATATTTAATCTGCTATCAAGTCCAAACTTATTATATAACTCCGACAGTTCTTTCAAGAATTGCTCTTGTCCGCCTTCATTAAATAATATATGGTTATATATTAAAGGTGTTATATTTCTATTTTTTACAATAACATCACATTCCATAATATTTATTTTATTAATTTCAATTCAACACACCAATCAAATGCTTTTTTAATAGCTTCTTCCGGTGTTTCACCTTCAAAATCCATAAAAGCAAAACCATCATTGCAATGAAACCATGATACATGTCACTTTGTATCAAAATGATATAAATTTGGTGTATATCCCCAATCATCTATAACTTCTTTGTTATCGTTTAAATGTGGCAACTTTTTGAATAAATTTAATGCATCCATTTCTTAACTTAATTTAAGTTCGATTTCTCGTGGCGAATTTTCAAAGGTTAATTCCGGAAAGTAAGATGCTGGTAAAGGCGCAATATAATTACCTACATACTCGCCAATACTGTTGGACGCTATATACAAAGACGGTTCTGTACTATACAAACCTATGAAACCACGTTCATCTCGTGCTATCCAAAGTTTCATACCTTCCATTCTCTATAATTTGAATAACTATACGGTAATTGAATATACCATTCATTTCTAAAACACGAAAAGCGAATTGTATTTTTCATATAATTTAATTATTTACTATAAATTTCTTACTTAAAATATTCTATCAATTCTTCAACTGTTGCTTTATGACCATTAAGTTGCATATATCTTGATGGCAAATCATCATTATTAATTTCCCAAATATTACCATCTGTAAACCATTGGTATTTATCGGTATCATCTTTCAATGCGGCAATAGCAAGGAATAATTTTTCATTATCCCCACAATCTATTATAGATGTACTCCACAAACCACTTCTACCCATATAACAATTACTCTCATTGAATGTTTCTAAACATGTGAGTTTATCTATAGGAATAAACCACTCACCATGACCATTTGGTATTTGGGTATATCCCAGCTTTTCTAAATCCTTCCTTAAGTTGGATGTATTCTTTCTTATAAAACATGATGTAGTAAACATATTATTTTACTAATTTAAGTTCAACTTCTTGTGGACTATTCTCAAAGGTTACTTCGGGAAACAAATGTTTTTTAAGTTCATATTCTTCCGACCATCGTCCATTACTACCTATAGCACATGAAAAGTATGTTTTATTCTTTATAGGTTTCATGTCAAATAACCACAATGTATCATTTAAATCTCTTGCTATCCAAAGTTTCATAATTATTATAACTTAAAATCTAAATCCAACAAATCCATAAATGTATTAAAATGCTCTATTGTTTGTAAATCTAATGATCCACATGACATACACATTTCATTATCTATTTGAATACACCAATCACGATCAGGAGTATTAGATTCTTCCCAAATAGTTAAACGGTATTTAATATTAGAATCTGACTTAAGTGGTACTTCTTTTTTATAAAAATCAATTGATAATGGTAAATATGGATCTACTCTAAATCCATTATTTAAAAGTAATTCTTTAGTAATCATAAGTTCATAAGTTTATTTGCCCAAGATTCAGTATAAAACCAATAATAATTTATATGTGGACAAAAGGTTCTACGATATAATAGCCAACATACAGAAGGTATGCCTATAATAAGTAAATATAAAGGACCTAAATATTTACTTTGTATAGTATGTCCTACTTCATGTTTTAATGTAAATTCTGTACTATATTTAGATACAAACACATATTTTCCTAACGATACGTTAGTGTTATTAGTTTTATATATCTTTGTATTTTCAATAGTTTGATCATATGAAGCTTTTGTATAATATCTATAAATAATTCCACAAATATTTTGTGGAAATTGCCATAAATATAATAAACACTCCTTTAAATGAAGTCTAGACATTCTTTTAATAAAGGTTTAAAATTTTTTACAAATTCATCTCTAATTTCTTTAGTTGGAAATCTTAAAAATGCATTAGTGTAATCAAAAATTCCTTGTGTAAGGGTATTATTATAATTAAAAATTATATAATAATTTTTACTAAATCCATCATAATTATAATATTCCCAATAAGCATTTCTACAGATTAAAAGTTCACGGAATTTTGATGTAATATCACTTTTATAACCTGTAACATATAATTGTTGATCATCTATATTTAAATATTCACAACATTCTTTAAATGTTTTAGGTAAACTTTTCTTAATAATAAAAGGTTTACCATCGCGAATTTCAAATTGGTAATTAGAATTGTCAATAACAAGTTCTAATTCATCAGGAGCAGCTTGTGTAAAGAAAGTTTTAAAACTATATTTCATAATTTAACGTTTTAAATGTTCATAATCTTCAGGTCTATTAGTATAAACATAACCATTTAATACTTTAATTCTTACTAATTCTTTAATTTTTTCATTTTCAATACTTTTAAGTTTATTTAATTTTTTAATATCTTGTTCTTTACGAACAACGTCATGAAATTGTAAATTAATAGGTTTCATAATAATTAAAAATTAGTTTGTTTCTAGTAATGGATTCGAACCATTATTTCTACGATGTAGTGTTTTACCATTTAAACTAACTAGAATAAGTTTTTAAGAGTTTAGAAAATCTTCAACATCTATATACGCAATGCCAAAATTTTCTGCACACTTTTTATCAGAATCAGAGAACTGACCAGGCTTACCAGAAGCATCTCCAATCATTAAAATGTTTTCTTTAGGAAAATCAGGACTTAAAGCACATGTACATTCTACTAAATCTTCTAACATTCCAGGATTAGGCTTTCTATAATAATCACTTTTATCATTAGAAGTACAGAAATCATAGAAAATATTAGAATTATTTGTATATTCTATTAAAGAACTTACAATATATTCCATTTTATTAACAAATCTTTCACTATCAACGAATCCTTTTTCGATACCTCCTTGATTAGAAACAATGAAGATAAAATCAAAATTTAATTCTTTAATTTTATCCCAAACATCAAACCTAAATTCCATATCCCAAACACCTCTAGGAAAAGTATCTCCACTATAAGTGTTAATTAAAGTGCCATCTAGATCTGCAAAAAGAACTTTAGTATTAAAATGTTTAAATACAGACTTGCAGGATCTTTTGTAATCATATATAATATGCAAACATTCAAAACTTTTTTCTGTAAGATCTATTACATAAAGATATTCAATATCTCCATGTTCTCTATCAGTAAATTCTAAACTAGAATCTGTATTGATAAGTTCTTCTGCAAATTCTTTAGTATCTTGAGTAAAATATCCGTTATTTTCAATAAAATATTGTAATTCTTCTCCAAGACCTTCAGGATAACCATCACTATGACGATAAAGAACAGTAATCTCATGTTTTCCAATAATTTTAATATTAGCCCTAGTACTCATATTCTAATTCTTTAATATTTTCAAATAAGCAGGTTTTTATAATTCCAGAATGTTTAGAAGAAATTCCTTCTAATTCTTCTACAAACTTAATATTTAAAACATTATCAGGATGATTTTCCCATTCATCTGTATAATATATAGAAGGTAAGTCAAAAAATCCTTGATAAGTTCTATCTTCAACATTAAGTTGAATGAGAATTTCTAAAGCTTGTTGTTTAGATTCTGCAGCAATAATTAGACATCCCGAAGTAAAACTTTTATTGGGATAAAATACAAAAACTTTTTTCATGGCACATTATAATAATCATTTTCTTCTATTGGTAAAGGTTCAGATTTTGTAATAGGATCCTTTATCTCTTTTATAAAAGAGAGTATTTGTTCTTTATTCATATCAAAATTTTTTAAATGTTTTCTTTTGATATTCGTGTTTTTGTTTAATTTTCCAATCATATCTTTGTCTAGATATGATAAAAGTATAAGCTGCTCGATAATTTGGAAAAGTTGCTAACCAATTATCATAAGAATCGTAAACATTAAACATGATTATTGTTTATTAAAAGATTTTTTCCATTCATTATCCCAATACTCTTTCCAATTATCACCATACTCATCCTTCATTACTTCTTCAAATGAATCACCATAATAATCCATATCCCAAAGAAGTAACGGATTTCGTTCTTCAATATTAATATTTACACCTTGTAATTTCCAATATTCAATTACAGTATCTTTATTAGAACAAGGTGAAGGACCTAAAGCAACTGAACAATCAAAAGAAGATTCCTCTCTATCAAATTTATAGAAATTTTTACAAGTATCAATAATATTTGTTACTTTATCATATAGATTATTAATAAGTTCTTCAGAATCTTCATTCATTTCTGAACCTGTATAAAATTCAGAATTATAGAAAATTTTAGATAGTTGTTCTTTAAGTGGAGCTACTTTTTCATATCCACGATAACCTGGATGATAACCATATTCATCAGTATGTGCTTCAATGTATTTATCCTTAGAACCACCTTCTTTGATATATCTTTCAAGAACTTCAATATCATCTATCCAATGAGATTTAATATTGTAAGCATCTTTATATTTCCCTAAAATATGCTTAAATTCTTCATGGGAAAGATAATGACGTTCATATACCTTTTCATCTTTACCAATCTTACCATTCTTGGCATCTTCAAGAAGTTGGTTATAATCGGCTGATGGCTGCGCCTTTGCATACATTTCTGCCATGCATTCATGATATGCTTTTTCAAGAATTTCGTCTCTGTCTAACATACTTTTACAATATAATCAGGATTAATATAATTTAATTTACCTTCCAGATAATCTTTTACACTTTTATAACACTTTTCCCATTTCCAGGGAATATAAGTGTAATAACCGTTATTATCTGGTTTTATTTGTTGTTTCCAAGATTCAAAACAAAGAATATTTTCTTCTTTGCCATCATAGTTAACTGTAACAATTTTATGATTCTTTTTATCAAAAAGAGAAGCTAAATCTTCCCAGTCTAATAAATCATGAAATTCATGTTCATAAGCAGTCGGCAAAGGTTTATTAGTTTTAGTTACATAATAAACTTTTTCTCCTTTTGATAATCCACAAATAACTTCTTGAATACCAGATAAATCTTTAGTATCAGAAATATTATTTGTTAACCATTGTAAATAGTCTGCTATAGGATTTTTATTTTCAATGTAAATATCATAAGTAAATCCAGGAATATTATTTTTTAATGAGTTTGCTATACAATTACGAATATCTTCAGACATAAATGCTAACTTATCATTTGTAAGTTTATTATAATAAGTTTGACCAATATAAGAAGCTAAACAACTTACATATGTTTTTCGACCAATACAATACCTGTAACTAGTCCAAATTAACATTTCTTCATTATTATTTATCATAAATTTATATCTTTAATAATTACATTATTAATAATAGTCCTATCAAAAAATAAATTTTCTGAAATTATTAAATAACCATTATTATCTTTTAGAATATATTCTAAATTACTATAATTCATAATAAATAATTTATTATTTCCATAAAATAATACTTTATTTTTATCATAAGTTATAATAACTACAGCTTTAATAGTAATATCCCCATTTTCTCCTGGGACTGTTACTTCATAAACTTCTCCTGATTTCATAGATATTTAGGTAAATTATGTTTTTCTAAATGTTTAGAAAGATTTTTAGCATATTTATATGCTTCATTTAGATCTTGGCAAGAATAAATTGGATACCATTTTTCCCAAAAATGGTTTCTTTGATATATTGTATAAGTATCAATAATATCTTTTACATAATCTATTTTAATCTTTTTATTGAGATAATTAAATAAATTAACTAGTAAATGTATTAAGGAAAAACTTACAATAGATATACCTACACAAAAAAGAAAAAACCAAAATAACATCATATAAATTTATCAAATAATCCAGCAAAATAGAACAAAATCATAGTAATAATAAAAACAAATATATCTGCTAACATATTACGTTTAATTTTTATTTCTTTACCATGACAACAAATTCGGAAACCTAATTTAAAACATTCCCAAAATAGAATAATAATTGTAGCAATCATAATCTACCAATAAATATTTTATATTTTCTAATCAATTTTTTATATATTGTAGGTGTAGGATACATACATTGAACATATCTATTATGTTCAAATCTAATTCCATTTTTACTAGGATAACCTACTAAACCTCCTTCATGATAACCATAACAATATTTACATAATTGACATGCTACACTTCCTACATGAGTTTCTTCATTATGAAGTTTATCATTAAAGGGGCACTTACTGAGACAATTATCTGTAATATAATCAAATTTATAATAAATTCTCATTTGATAACCGATTTATAATATAGTTTTTAAGTTTGTTTTGTTCTTCAATAGCCTCATCAAATGTTAAGTTATATCCACCTATACCTGTTAAATATCCCCAACCTCTAATTAATAGAGTAGGAATATTATTAACATAAATTATATCATCTTCAAAAGATATATTATATTTAACATCATTGTGACCATTTATAGCTCCAATAATTTCATATAATAAAGAATAATCATCATTAATAATATCATCTTCCCTAATATAATTTAATGCCAAAGTATGGACAGAATCATAAATATATGATGGACAATAAGGGTCTACCTTTAAAGGTAATTTATAATATTTCATACTACTTTAAAACATATTTCGTCACCTACATAATATCCTTTCCACATTACCAAACAACCCTTCGGCAATCTCCATTTTCTAATTTGACGAATTAATGCCTTACGAGATTTAATTGGTTTGTGACATACATTAGAATCATGATATTCTAATTCTCTACCGTAGATTGTCCAATGGTTTAAGTTTTCATTATACCAAAGATTGTATTCTGTAGATGAATCATCAATTTCAATCCAGAAATCTACCATAAATCTTTTTCCTTTTCTCTTATAATGAAAGTCTTTTTTACCAAATTCGGATTCTTGAATACATTTAACTTTAGTACCAGCAATTGAATCACGATTAAAAGTATCAACTGTTGAGGTACCATTAAGAATAGATTCGATAGTTTCTTTACGATAAACTTCTCTCATTCTATCTTGAATAAATTTAATTGGACAATATTTAATAAGGTAATAATCTAAATGAAAAGATGTATTTATTACAGTAATATCATACCCATTATCAACTTGTTCTTGCAAATCTTCAATAGAAGAATCAATATTATACATGTGGCATGTAAAATCAATTGTTTCACCCATTGGAGTTTTAAATTTATTTTCAATAGCCCATTGCTTAAATTCTTCGTATTCTGCAACGGTATTACAATATGTTTTATCTATTCCCGCCATATTACTAAATTTAAAACATAATTTAATGTACCATTATCAATATTAGGAAAAGCTTTTTTAATTTCGTTTTTTAATTTCTTTTCCCACCTAGGGTCTATAAGTTCAGACCATCCAGAATCATCTATATATTTTAAGATTTCTTTGATTTTTTCGTCAACCATTCTAAAACTTTTTCGATAGTAACTTCTCTGATAGTACAGTTTGTTTAATTCTTTCTAAAACTCCAAATCCTGGTTTAATTATATCTTTTTGTATCATGTTCCTTTAAAAGTTCTTGCATTATATCAGGATATTCTTTAAGATATTTTTTAAATTCTTCAATTATTTTATTTTTATTTGCAAGATGTTTTTCTTCTTCTTTAATTAAACGTTCGGTATATTCTTCATCTGTTTCTAAAACAAAAAATTCTAAGCTAATACTTAAATCATCATAAGTATCACTTTTAATTGTAACAAAAATATTATCATTTTTTATTTTAGGATATTGTCTTTTAATTTTATCATATGCTTTTGTTAAATTCTTTATAAAATCAGAATAAACGGTACCTGATGCCCCATATTCAAAAACATATTCTTTTTTAAGTATTTGTTTTTTCATATTATAATCGATAGTAGTCACTACAAGAATCTGCTGTATCCAAAAGGTGTTCATTGCCTTCGTATGGGATACATTGTTTGTATTTATTATGTCCTATACAAATAAATGGAAGGCTACAAGTTTTATCATATTTCTCAAAAAGTTGTATTCTCCATTTTTCTAATGAACTACATCTTGTCAACACTTTATCAAAAGGTTTAAGAATTGTGATGTCAAATTTATCTGGAACTAATTTATATTCATTTTGTGCTTCAATTGGTAATACTCCTAAAGCATTAAAATAATAAAATTTATCATCAATTTTTGCGATTTGTATAGGCATACATATATTATTATTTTTTAGTGCAATTTTATCCCCAACTTTAAACTTAGGTTTAATTAATTTTTCTAAAGTTTTAGTTTTGGTATTCCACTTATAACCATGATTTTGAATTGCATTGAAGAGTTTTTCTTTTTCCTCTTCGGTGGCAAATTTAATATTTTTTATTTTTCCCCAATTTTGATATTCATCATTTTTAATAACAAAAAGTTTATTACAATGCGCTAATCCACAATAAAAATCAACGTATGGTTCATTGAAAAATTTATGAATTTGCTTATAAATTGCAATATTTCCTTGTTCATCAGCAACTATATCTCCATCTTTAAACTTACAAGGTGGTACAAATCCTTCCCAAGTAGTTTTTCCTTTAGGAAATATTACACATTTAGCATGATAAGAATCATGATAACAACCAAAAGCATTTAAATATTTACATCCATTTGGAGTGTGTATTATAATCGGAAATGAACTATTTTGTAAACCAACAAAACTTACATCATCAAACATCGTGCAATCTAATTCCATACCCTTTGGACAATCTTTTAATAATTTTGCTATGTTAATTTTTTCCATGATTATATTCTATAAATCGTTTTAGATCTTTAATAAAATTCTCTTTGGTTATATTATGAACTGATTCAACAACAGGATCTTCATCAGCATCATTAATAGTCCAAAGATGACTATTAAGATACTCACATATCTTATCAAAAAGCATTAAATTTTCATCTACACATTCTGTAATTTGTTTATTATTACAAAAAAATTTAAATGTTACGATGCACATAAAAATGAGGATGAAACTATTTCTAGTTCCACCCTCCAACTTAAACAAAAACAAAAATGGATTTTATTTATTATCATTTACCAGTTTATGAAAAATCCACATTATCCATACACATGGCCAAGATAAACTCAACATTACTTTTTCCCATTTAGGGTGTTTACTATTTAGTAATTGAGTTTTATAAGTAACATAACTTAATGTTACCCATAAAGAAATAATAGCAAGTATTACCATATTCTTAAAATTTTAAAATTTATAAATAAAATTATCTAAAATTGAGCATCGTAACAGATTCAAACTGTCGCCTTCTGATTGGAAGTCAGATGTGCTAATCACTAACACCAACGATGCAAATAATATAACCTTTTTGAGCTAGACCCTGGCCTATACGTATGCCACGGTCGCGGAGTTCTACCGCGTAATACTTGGGTTGATCCCAATTCCTCTTAGATTAAATATCTAAACGCTCTTATCTATTATATTAATAAAAATCATTCCAACCATATCGCAAGTTGGGTAATATTTAGCCGCTCTACACGTTTACAATATAACAGCTTCTGCACCTCTGCAAGCTCTTTATATAACTAAACATTACATCTCAAATATTCAGCATCCTGTGCGATCAGGATTCTATGCCAATGCAGCTCCCATATTGATTATAGCTGTTTTTATCGGGGTTACATAGTGAATATTCTTGAAAATGATTTTTATAAAAAAAAACAATTCCAACCATATTGCAAATTGGGTATAACGGGAAAATTAATTTCCGTGTCTAACACACTAAGCTATTATACATCTTAAATATTCAACTCCTGTGCAATCAGGATTCTAAAGTCGGGGCGATAGAGGACGGGCGTATCTCCGTCATATCTACTTTAGTGAATATCCTTGAAAATTGTTTTTTGTTTATTAAAAAATTTCTTTACTTTATAATTTTGCATTTTGTATGAATTACCAAAATGCGAAGGTGCTACAAAACCCATTTTGTATATACTTCTTGAATATACTGGTGGATTAAGAGTTCCTTTAAAATGATATGCAAAATAATGTTTGAAATTTAATAAAACAGTTGATTTAAAATCAAGATCATATAAATTCATATTATTCCAGACTGTTTGATTCCATATTTCCATACGAAAGTAATAATCTCTAGAAGAAATTACTCCTGTATCTATTAATTCATCAACATATCTGCTAACAATACCAATTACATCTCTAGGTCTACATAATGTATAACCATCAAGTTTTAATATTTCACAAACCTGTTCTTGTAAACCTATGGTTTCATCAATTGGTTCATACCAACCTTTACACCAAAGAATAAAATGATTTAATCTTTCCATAATTATTTAATAATTTTGCATTTATATGGATTTGTAATAATACATTTAGGATTTTCTAATGTAGAAATCTTTATAAGTGCAATATTATATTTATTTTCTAACCATTTTGAATAATCAGCATACCATACAACAATATCTGTTTCGATATCATCAATAACTACTCGTTTGCCAATTGGTGTACAAGGTTCAATCTCTTCATCAATTAATTTTAATGTTCCAAGAGGTTTAATACGAATCTTTTCTGCAAGATATTCTTTAATATATTTCATAATTTAAAAATTTTTAATGTGACGCTGGTGGGACTTGAACCCACGGCCCGCAGATTAAAGGTCTGCTGCTCTAAGCCAACTGAGCTACAGCGTCTTTATATTACCTGTTAAGATAATTATCAGTTAATATTAGTGAAGGAGATGGGATTCGAACCCACAAGTTCATAAAGAAAACAGTTTAGAAGACTGTGACGCTTCCAATTACGTGCTACTCCTCCAAATTTCCCTTAAATTATAGGGAAATTAGTTAACTTACTTTACTATAATACTATAAAAAATAAGTTAAGCCTAGTTAATTTTTGTTAAAAAGCAAATCTCAAATTTACAGGTTTAAATTCTAAAATCTTATTAGAATTGTCAATTTTTAAAGCATAAGTCAAAAGACTCATAGCTTCACTCATTCTTTCTTTAGTAAGAGGTTTATTCCAAGCATGATAAGCTTGATTAAAAGACCATTCATTTTTATAATCCTTAGAAAACATTACTGTGTAAGAGTTATCTCCATATACATGAAAAGCTATTGCATTCTTGTATTTTAAAGGATGTAGATAATTGGTATAAATACAATGATGCATTTTAGTACCCTCTTCAGCAATTCTTTTTTCGGAATTAAGAAGTTCTACACCATGAGGTAATTCTGGAACATCACTCCAAATGAGTTCTTCAGAACAATTTCTTATTTTAATAGTCTGAATTTCTTCAGTCCATTTCATGTGCATGTCGTGGATTTTACGATCACTCCATGACATTTTAATTTTTCTATTTAAAATTCTGGCTTGATCGAATAAATCTCTTAATTCTGTATATTCTAATCTTGCTTTGAATGCTTCAATATCATCTACAAATAACTTAATGGTTTCTTTAGAGTATCCGATTATTAAAGTATTTTCTCTACAATATTCCTCATATTTATCTGTTAATATTGCACGTAACATTGCTCTATTACAAGGTAAATATTCAGGTTTTAACTTAAAAAAATCTATAAGTGTATTACAAGTATTTGTAATATCATCACAATAGATTCTTTTAGGAGTTATAGTAGCGAGAGTCTTATAACTAGATTTTATAAAAAATCTATTACGCATAAATACCCATCTTAATTGTTTATAAGCAATTATAAGGTTATTCTCTTTATAATAGATTTTTATAAGTGTTCTGCGAGGTAGTCCTTTATTGTCTATTAAATGATGAATTCTTTTTTCTAAATCTGATAATTCAGAAAATATTTCAAAATTATCAGACGAATGAAGAATTTCCCAATCTTGTGTTGTTTTCATCTTATAAATAAATATCGGAGTAATTTATAATGCTTGTTAGGCAGTCTTTCCATCATTATATAGCTGTCCTTATAAAAAGGAAGAGTATCTAAATATTTAGTATCTAACATTGGATAATACATTTTATATGTTTCAATTAAATATTTAGAAACTCTTTTCCCTTTAACACAAACTATCATAAGATTTGTGTTTTCTTTATCACCTTCTCAATGTGGTAAATTTCATATTCTCCTGTGGAAAGTAATAGATCAATTGCTTTTTGAATATCAGAACGCGTGTCTTTATGCCTGTTTCTCCAAGCATCTTTGTATTTTGCAACATTCTTTCGAATGTTTGCAAATGCCCTATCAATCCTATCATGATGAATAGGATTAGGTGGGAATTTAACCCAACCCTTTTTTATTCTTACTAGCGCTCCTTCATTAATTAATGCAGGAATTAGCATTTCAGAGTAATTGTATGGTAAATCCTTAAGTAAGGACTTCATTTCTTTAGTTGTTAAAGGAGTTTCGCCGTAAACTTCTCTTAACTTGTTTAATATTTCGCAATTTTCCATATATTTAAATATATTTTATAATCATGTTAGATTTTTTAAATTTTTCTGCTTGTTCAGCAGTTATTTGTATCCATTTGTCAAAACATTTGACATATGGAATTTTTGGAACGTTTTCCATAATACGAGCTACTTCTGTTTTATTAATTTCATGAGCAGTTCGTACTGAAGTAAGATGTTCTCTATGAGAACATTTACCAGAAGGAGAGGCTTCACAAATAAAGCCTCTCTTTAAAGGGGTTCTAGTTCTTTTCATGAATTTGTTTAAGTTATTAAATAAAAAGTTGTGGGTTTACTTGGACTTGAACCAAGAATGAGTGATTATGAGTCACCTAGTATAACCTTTTACTTATAAGCCCTTTAATTCTTAAGTGAATTAAACATTTTCTTCCCAATAATCTTCCCAATAATTCTCAGCAGAGTAATCTCCGAAAAGAATTTTATCTGCATCATAATCTCCAATGATTTGTTTTCGGAAATTATGAAATCCTCTTAGATTCCAAGAGAATTTTAATTCTTGAATACTAGTATCTGCCATATAATTCTTAAATGATTCGTAATCATCAAACCATTGAATAGAATTATATAAAACATCCATTAATTCTTGTATTTCTTCGTATGTATTACAAGCTTGTAATGCATCGCAGAAAGAACATGAACCCCAACCAAAAGTTAGATATCCATATTTATTATCTTTCTTATAAAGAATGTATGAATATCCTGGGTCATGATTTTCTTCACGAAGTATAATTTCTCCTTTTATATTATTTAATATAGGAGAATAATCCCAATTCATAATTGGGGAAGTATAAAGTTGTTTAGCTGTTTTCATATTTTAAAAATTTAAAAACTCAACCTATCTTCCCAGACCAGTGAGTTGAATAAATAACAAAACAAAAAACTCTATTTTGAAGGATATGCTAACCCTTTAAGATTGTATATCAAATTATTGATATATCAGTTTTCATACTCTTTGTCTTCTGGAAAATATGGAACATTTTTATACCATTTCTCCATACATTCCTTACACATAAGATCGTTAAGTACAGGAATGTAATAAATGGGATTTGTGATTTCTTTGTCACAATTGGAGCAAAGATTACCCCAACCTAAGTAATCAACTTCTATAGGGAGAAGTTTAATTACTATATAAGTAGAGTTACGTACAATTTCCATAATATTTAATTTTTAAAATAGAAATTAATTACTTTTTTAGAAAAGAAAAAATAATATCCTGCTACAATAGTTTTCCATTCCCAAGAATTAGAAATATTTCTACATTTTTTGGGATTAAAAAACACAGTAATTAACATAGATAGAATTAATACTACTGTATAAAACAGTTTTATAATTGAATCCAAAAGGAATGCAGGCACTAACATAATGATGCCTGCACAATAACAGAAAATATTTGCCATTTTTAACCAATATTAAGTGATACAATCCTAAACCCTTTTTTATAGATAAGATCTATGATTGGGAGGATTACTGTCTGATAATAAGAAATGCCGTCAAATCCTCCTTCAAGGATTTCAGCTTTAAACATTTTATTAAAGAAATGTTTTTTAGCTTCTTCAGCAGTTTCAAAAATTACTGAGTAATTGTCTTTGGATTGATTTTTTGTACTATACCAATCAAATACATAAAATGCATTAAACCAACCTTTATAATATCTAGAAGGATCTGGTTCAACACCGAGGTATTCGCAGAGTAAATCGTCAGCTT
>RHMF01000355.1_pt1 | contig 19248 bp, 13 predicted proteins | sample 5365151 | NCBI WGS metagenome assembly RHMF01 (sample SAMN10266501, study PRJNA497801) | feces metagenome | isolation source: feces | host: Bos taurus | place: China: Prairie of Fairy Mountain | collected 2017-08-14 | reverse complement strand
AGATGCATCACCACAGGAATCTTTCGCTCACTGCTCTTGTGAGACAGCAGCCGCTCCATTTCCTGATCGTTGTTCCGATAGAGAGCCATGCCTGCGCGCAGGTTTCTGGGCATCTGCTGAGGGAAGAGGCGATTACCCTCCGCGCGATTCACCCGAAAACCTTCTAACTCGCGTTCCTTATTCATAAAACAGAGTCCGTCTCCATTTGAAAAAGAGGCCGTACCCGCTACGTTGAAGGAATCGCGGCGTATCTCCTTGACAGAACCGACATATTCGCCCATAGCCTTGGGGGTATCTGGGGAAAAAACGTCTGGTTGGCGCCCATGTAGAAAGTAATTCGTAAAACCGCGATTGAATGTTTTCTTGAGATTCGGGGTAAATGTGTAGGTACAATGACCCTTCGAAGAACGACAATACTGATCAGCATGCTTGCTGATAAAGGCATCTAGCTTTTGACTATAGGCGGCCACCACATTCTTCACATAATGGACATCCTTCAGTCGACCCTCAATCTTAAATGAGGTTGCTCCGGCACGGATCAACTCATCCAGAGAGGCACTCTGGTTCATATCCTTCAGAGACAGCAAGTATCGTTGGTGTTCTATCTCCTGTCCGTCTGCATCAATAAGGTCAAACTTCATTCGACAGAATTGTGCACAGGCTCCGCGATTAGCCGAACGCCCAAAGCAATACTGTGAGGCATAACACAATCCGCTATAGCTCACACATAAGGCGCCATGGACAAAGACTTCCAAGGGCATATCAGGTACTGCTTGATGTATCTCTGAGATCTCACTAACTGACAGTTCGCGGGCAAGGACTACGCGCTGAAAGCCTAACCCTTGCAACCACTCCACTTTCTCGGCTGTCCTGTTGTCAGTCTGTGTGGATGCATGAAGAGCTATTGGGGGTAAATCCATCTTGAGGATACCCATATCCTGCACCAAGATGGCATCAACGCCAGCCTCGTACAACTGATGAATCAGCTGTGCGGTTGTCTCCAGTTCGTCATCATAAACGATGGTGTTTACCGTGACATACACCCTTACGCCAAAAGGATGGGCATAGTCACAAAGTTGTCGGATGTCCTCTACACTATTGCCTGCTGCTGCACGAGCACCAAAACGCTGAGCTCCGATGTAGACAGCGTCAGCGCCATGATCGACTGCGGCCATACCGCAGGCAAGATCTTTGGCAGGTGCAAGCAGTTCGAGGGCTGTCATTCAATTTTATTGATATCGTAAGGAGTTTCCTGATAGACGTAATAGTTGATCCAATTGCTATACAACAGGTTAGCATGTGCACGCCATGTCACCACTGGACCTTTTGCCGGATCATCGTCGCGATAGTAGTTCTTGGGCAAGTCCACATCGTCACGGATATCCTTGTCGCGCCTATATTCGTTGTCGAGCGTATTAGGTGCATATTCCAAATGTCCTGTAATGAAGAACTCACGACCACCACGGGCCATCACCATACTTACCCCGCAATCTGGTGACTCGGCCACAAGCGTCAGTTCCGGGTTGGCCAGAATATCCTCACGATGCAGTTCGGTATGACGGCTATGCGGCATCTGGAACACATCATCAAAACCACGGAAGATAGGCAGTTGCGGTTCTAAGGGTACCTGTGGGAAGATGCCGAACATCTTCTTGGCCAACGGATACTTAGGAATTCCATAGTGATAATACAATCCTGCCTGTGCCGCCCAACATATATATAAGGTACTCGTGACGTGCGTGCGCGCCCATGCGAAGATCTCCTGCATCTCATCCCAATAGGTCACTTCCTCAAAATCAAGTGTTTCTACAGGAGCTCCCGTTATAATCATCCCGTCGTACTTCTCATTACGCATTTGCTCGAAATCGCGATAGAACATCATCATGTGTTCGATTGGAGTGTTCTTGGGCGTATGGCTTCGCAACTTCATGAAACTCACTTCCAACTGCAAGGGAGTATTCGATAACAGGCGAATCAAATCGGTCTCTGTCGTAATTTTCAACGGCATGAGGTTGAGAATGACGATCTTCAACGGACGAATATCCTGCATGTGTGCACGAGAGTCGTCCATCACGAAAATATTTTCCTGCTTCAAAAGGTCGATGGCAGGTAATCTGTCAGGCAATCTTAAAGGCATACGTTCATTACATTACTGAAAAAACCAACACCGAAACATTGTCATACCCTCCCGCTTCAATAGCCTCTTCGCAAAGTCTATTGGCAGAGGCTCCTTCGAGCATCAGGCGCTCAACCTCCGCATCAGGAACCATATCCGTCAGGCCATCAGAACACAGCATATAGACATCGCCTTGTAGGAAATCATCAGTAAACTCGTACATGTCGATAAACGAATTCTTACACCCTGCACCAATGCAGTTAGTAATCACATTGGAATGGCGCTTCTCTCCCTGCAGCGTGTTGAGTGAATGATCGGTTGACATTTGCGACAGCTTGCCATCACGCAAACGATACAAACGACTATCGCCACAATTCATCCAAAAATATTTTCCATTATAATAGGCAACACCCACAAGCGTTGTTCCCATTCCTAATAAAGAGGAATCGACTTGCCCTTTAGAGGATATCATCTGATTGACAGAATCGAGCCACACCATCATCATCTCATTGAACTCACCGACGGAGAGACCTACTGGCAAATCTTTGACAAAATACTGAAGATTGGCAAGGACATCAGCACTGGCCACCTCACCGGCACGATGCCCCCCCATCCCATCGGCTAAAGCCATGACGAAACGGTCGGTATTCTCCGTCATAAACTCTGTATGATATGCCTCACTACGTATAAACTTATCGTAGGCAAGTACCATGTCTTCGTTATTACTTCTCACACATCCCACACGGCTAGCTGCCGTTAAGACTATTCTGCTCATAACGTTAATCTAATGCTTTCTAAAAATTTCATTAAACACATCAACAAACACTTACCTGTAAGTTGATATTCGCCAATGAAACAATATCACCACTCTTAATAGACATCGGGATGTCCGGCAATAAGTCACGATCATTCAGTTTCGTACCATTGGATGAGTGCTTGTCGATAATGCACCATCCCGAATCGGGCTTGTATATCAATTGTGCATGAACACTCGACACATACATATTACCATCAAACACTTGCTGATAAGGTCCCTGCTTGCGTCCGATAATAGCACCATTGATACCCACCATACGGATATTCAGCGAGGGATTGTATAATGTCAACGTAGGAATTCCCTGTATCTGTACATCGGTAGGAGCCATTCCCTGGTTCTTCTCCCTTTCTGAGGCAAACGTGCGACTGATATCGGCTGCCGTAACTGGCGTACTCTGCTGACTGGACTGCTGAGAGTCATCACCTGGAGCAGCCATCAGGCCACCACAATGGGTACAGCGTCTTCCCGTTCCAACACGACCGCAATTTGAACAATACTGCAAGGCCTGGCCACACTGGTCGCAATAGCAGGACTGTTCTTCTATCTCTTCTCTACAACTTGGACATATAATCATAATTCATCCTTTATATCTTCTGGCAGTATCATCTGATAGGTTTCCTGGGTCACCTCATTCTGCGGCATTCCACTTACACGCACAGACAACTGCTGAATTGTTTCATCAAGCATATTACGCATCTCACGAGCATTACCAAAGGAATCACTCTTGCTGACCACCTTGCGACAGATAAGATCCATCAACTTAAACTCTGCAGCAGGCGAAAGCGTGTAATTATCCTTCGATGCCATCTTCTTGAAGATAGCCAACAACTCATCCTCGTTATAGTCCTCGATATGCATCTTATGCGTAAAACGACTGGCAAGACCGGGATTGACATTCATAAAGTCTTCCATCTCCTTCTGATAGCCTGCTGCGATAACAACAAACTTACCACGGTCGTCCTCCATTCGCTTCATCAGGGTGTCGATAGCTTCCTTACCATACTGGTCGTTTTCAGACGACAGGGTATATGCCTCGTCAATAAACAGAATACCACCCATCGCCTTGTCACACATGTTATTGACAATTTTGGGAGTCTCACCCATATACTTACCAACGAGTGTGGCACGACTGGCTTCAATAACACGGCTGGTGGGTAGAATTTCCATGCTCTGTAACACCTCACCCATCTTTCGGGCAATAGATGTCTTACCCGTACCAGGATTACCCGTCAAGATAAAGTTCATCGACATCTGCTGCACCTTACCTGCACCCATAGCAGCACGCTGCTTCATAAACATGCTCTGTACGGCGAGGCGACGAATCATATTCTTGACTGAGCGCATACCAATAAACTCGTCGAGTTCGTTAAGTACTTCGTCAAGCGGACGTACCTTCTCGCTCTGCTGAACGGCAAGATCGGCTTCGGTAATGCGATACATATCCTCGTCCTTGAAGTCGGGATTGTTGACCTCTGTCATCAAGCGCTGGCTCTGTTTCTCGACAGCAGCGTCAAAGATACGACGTGCCTCGCGAGCATTACCAAAGTTCTTATCACGACGCAAATACAATTGTTCGAACTGACGATGTATCGCATCGCGTGTAGTATCATCGACTGTAAAATTCTTTCCCTTCGCAAGATTAATGAAGATCTGCGTCAACTCATCCGGTGTATAATCATCGAAATGAATGGTCTGCGTAAAACGACTCTTCAATCCAGGGTTCGTATCAATAAAGTCATGCATCTGGTCAGTATAACCTGCCACGATACATATAAACTTACCACGATCGTCCTCCAATCGTTTGAGAAGGGTGTCGATGGCTTCACCGCCAAAGGAGTCATTATCGCCCGATTTAAGCGTATAGGCCTCATCTATAAACAATACACCACCCATTGCCGAGTCAATCAACTGGTTGGTCTTGATGGCAGTCTGACCCGAATAGCCAGATACCAGTTTACTGCGGTCTGCCTCCACCAGCTGACCTCTCGACAGAATACCCAATGTTCGGAAAACATCTGCCATAATACGTGCTACGGTAGTCTTACCAGTACCCGGATTTCCCGTAAAGACATAATGCTTGCCTTGGAAAGTATTGGTCTCGCCACGACGTATCTGCAAATTGAGGAAAGCAGCAAGGTTGGAGATCTCCTGCTTGACTGCAGCCAGACCGACCATCCCATTAAGTTTCTCCAGGCACTCTGTATAATCGACTGTCTTCGGAGCTTCGTAAGGAATATCCTCCTGAGTAATGGTCATCAGTTCCTCGTTGGTCTTCGTCGACATATCTCCCTTCTGCAGTCGCTCTGCTTGCTTAGCTGTAATCTTGTCGAACAACTGACGCATGGTACGACCATTGGCGAAGTCCTTATCGCGAGAGTCATACATCTCTGTGATCATCTTGCGAGCCAACTCTTCGGCATCAGGCGCAAAGACATATTTCTTCGACTTGGCGAAGACTTGCATAATCTGATACAACTCTTCTGGAGTATAGTCGTCGATATTCAGGAAATAACTAAAGCGACTTCGCACTCCCGGATTGATGCGGAAGAGATTATCCATTTCCGTGCGATAGCCTGCAGCGATGACCACGAACTTACCACGGTCGTCCTCCATACGTTTCATCAACTGCTCTAAAGCCTGAGCACCTTGGTTGTCACGATCACCGCCCTGGCTTACTGGAGCCAGCGTATAGGCCTCATCAACAAAGAGAATGCCTCCCATAGCCTTGTCGCACAAACGATCGACTACCTTTGGTGTCTCACCCTGATAGGGGCTTACCATCTTGGCACGGTCACATTCTACAACATGTCCGCTGTCAAGATATCCAATAGCCTCCAATATTTCACCCAGTTTTCGGGCAATAGTGGTCTTACCCGTACCAGGATTACCTGTCAAAACAATATGAATACCGGCTTTCTGCTGCTCACCCAAGCCACGCTGGGCACGCTGTACGCTATTCTGGACACTATAGGCTATCTCGCGCACAGCTTTCTTCACCTGATCCATTCCAATATACTGGTCAAGATCACTAAGAATATCATCCAGCGTTCGTTCTTCGGGAACATAGCCACGGATATCACTTTCTTCTATCATCGTGGCATCAGCCCCCCGACTGATGAAGGACGTAAAGATATCCTCTGCTGTCTTGACTGCCAAATGGCGATATCCGAAAGTATCGTCTTTAATCTTCAACTGATACTGGAAGTAGCGTTCAAGTTTATACGCAGCCTCCGGTGTATAAGCTGCTATACCATATTTAATCCGCAACTCCTGCTTGCAAACCTCATACAGTTCTGTATAACTAGGAGTTGGCAAGCGGAAGATATACTTAAATCGATTCTGAGCTGCAGGGTTATTTAACAAGAAATCATCCAAGCCCTTAGGCAGACCTGATATAATCACAATGGGGTTGTCGTTCCACTTATCCATCTCGACAAACAACTTATCGAGCGGGTTGACCTGATTGGAATAGCGGTCAGGCAACAGCTTCTGTACATTATCAAAGAAAAGAATACCATCCTTCGACTTCTTGATATTGTCGTCCCATTTATCAACAAAGCGCTGGTAATCAACAGCATCGACCATCGTCAACTTAGGTTTTTCGATAATCTTATGCTGATAAAAATAGTCACGGATTATCTCTGCCAAAGCCGTCTTACCCGTACCTGTCTCACCGATAATAATGGCATTCACGCTCAAACGCACTTTCATGATGTCTTTACGCGAATGAAGATAGGTATAAGTATCAACAACTGTCTTCAACTGTTTCTTAACATCATCGAGTCCTATCAACTGTTCAAGAACGTTCTGCGAAATGAGGGGTTTACCACACCACTTACAGAACTTTGCTATCGAGCGGTTTTCCTTATGACAATACTCACAAACCATATTACTCTACATCCTTTTGTAATTGTTTTACTACTGCCGACGGATTCAATTTCCAACTATCAAGATTTGGATTACCTATGTTCAACAGTTTGGGGCTGAACAACACCAATTCCATCAACAAGATACCCACCAGAGCCGACCAAAGGATATAATGGAGTACAGACTCTCCACTCAATGAGCGTATCTGGTTGGTTACGTCATCCAATAGGCCGAAATTAGATCCCTTGAACTTAAACTTTTTCTCTTTGAAAGTATAGTAAAGGGGCTCTAATAACGTGGACTTGACATCATCTTCCATCACTTCGGAGATAAGAAGATTCTCGGTATCGGTATCCGAGCGGAAATCCGTGAAATGGCAAATAGCCATATAGATCAATGTAATGATGAGAATGGCAGGGATGAAAAAGCTCGGCAATGAACTGTTTACATATTTTAAAATTGCTACAGGGATATAGGAAGAAAGAATACCCAACAGCCCCCATAGACAGGACAATACGAAACCATATCCTTTGAAATAGGCTCGTGTACCTATTATTATTGCTGTCATACCACCAAGTGGCAATACGATAGACATTCCAGAATGTTCCAACAGATAGTCGCGTCCGTCAATGCCGAAGAGTAATAGGAATAACGCCCATATTCCACACAATGAATAGAACACCATCCGCCAGGTCTTTTCCTTATTCTTTGCGCGATAGTAACGCTGGCGTACCTCTGTATATTTGGCAGCAGTTTCCTCTTTAGCATTACCGAAGCGCTTGAAATGAATCTGATTGGGATCTAACTCACCCAACGTCAGTATCCAACGTTCCAGACAACGTTCATAAGAATAGGTCTCGCTGAAATCCTTCTCTGGGTCCTCATGGAAGAAAACGGAAAGCCACTGGCTCAAAGCTCCTCTCTTCAACTCTTGAATGAGTTCTGGGCGATGGCCAAGTTTATCTACTGTCAGTCCATCGGTGAGTTCCAATCCGTCATCCAATAAATAGGAAGGACGGGCACCGAGTATGCGACAGAAACGATAGGCTGCCGTACGTAAATCATAGACTCCCAAACGCTCAGTATTCTCGGTACTCTTCATGTCAAAACAAGCACGAGCTTGGTTTAATTGTTCAAACCAACCATGCAACTGGGCAAAATAAGCAAAACGTCCATTCGGATCAGAGAAATCCTTTATCTGTTCGTTAAACTCTTTCTCTGGCAGATGCTGCCATTCCTTCATCTGTTGACACAACAGGGCACCTACCCTATAGGGTGTATCAGCATCACGCAAATCAAAAGCAGCCTCACGCTCAATATTATACAATACTTTATAGCCGAGAGAGCGAGATGGCTTTTGTCCATTGGTCAGAATACGCAATGCCTCACATGCCATTCTGTCCTCATGACAGTACATCCAGGAAAGAAGCCGTCCATCACTCAATGATAACCATGCGTCTTCCGAACAATCCTCATAACCAAAGGAATGAACAATTTCCTGTAAAGTTGATGAGGGATACTGGTTCAGGAAAGGTATCTCCTTATCTACCTCATAAACTAACCGCATGATTGCAATACGGCCATCAAAGTTTTTCTCTGAGAAATAACTGCGAAGGCGATTGATGTCGGCCTTGGAATGTGACTCCAGATACAAGAAAAGCATATCATTGGGATTCCGTAATGCAATGGAATATTCATCTTGATAGCTTAAGACGGAGATACTGACACTATGCAGGTCGTCACACTGATTTCCATGAAGGTCACGATAGGGATAAGTGGGCTCCATCACATAAACAGCGGCCATCAACCCTGCATGCTGATCTGCGGGATAACGATTGACGACAATGTCTTTGACAACCGAACTGAGCTTCACATTACCACACTGTTCCAACCATCCGGCAATTCTACCATTATACAAATAGTTGATAGCCAGACGTTCGTTATCCAAAAGCAAAGGAATCAACTCATGGACATTATCGGCTACAAGGTTTTTCTCTGGGTCGACAATAAAGCTGCGGTATTTCAAAATCGGTGACGAGATATCCACCTCGACATCCTCGCCTAGGAACCAACGCTCCACCTGCTCGTATTTCCAACGGCTTTGGGGATTAACAGCAGTCAGTCCCTGTATCAACATTTTTACCCGTTCGGGAAGATCGTTGATACGAGGAAGACGTCCTTCGTTCTTCTTACGCATCATCACACGCTCATTCTGGCTTAAAGGATTCTCGCCTAACCAAAGCGTCATAAGCGTGATACCCAAGGAATAGAAGTCTACAGAGGGCGTAATTTCCACCTCTCCGTCGATGACGTCGTTATACATCTCAGGAGCTGCAAAAACCGGCGTGCGAGCCTGAGTAGTCTTATGCACACGCTCATCACCATCCAATACACTTGAAATACCGAAATCGCCCAGCACAATTTCCTGATGCTTCTCATCACGGAAGAAGAAATTGCTTGGCTTAATATCCTTGTGGATGATATTGCTGTTATGACAATAAGCCAACGTTGCAGCAGCCTGTAATGCTATCCTGCGGAACTGATTAAAATCACCATCCAAATCATAGTCAGCAAGCGTCCCCCCTTGAAGATATTCCATCAATTCGTAGTCGCGGTTCTTGCCGTCTACATAAGTTTTACCATAGTCATATATCTTCACTATGGTCTCCATGCCAAAACTCTGGATGATACGCAGTAAAGTCTTCTTGATGGAGAAATTCGGATAATAAATCTTCAACACCATCCGTTTCTGGTCACATTCTACCAGAAACACTTGGGCCTCACCCGAATTGTCACTAAGGCATTTGAGGTTATGATAGACTTTTCCTTTAATTATAAAATCGCCAGCAACATTTGTCTGAACGGTTTTCTTGCTCCCAGGGACATAGGTCATCTCACCTGTCGCGCCCGACGGAGAAGCCACTCTCATTGTCTTATTGACTGGTTGCTCTGGAGTTCTTATGGTCTGATCCATTATTTGTCGTCTTTTATTTCAGCTGTACTATTCTTCCCTAACACTACCCATTTTCCACCAAGGTGAGGCTTAGCACACCCACAAGGACTGCTATGCAACGCGTGTTTGTAGTTGCAAACCCATGCTAGACGAACACCCATCGGTTTGCTGGCCATCGCATAGTTACGAGCCTGTACAGGCGATGATGTGGGAGGGACAGCCAATTTATCTAGAATGGCAGATAGCATCTTTATCTTCTCAGCCTTTTGCTCTTCCAATTCCTCTTTGGTCATGCGCTTGGTGGTTACCTTGGGAATAACAGGATTCTCAACACCCTGATCTTTGGCCAATAGCGTCAACAAACGCTCACGTAACTTCATGTTCATCTGTTCTCTGACGACATCACGTTCTGAGTTATAAGGCAAAGAACTCTCCAAACGAGAATATTCCTGTACAACATCCATCAGTTCTTTGTAATCAGGATTCAGCTGCAATTCTTTTACCAGTTCCTTAGCTTCTGCCGTCAGAGCGGTACCACACTGTTTACAGAATGCAAAATCATTCATCGCATGGCAGGTAGGACAAACCAAACCGCCACGCGGACTACCGCATTCCGGACAATAGGCCTCATTGCCTGTCAACTTAGCACCACAATAGGAACAAATATCCTTACGAATATAATGATGGCAGGCCTCACAAAAATCAGCATCAGGGTCTATTTCTGAACTACAAAACGGACAGGAAGACTTACTGATAGGTTGACCACACTGGGCACAAAACATCGCCTCAGGTTCATTGATTGCTCCGCAGAAGGGGCATTTCTTACCACCTGCCTGTTGTTGCTGCTGTTGTTGCTGCAAGACTGGCTGTGGTGTGTCATTCTCATGTAGAAGCTCCCGCTCACGAACCATTTCCTGAGGGCGAATTGTCCTCTCGGTCGTATCAGTATTGAGGGAATTATCGTTTGTCATATTTTAGGAAAGCATAAAGTTAGTTGCAAAGTTAGTAATATTTTTTAAAAACAAACAAAAAACCGCCGTAAATTTATATTTACGACGGCATTTTTCTTCATTTTTCAGTGTTTTTACCACAAAGAAAGACGTTTTTCTTTGGGAACAAACATCTTGTCACCCTTTTTAATTCCAAAGGCATCATACCACATGTCTATGTGAGGAAGAGCTCCGTTAACGCGCCAACGACCGAGTGAGTGTGGGTCGCTCTTGGTACGATTTCGAATTTCCTCATCGGTAACGTTGCCTGCCCAAACCCCAGCATACGCAAGGAAGAAACGCTGGTCTGCAGTCAGCCCATCAATCTCAGGCAGTTCACTACGTTTCGTTGCATTTTTATAGGCGTACCACGCAACCTGGAGGCCTCCGTGATCAGCCAAATTTTCACCCAGAGTAAGACGACCGTTACCATTCAAGTCAGGAAGCACTTTGATGTTGGAGAAGAAATCGGCATACTTATCCGTTCTTTCTGTAAAGTTTTTTTCGTCAGATTCCGTCCACCAATCATGCATATTCCCATCCTTATCGTATTGACGTCCCTGGTCATCGAATCCATGGGTCATCTCATGACCGATGACAACTCCAATAGCACCGTAATTAAAAGCATCGTCGGCTGATGAATCAAAGAAGGGAACCTGTAGTATACCAGCAGGGAAGCATATCTCATTGGTGGTGGGATTATAATAAGCATTTACAGTCTGAGGAGTCATATACCAGTCATCCCTATCAACAGGTTTACCTGCTGTATGCTCCATACGCGACGTGTTCCAAAAACGACTTCATTCGTGCATATTCTCAAAGTAAGACTTTTTCGCAGCTATGATCAGTCCTGACATATGAGTCCACTTGTCGGGATAACCAATTTTCACGTAGAACGTATTCAGTTTCAACAAGGCATTTACCTTCGTCGAGTCGTCCATCCATTCCTGAGCAGCGATACGTTCACCAAGGGCAATGCGCAAATTCTCCACCAAGGTCTTCATACGTTCCTTCGAAGAGGCTGGAAAATATTTCTCTACGTATATCTTACCCAAAGCTTCACCCATCACAGCCTGCACCTGATTGGTAGCACGTCGCCATAAGGGATGGTCTTCTTTTCTACCAGACATTACTTTGCCAAAGAAATCGAAGCTGGCTGCTCTTATCTCATCGTTCAACAATCCAGTTGCAGAACTGATGACACCCCACTCCATATAATCGCGGTACTCTGCAGGGGTTATCTTGGCAAACACTTGATCGGCGCCTTTCATAAAGTCCGGCTGACCGACAATTATTTCCTGGATATACTGGCTGGCAATGCCTTTGGCATTCATCTGCTTCTCCAACTGGAAGTGAGGATATTTTGCATCAAACTCCTTGAGCGTCATCTTATTGTAGTTTGCGATAGGATCGCGCAACTCGGTACGTGACTTCGACACCTTAGCAAGGGCCAACTCAACCTTAAAGATATTCCGCATTTTCTTCTCGGCAACAGCCTTTTTGAAGCCAAATAGTTGGAACATACGAACGATGTATGCCTTATAGCTCTCACGGATCTTTGTAGTAGCCGCATCGGTCTCCAAATAGTAATCTTTTTGACCTAAAGTCAAGCCGCCTTGACTGATGCTCAAAATGTTTTGAGAGGCATTCTTCTCATCAGCCCCTATGTAGGCATTGAAGAACTCAGCATCTCCATAGGGCATCATCTCCAATTGGATGGCAAAAAGTTGGGCTACGGTCTTTGCAGTCTCCATCTTCTTGATCATCCCCATAACAGGAGTCAATCCTTCCTGCTCGCGGCGTGCAGAATCCATAGCGAGTTTGTAAAGATCACTCAATTTCTGCTCCACACTTCCTTGGGCATAGGTCCTCTCCTGTAACTCTTTCAAAATAGCATTGATGCGCTTGTTGTTGTCTTCCGCCAAACGGTCAAAACTTCCGTAACGCGAATAAGCTGCAGGCAGCGGGTTCTTCTTCATCCAACCGCCACACGCATACTCATAAAAGTCTTCACCAGGTTTTACCTGTTGATTGAGGTCAGTCATATCAATTCCCGACTTCAGTGCCGGCTGCGAAAAAGCCGGCTGTAACATTGATGATAATACCATCACCATGAATACTCCTTTGATTTTCATTGTTTCTATGATGTTAATTGTTCCAGTTCCTCTGAAAGTTTCTCCCAGCGTTCCACCTCTTCATCGAGGGACTTCTTGATAGATGTGTACTCGGTCACCAGTTCCATATTTGAAGCACATTCTGGATTCATCAGCATATTGTCAAGCTCTTTCAGCCGTCGTTCCATCTCACTGATTTTTCGCTCAGAGTCCTCTACAGCACGCTCTGCCTTGCGAAGCCTCTTCTGTTGTTCTTTATGATCAGCATAATTCTGCTGTTTTGAGGGCTGAGAGATAGTAGAAACATCCAACGGTTGCTTCTTCTCTGATATTGTAGTTTTCTCACCTTTTATGTCTTGCTCCTCACCTCTTGAAAGAATCCATTCATAAACACCTCCCAAGTGTTCTCTTACCCTACCACCTCCAAACTCATAAACCTTTGTCACAAGTCCGTCTAAAAATTCGCGGTCATGACTGACGATGATGGCAGTACCGTCAAAGGCTTTAATTGCTTCCTTCAATACATCCTTCGAGGGCATATCTAAGTGATTCGTTGGCTCATCGAGAATCAACAGATTGACAGGTTCCAACAACAATCGGATCATAGCAAGGCGACTTCTCTCACCACCACTGAGTACCTTTACACGCTTCTCAGAGGCCTCACCGCCAAACATAAAAGCCCCCAAAATGTCGTTGATACGCAGTCGCACATCACCCGTTGCCACATTGTCTATCGTTTGGAAGACTGAAAGTGACTCATCCAACAACTGTGCTTGGTTTTGTGCAAAATATCCAATCTGGACATTATGTCCTATTTTGAGATTTCCATCGAAAGGAATCTCTCCCATAATACATTTCACAAGTGTCGACTTACCCTCTCCGTTCTTCCCCACAAAGGCCACCTTCTCTCCACGTTTGATGGTCAGATCCACCTTGTCGAAAACCTGATGGGCACCATAGCTTTTCCCCACCTCATCACAAATCACGGGATAGTCGCCACTACGCAGACAGGGTGGGAACTTAAGATGCATGGCTGCATGGTCAACCTCGTCCACCTCGATGGGGATAATCTTTTCCAACTGCTTGATTTTCTGTTGCACCTGCACCGCCTTGGTGGCCTGATACCGGAAACGATCGATAAAGGCCTTCATATCGGCAATTTCCTTCTGCTGATTTTCGTAGGCACGCAACTGCTGTTCACGACGCTCCTGGCGTAACGTCACATACTCATTATATTTTACTTTATAGTCAATGATTCGACCACAAGAGATTTCTAAGGTACGGTTCGTAACATTATTAATAAAGGCGCGATCATGACTGACTAACACGACAGCCTTGGCACTCTGAGCCAAAAAATGTTCTAACCATTGGATCGATTCAATATCAAGATGGTTGGTAGGCTCATCAAGCAACAGTACATCAGGCTTTTGCAATAGAATCTTCGCCAATTCAATACGCATACGCCAACCACCTGAGAACTCACTAGTGGGTCGTTCGAAATCACTCCGTAGGAAGCCCAGTCCTACGAGGGTGCGTTCTATCTCCGCCTCGTAGTTCTCTGCTCCCATCATCATATAGCGATCATGCTCTTGGGTAAAGCGTTCAACGAGTGCAAGATAGTCGGCACTTTCGTAATCGGTACGTTCGGCCAATTGTTGGTTCATGTAGTCAATATGGTCTTTCATCTTACGGATAGACGAAAAAGCCTTCATGGTCTCTTCCTTCACCGTTGTGTCGTCCTGCAGGTTCATTACCTGTGGCAGATAGCCGATGGAAGTCTCACTGGGAATACTCACCACGCCACTGGTAGGGTGCTGCTGACCACATAATATCTTCAACAACGTCGACTTTCCAGCACCGTTCTTTCCAACCAAGGCTATTCGATCATGGTCGTTTACGACGAAACTCGCATCGACAAACAACGGCTTGGCACTAAATTCCACGCAAAGTCCTTCAACTGATATCATCCTTTTGTGAGTAAAAACAGCGCAAAGTTACTAATAAGTGAGCAAAATGCAAAATAAATTAATATTTATTAGAGGGCGCAACACTATCTTTCTCGTATATTTTACGTACTTTTGTAGCGTTAACAACGAATAAATAAAAGGATGATGGAACATCTGAAGATTTTCACTCGACTCATTGCCAATGAGCTACACCTCTCCGAACACGCAGTAGAGAACACTCTCAAGCTACTCGACGAGAGGTGTACCATTCCCTTTATCTCCCGTTATCGAAAAGAACGGACTGGTGGACTTGACGAGGTTGAGATTACGGCTATCAGCAATCGTATGGAACAACTTCAGGAGATTGTCAAACGTAAAGAGACCGTCGTCAAGACCATTACCGAACAAGGGAAAATGACCGTCGACATCAAAAAGCGTATTGACGACTGTTGGGAACAGACCATACTTGAGGACATCTACCTGCCCTATAAACCCAAGCGCCGCACCCGTGCCCAAGTAGCCAGAGAACAGGGGCTCGAGCCTCTGGCCCAGCTTTTGCTCCTCCAACGCGAACCGCATCCAGAGCAGGCAGCACAGCGTTATGTCGGTGGAAATATCACAAGCATAGAAGCTGCCATACAAGGAGCCAAGGATATCATTGCCGAACAGGTGAGCGAAGACGAACGTTGCCGCAACCAAGTGCGTGCTGCCTTCCGCCGTGAAGCTTTCATCATCTCCAAGGTAGTCAAGGCCAAGAAAGATACTGATGAGGCTCAAAAGTATTCCGACTATTTTGACTGGGAAGAGCCTCTTAAGCGCTGTTCTTCCCATCGTCTGTTAGCTATGCGGCGCGGTGAGCGCGAAGGTATCCTGAGGGTTAGTATCACAATTGATGATGAGGAGGTGATTAGTCGACTGCAACGCAACTACGTTCGCGGAAACGGTGCTTGCCAGCGATTGATAGCAGAGGCTGTAGAAGATGGTTACAAACGACTCATCTGTCCCTCCATTGAGACTGAGTTTGCCAATATCAGTAAAGAAAAGGCTGATGAAGAGGCCATCAAGGTATTCACGGAGAATCTGCGCCAATTACTACTCGGTGCTCCGCTTGGACAGAAACGGGTAATGGGTATTGACCCAGGCTTCCGCACCGGTTGCAAAGTTGTCTGTCTCGATGCACAGGGTAACCTTCTCCATCACGAAGCCATTTTCCCGCACCCGCCCATCAATCATCGTATGCAAGCTACCATTCACGTCCTCCAAATGCTCAAAGACTACCATATAGAAGCTATCGCCATCGGCAATGGCACAGCCAGCCGCGAAACACGAGCTTTCATCGAGGACGCTCTCCGAGAGACCAAGGAAACTAAAGTACCTTCGGTATTTGTCGTCAGCGAAGACGGGGCATCCGTCTATTCCGCCTCATCCATCGCCCGTGAGGAGTTTCCCGACGAGGATGTGACGGTACGCGGTGCTGTCAGCATCGGTCGACGGCTGATGGACCCTTTGGCCGAACTGGTAAAGATTGACCCCAAGAGCATTGGCGTAGGACAGTATCAGCATGATGTAGACCAGGCCAAGCTCAAACATTCACTCGACCAAACCGTTGAGAGCTGCGTCAATCTGGTTGGTGTCAACCTCAATACGGCATCGCAACACCTACTTATGTATGTCAGCGGACTCGGTCCGGCATTGGCTAAGAATATCGTTGACTACCGCCGCGAGAATGGAGCGTTCACCAGCCGGTCACAGCTGAAGAAAGTGCCGCGCCTTGGTCCTTCCGCCTATCAGCAATGTGCTGGTTTTCTGCGTATCCCACAGGCTAAAAACCCACTCGACAATAGTGCCGTCCATCCGGAAAGCTATGGTGTAGTCGAACAGATGGCCAACGACTGCCATTGTACTGTCACCGACCTTATTAATAATCAAGAGAAACGAGTTCAAATTGACATCAGCCGCTATGTGACCGATACGGTTGGACTTCCCACTCTGACCGATATCATGAAAGAGCTGGAGAAACCCGGTCGCGACCCACGTGAGCAGATTGAGGAGTTCGAGTTCGATGCCAATGTACAATCAATAGAAGACTTGCACGAAGGAATGCAACTACCTGGAATCGTGACAAATATCACAAACTTCGGTGCCTTCATCGATATCGGTGTTCATCAAGACGGACTTGTGCATATCTCCCAGTTGGCCGACAAATATGTAAGTGATCCTACACAGGTTGTTCGCCTCCATCAGCACGTCATGGTTCGTGTCCTCGACGTCGACCTACGCCGTCATCGCATCTCACTTAGTATGAAGGGCATGGGGCGAAAGTGAGCGTCGCACCTTCATTGGTCACCTCCAACGTAGCTTGACTACCCACTAACATAGGGAAGTTACGCATATGCCTATGCCCCACCGGGAAGTCATAGCATACAGGAATTTTATATTTTCTCAAGTATTCGTGAAACATATAGTTCATGTCGGGGAAGGTGTTGGGCACTTTTTTATAACTCGTAAACTGTCCGACGATAATACCCTTGACATGTGACATCAGTCCACGTACCTCCAGATTGTGCAACATACGGTCCACCTTGGTCATCCCCTCACCCGTATCCTCCAAGAAAAGAATGATATCGGGCAGCTTCAAAGGATCGAAGACTGACCCGGCAAGCCCATGCAGTACCGACATATTGCCACCCACGAGGACGCCCTTGGCCCTACCCGACTGGTTCAAGGCATGAGGGGCTATGCGATAGACGGGTATATCGCCTGTCATCATGCGGCGCAATGTCTGACTCACAGTATCCGTTCCCTGATAGGTATTGATGGCATGACACATCGAGCCGTGAATACCCATATTAGCTGCACAAGCCTCAGCACTAAGCAGTGCTGTGATATCGCTAAAACCAATCAACAACTTAGGATATCGCTTGAAGACGTCCAACGGCAACTCGCACAACAGATGCACGGCACCATCGCCACCCCTCGAACACATAATGGCCTTCACACTCGGTTCGCGAAGAGCCCACAACAGGTCGTTCCTACGCTCTTCGATAGTGCCCGCAAAACCACGGTAGTCCTTCAAGGCATTGCGTCCAACTACCGTCCGAAAGCCCCATTGCTCCAACGTTCGGATACCTCCGTTAATGGTAGCTGTATCTGTAGCACTCGACGGCGAGATGATGGCGATCGTATCGCCCTCGTGAAGGAACTGCGCCCTTAAGGGTAGCAATACCATCAACAGAATCCAAGATAAGATGATTTGTTTCACGATGCGAAGATAACAAAAAAAAGTCGCAACTCCAAGAGTCACGACCTTTTTTCTTCATTCCATGTAGATTCTTACTTCACCTTCTCTACGATAGCCTTGAAAGCCTCAGGGTTATTCATAGCCAGGTCGGCGAGTACCTTACGGTTGATCTCGATACCAGCCTTGGTGAGTTTGCCCATCAATACTGAGTAGCTCATTCCTTCCAGACGAGCGGCAGCGTTGATACGCTGAATCCACAAAGCACGGAAGTTGCGCTTCTTGTTCTTACGGTCGCGATAAGCGTAGGTAAGACCCTTCTCCCAAGTGTTCTTGGCTACTGTCCAAACATTCTTGCGGGCACCAAAGTAACCGCGAGTGAGTTTCAGAATTCTTTTACGTTTTGCACGTGATGCAACGTGATTTACTGATCTTGGCATAGTTTTCTAATACTTTAAATGTTTGACAATAGGTGAATTAACGGAGACACAACAGGTCGCGAACCTGCTTCATGTTTGTAACATCAACCAGCGTAGAACCCTGGAGGTTACGCTTCTGCTTCTTAGTCTTCTTCGTCAGAATGTGACTGTGATAGGCATGGTGTCTCTTGACCTTACCTGTACCGGTGAACGCGAATCTTTTCTTCGCTCCGGAATTTGTCTTTACTTTTGGCATTGTTTTATAAAATTTAAATTGTTATTAATAATCGGCGACTACGCATATACCGGGCGCGACGCCTTTTTTATTTACTATTTGACGATTTACTATTTACGATTTAATCCTCAGAATCCTCGGTGAGCTTCTTCAGCGCATCAGCGCTGATTTTTGCATTGGCCAGAAGTCCGCCGTTCTGGGCCTTCTCTTCGGCATTCTGCTGAGCAGCAGCCTCCTTGGCTTCGGTCACAGAGGCTTCACGATCGCGGGCTTGCTGACTCTTCTTGGCCACACCGGCTTTCTTGGGAGCCAGATAGAGAAACATCTTCTTGCCTTCCAGCGAGGGCATTCCCTCGACCTTACCATATTCCTCAAGATCGTTGGCGAAACGGAGCAACAGCACCTCGCCTTGTTCCTTGAACAGGATTGAGCGACCACGGAAGAAGACATACGCGCGAACCTTATTACCTTCTTCCAGGAATTCCTTGGCGTGCTTCAGCTTGAACTGGTAGTCGTGCTCGTCGGTCTGAGGTCCGAAACGAATTTCCTTGACC
>RHMF01001376.1_pt1 | contig 19252 bp, 14 predicted proteins | sample 5365151 | NCBI WGS metagenome assembly RHMF01 (sample SAMN10266501, study PRJNA497801) | feces metagenome | isolation source: feces | host: Bos taurus | place: China: Prairie of Fairy Mountain | collected 2017-08-14 | reverse complement strand
ACAGGTTCTCCATAAGCATAAACTAACATCTTGTAAATTTGAGAAAGCATTTCTATTTTTTTGCTTTCTAATTGTTCATACTTTACTTTTTTATTGTTTTGCTTCATTGCTCTTAACTCCAAAGCATATTCTTTTAATTTCAAAATAATAAGTTCATCTATTTTGCGAGTATTATTAGAGTTAAAAGTTTCAGGTTGAACAGTAGAAGGAACTAATCCGTATTTTGTTACCAAATCAGAAACTCCTGTAAATTGTCCGCCATCTGAAAGTGTATTTTTAAACAACCATTCATTATGCTTACTATCCAAAGGTTCATCTATGTGATTTATAATCAAAGATAAGAATAAATTACTCTTTTCTAATTGATCATAAAAGAACAAATAGTTTTGACTAAATTCAAAAGCACCAAGATTATATTTTGCAATCATAGCACTTCTCATTACATTAAAACCAGTAAACATCCAACAACGGCCAGATGATTTTTGATCTGTTATTCCTTTACTTTTAACTCTATGAGAAAAGTGAGTGTCATACTTGTTTAAATTATCTAAATCCAAAACTAATTTTTGGATACTATTATTAGCAACAGCATTTCTTATTGCTTTATTTTCTGGTGTTTGTTTGTAAGAACTTCTTATTTTATTTAAAGATTCTTCGCTTAAACCGCCTTCTTGTGCAAAAACTGAAAAACTTCCACAAGTTAATGCTAATATTAATGTAAATAACTTCTTCATTTTGTTCTTATAAATTATTTATCTAATACGTCTCCAATTGTATTGTCATACATTTGTTTATACTTACTAATCTTTCCGAAAGATTCTTCGTCAATTATTACTTCTGCATCGTCTCTTACTTTACCTACTGCGCAACATTCAACGCCAGAAATTCTTAACATATCAAAGAATTCTTCCTCTTTATCTTTACAAATAGTTACTATAGCTCTACCTTGTGCTTCTCCAAATAAGAATGAGTCTAATCTTAATTCACCTGCTGTATAGATTTCAAATCCAAGATTTCTTATCATAGCACTTTCTAAAACTGCAACGAACAATCCACCTTCACTTATATCGTGAGCAGATTCTATAACTCCTTGATTTATCAAATCGCTTAATGTTCTTTGCATATTTGCTTCTTTATCTAAGTTGAAATATGGTGCTGGAGATAATTTGATTCCTCTGTATGAATATAAGTATTCTGAACAATTGATATCGTCAACCATTTCTCCTAACATGTAGATTGTCTTATCAGCAGCCTTAAAGTCCATTGTCATTTGATTAGACTTTTCAACAGTACCAACCATTCCTATAACAGGAGATGGATACACAGCTTCTGTTTTTCCATTCATTACTGCTTGGTTATAGAAACTTACGTTTCCTCCTGTAACTGGAGTGTTGAATTTGATACAAGCTGAAGACATACCTTCTATTGCTTTAACGAATTGCCAGTATGTATTCTCATTATAAGGGTTTCCAAAGTTCAAACAATTTGTTACTGCTAAAGGTTCACCTCCAGAACAAACTATATTTCTTGCAGCTTCTGATACCGCGATTTGAGTTCCAACAAATGGGTCAGAATAAACGTATCTTGAGTTACAATCACAAGTCATTGCAATTGCATTATCTGTTCCTTTTAAGTTTGCTATTCCTGCATCAGAAGGTTTATTTGTTGACATATTTTTTGTTCCAACCATTGAATCATATTGTTCATAAACCCAACGTTTTGAAGCAATATTTGGATGAGAAGCTAAATATTCAGCAATCTTTTTAGCCTCTTGAATATCTGGTTCTGTTACAGATTCTTTCCTGAATTCAAATGTTTGTTTGTAGTATTCAGGTTCTGAATAACTTCTATCATAAACAGGTGCTCCACCTCCCAAAACTAATGTTGAAGCTGGAACTTGTGCTACTAAATTATCATTGTGATAGAAGTAAAGCATATCTTCGTCTATTACTTCTCCTATTTGAGCACAATTCAAATCCCATTTTGCAAATATTTGTTCTACTACTTCTTCTTTTCCTTTTTCTACACAAACAAGCATTCTTTCTTGACTTTCTGAAAGAAGTATTTCCCAAGCTTCCATATTTTGTTGACGTAAAGGAACTTTGTCTAAGTTGATTCTCATACCTGAACCACCTTTTTCACTCATTTCTGATGTTGAACAAATAATTCCCGCAGCGCCCATATCTTGCATTCCAACTATAGCTCCACTCTTTCCTAACTCTAATGTAGCTTCCAATAATAGTTTTTCTTGGAATGGGTCACCAACTTGTATAGAAGGGATATCGTCTGCTGTGTTTTCTGTTACGTCTGCAGATGCAAAAGTAGCTCCATGAATTCCGTCTTTTCCTGTTGCAGAACCAACTATATAAATAGGATTACCTGCGCCTTTGGCTACCGCTTTAATCAATTCTTCTTTTTTCATTACCCCAACGCTCATTGCGTTCACCAATGGGTTGTTTTCAAAGCTATCATTAAAGAAAACTTCTCCTCCTAAAACTGGAACTCCAAATGCATTTCCGTAATGAGAAATACCTTTTGTAACTCCTCTCAACAACCATTGTGTATGAGGATTATGTAAATTACCAAATCGTAAAGAATTTAATTGAGCAATAGGTCTTGCACCCATTGTAAAAATATCTCTGTTAATTCCTCCTACTCCTGTAGCTGCACCTTGGAATGGTTCTACAGCACAAGGGTGGTTGTGAGATTCTATTTTAAACACACAAGCTAAGCCTCCGCCAACATCTACCATACCTGCATTTTCTTCTCCAGGCGCAACCAATAATTGCTTACCTTCTTTTGGTAAAGTCTTTAGGTATTTAATAGAATTTTTATAAGAAGCATGTTCGCTCCACATAACAGAATAAATACTCAATTCAACATAGTTAGGACAACGTCCACCTAAATATTCTTTTATTTTTTCATACTCTTCAGGCAATAAGCCTAACTCTTTTGCATTTTCAACTGTTGCGATTTGATTATTTTCCATAAATTCAAAAATTTTATCTTGCAAAGGTACTATTTTATTTTGAATTTTATATTTTTATAACTAATTTTGTGATTCAAAATACAAAAGATTTCAAATTTAGACATGAATTTTACGACAGAAATACCTATTTCAAAGCACGAAACCTCCATTTCTCACAAAGATAAAATTATGTTATTAGGGTCGTGTTTTACCGAAAACATAGGAAACAAATTAACAACAAGTGGCTTTGAAACTTCTATCAATCCTTTTGGCATTTTATACAATCCTATTTCAATAAATAGTTGTTTAAATAGAATAATAGAGCTAAAACATTTGAATTCAGATAGTTTAGTTCAAGTAGATGAATTTTGGTATTCTTATGAGCATCATGGGAAATTTAGAGATGAAAATCAAGATAAACTACTGCAAACTATAAATTTAGGAATAGAAAACACACATCTTTTCTTAAAGCAAACCGATTGGCTTATTATTACTTTAGGAACTGCTTGGGTGTTCTTCTTAAAAGAAAACAATCAAATATTAGGTAATTGTCACAAATTAAACTCTCAATTAATAGACAAAAGACTTTTATCTACAGAAGAAATATACGAAGATACTATAGTTACTATCAACAAAATAAGAAAAATAAATCCAAATATTAAAATAATACTCACAGTCTCTCCTATAAGACACTGGAAACAAGGCTATAGAGAAAATCTCATCAGCAAAAGTACCCTACATATTGTAACAGATAAAATATGTGCGACAGTAAAAGATTGCATATACTTCCCTGCATACGAAATAGTTATGGACGAACTAAGAGATTATAGATTTTATCAGGCAGATATGCTTCATCCATCAGACATTGCCGTAGATTACATTTGGGAAAAATTCTCAAATCACTTATTTACAGATACAACCATAAGTCTCTGCAAAGACTATCTTAAACTACACTCTATGAAACAACACAAAGCATTTAACCCTGAAAGCCAAGGATATAAAAAACATTTAATAAAAATAGCCAATTTAGAACAAGAATTATATGAAAAACGAAACAAACTTATTTAAAATAGAAGCCTGCATAGGCACTTTGCAATCAGGAATAGAAGCCGAAAAAGGCGGTGCAAATAGAGTAGAATTATGTGACGACCTTGCAGAAGGCGGCACAACCCCTTCTGCTGCTCTAATTCAGATGTCAAAAGAAAAACTACAAATTCCTGCAGCCGTGATGATTAGACCGAGACATGGTGATTTTCTTTATTCAGACTTAGAGTTTGAGATAATGAAAAAAGACATAGAATTTTGCAAATCTGTAGGTGTAGAAGCTGTTGTATTTGGTTTGCTAACCGCTGATGGAAATATAGATGTAGATAGAACTAAACAATTAGTAGAAATAGCTGGAAATATGCAAGTTTGCTTTCATAGAGCGGTAGACTTAAGCAATGATTACTTAAAAGCAATTGAACAAATCATAGAATGTGGTTGCCATAGAATACTTACATCTGGTGGAGCTAATAAAGCAATTGAGGGAATTGAGAATATAAAGAAAGCTCAAGAACTTTACGGAGATAAAATAGAAATCATGGTTGGCAGTGGAATAAATTCTGATAATGTAAAATCATTTTACGATTTAGGAATCAGACATTTCCATCTTTCCGGGAAAGTACAAATTGATAGTCTTATGACTTATAGAAAAGAAGGAGTTTCAATGGGAGCAATCTCTGCTGAAGAAGAATACAAGATTACTCAGACAGATTATAGAAAAATAGAAGAAGTAAAAAAACAACTCTTGAAATAAATAAATTCTTTTCAAGAGTTGTTTTACTGAAACTGCGTTTTATTTCTTTAAAACGCAGTTTTATTTTTTTAAATTCTTTATTATCTGTTTACAGATATTTTCTTTGAAGTGATACCTGCGTTAGATATTATCTTAACGAAGTAAGCACCATTGCTTAAGTTTGAAGTATTGATTTCAAATCTGTTTGTTCCTGTTGCTAATGCAACTTCTCCTAATGTTATTACTTCTCTTCCTAACATATCTACAACAGAAATATTAGCGTGAGTTGATTCTAACATAGAAATTTCAAGATTTAACATATCATTAACTGGGTTAGGATAAGCTAATGTTTGAAGTATTGCTCCTTCTGCTTCTTCCAAACCAACTAATGAAAGAATCTTAATATCAACTGCTTTATAATCATCATAAGATGTTGCTGTTCCGTTTAATATTCTTGTTTCGCTTCCATCATATATTTTGTATGATGCACCACCGTCACCATAAGTATCAAATATCTCAAAGATGTAGCAACCTTCTGCAGGAATATTAACTATTACAGTGTCTCTTACAACAACTTGTTGTGGATAGTAATCTGCTTCTTCTAATACATTACCATTAGCATCAGAAAGTTTCCAACTGCATTCGTAAGCATATTGGTCTGTTTTGATGATGATTTTAAGTTTATCTCCGTTTCCTTCTTTTGGAGCATCTTTTTTGATTGTTGCAGTTTTTTGTGCGTCAGTTATTGCTGTTCCATTGATTGAAACTATTTTAGCAAATACGTTTGTGTTTTGGCCAACTGTTACTGCTACTGATGGTAATTCAACAAAAACTTCTTCATCTGTAGTTATGCTTCCTGTCCAATCAAAAGTTTGTTCTCCTGATATTGCAGAACCATAAGCAATTTGCATGCTTGTTATAGTAGTTGCTCCTGTGTTATAAACTTTTAATGCAAGAGATGCTAAATCGTTACAACCGTTCATACCAGCTGCTGACATTGTTGTTGACATTGCAGCAAGTTGAGGAAGATTTGTAACTGTTGGAGTGCATTCTGAACCTGTGTATATTTCTTGTTGATCTCTTGCAACAAAAACTACTAATCTTAAGTGACCAAGTTTTACTAATTCATCACTAATTGAACCTGGAATATTGTATGTATAAGTTCTTTGAATCAATGTTCCTGCAGGAATAACGCTTGATCCTTCTGGTGCTGTAATATCATCGCCCCATTGACCTGTGATCATATCTCTTAACATACTCATGTGGATATATTGACCATCAGATGTTACTTGAGAAGGGTTTCCACTAGCTCCTGATTGAGGTCCTATAATGCTATCTTGTACTAAAACAACATTTAATTTATTTGTTGAAGTTTCTGCTGCTGCTGTATAATATGCTTCAACATTTACAGTCATAACTCTTGCTGTTGCATCTATTGAAGCTTGTGCTGCAACATTTACAAAAGATTGTTGTGCAAGAATTTGATTTCCTGCAGAAACAAATTCACCTCTTCCTAATGCTGTTACAGAACCAGAAAATACGTGTCTATTTACTGTTCCTGAAGGGAAACCTTGAAGTCCTGTTTGATTCATTAAAGCATTTCCCCATTGAGTTGTGTACATTGCAGCATAGCCACCTGCATGCACATTTATACCAAATACTCTTCCTGGATTAGCTTCTTCATATTCTTTTACAATTCTGTGTCCATCTGGACAATATCCACAGTTGATACCTGTGTACTCTTCGATAACCACATTTTTGTTTGACGGATCTGTCGAAACAAATTGAGGAGTTTGCGCTGAAACTGCAACTGCAGCTAACAAACCGAATAACGATAATACAATTTTTTTCATAGTCTTTTATTTTAATCTATTATTTTACTTTGCAATAATACAGTTTTTTCTTGAATTAACAAATTTCAAAACAAAAAAAACGTTAAATAAATATTTTTAAGTGCTTTTTATGTATCTTTGCAGTTCAATGTTGAATAACTATGATTTCTACATATAAACAAGGAGATATTTTAAAAAAAATAGATTCTCCAAATGATTTAAAATCATTAAGCAATGAAGAACTTTTATCTCTTGCAAAGGAGGTAAGGGAATATATATTAGATGTATTGAGTGAAAATCCAGGACACTTGGCATCAAGTCTTGGTGCTGTAGAACTCACAATTGCTTTACACAAAGTATTTAATACTCCAGAGGACCCTATAGTTTGGGATGTGGGGCATCAAGCCTATATTCACAAAGTACTAACAGGAAGAAGAAATGAATTTGTTAATATTAGAAAATTTGGAGGATTAAGTGGCTTCCCTAAAAGAAGCGAAAGTGAATATGATTCGTTTGGTGTAGGTCACGCTTCTACTTCTATATCTGCTGCATTGGCTATGGCGATTGCAGATAAGCTACAAAAAAAAGACAATCATCATATTGCAGTTATTGGAGATGGTTCAATGACGGGAGGAATGGCCTTTGAGGCTTTAAATCATGCAGGTTCTACTGACGCAAATCTTTTAGTTATTCTTAATGACAATGGAATATCTATTGACAAGCGTGTTGGAGCGATGAGTCAATATTTAACAATGATTACATCCTCTGCAACATATAATAGATTGAAAAATAGGATTTGGAATTTAATGGGAGGTAATACATCTCACAATAAGCCTAAGAACTTTTTCAAAAAAATGTCTTTTTCTCTTAAATCCTTATTCTCAGGAAAAAGTAATTTCTTTGAAGCTTTAAACATAAGATATTTTGGTCCTGTTGATGGACATGACTTGATTTCACTTACTAAAACTTTAGAAGATTTAAAAAATATCAAAGGGCCTAAATTACTACACATTATTACGAAAAAAGGCAAAGGCCTTCCTATTGCAGAAGATAACCCTACAACTTATCATGCTCCAGGAGTATTCAATCCTTTGACAGGAGAAATTCCAGAAAGTAAATCTTCTGATGAGATTCTTAAATTTCAAGATGTTTTTGGTGAAACTTTAGTAGAACTTGCCAAAGAAAACGAAAAAATTGTGGGCATTACACCTGCTATGCTTAGTGGTTGTTCTATGAATAAACTACAAAAAGTTTTCCCAGAACGTACTTTTGATGTTGGAATTGCAGAAGAACACGCTGTTACTCTTTCAGCAGGTTTTGCATGTCAAGGCATGATTCCTGTATGTAACATATATTCTTCTTTTATGCAAAGAGCTTATGATCAATTAATTCATGATATTGCTTTGCAAGGACTTGGTGTTGTTTTATGCCTTGATAGAGCAGGATTGGTTGGAGAAGATGGTGCAACGCATCATGGAGCTTTTGATTTAGCTTACTTGAATTGTGTACCTAATATAATAGTAGCTGCTCCAAGTGATGAACATGATTTAAGAAATATGATGTTCACTGCTATAAACCAAAATAAACCTTTCGTTATTCGTTATCCAAGAGGGAAGGGTTATTTAAAGGATTGGCGTAATGAAATGAAGAACATAGAAATTGGCAAAGGTATCAAAGTGAAAGACGGAAAAGAAATTGCTATTCTATGTATTGGTAATACTATTCACATAGCTAAACAAGTTGCAAAAGAACTTGCTGAAAATAATTTAGATATTGCTTTATTTGATTTCAAATTTTTAAAACCTCTTGACAAAGAGTTGGCAAAACAAGCATTAGAATCATACGATTATATCATAACTATGGAAGACGGAACTATAAACGGAGGATTCGGAAGCAGTATTATAGAATTTGCAGTTAGCAATAATTACCACAAAAAGATAGAAAGAATAGGAATACCTGACGAATTTATCGAACAAGGTAGCGTAAAAGAATTACAACGTCTTTGCAAAATGGATTGCAATAGTGTAAAGGAAGTAATATTGCGACTTAAAAACCTATCAATAGACTAAAATATTTCCTATTATTTTGTCGTTAAGTGATATTTTATATTCTCCTGAAGGGATATTTCCTATTGTGTAAGAGATATTCTTAAGACAAGTACATTCAGTTTGTTGTATTACTTGCTCAGTTATTTTTATTGTATTATTCTTTATTTCTGCAGAAATATTTATTTCTCCTTTACAAGGATAGTCTGTGTAGAATTTATGAATATTTAGCGTAGAAGTAGAAGAATGATAGCTAAATGCTGCACTTTTATCTATTTTACTTTCCATACATTCTCCAACATAATCTATTCTTGTAGTAAGTGTAGGCGTATCTTTTTGACAAGACACGATTGTAAGCGATAATATAAGTGTTATAAGAAGGTTTGTTATTTTCATAAATTTATTTCTTTATTACTTTTAGTGTTTGTATTCCTTCGTTTATTGTAACTCTGAACGTATATGTTCCAGAAGGCAACGAAGATATATCTACAACTGATTTTTCTGCGAATACATCTACTAAATTCCCTGAGGTATTGAATACTTCTATTATTTTAGCTTTTTTACTTAAATAAACTACTCCTTTCGTAGGATTTGGATAGAATGTCAGTTTATCATCTAATCCGAAATTGGCAATGGGAGAAAATATAGCTATGTAAATCTTTTCTGTGTCGTTTACCTTTATTGTACGAGGATTTTCTGTGTTTCCATCATTCCATTTAACAAACTGATACCCCTCAAAAGCATCTGCAGTAATTATTACCTCTGAATTATAATTATATACGCCACTTCCATAAGCATCACCCATCATTATATCATTTGTATTTACGTCTATAATATATGTTTCTGCTTCAAAAATTGCACAGAAAGCAGTATCGCTTGTTAAACTTATCGTTCTTGGATTATCTACATTTTTATCATGCCAAGAAACAAATTTATAACCTCTATTTGCTTGTGCAGAAATTTCAATTTCTCTTGTAGAAGTATATTTTCCAGAACCTTTAGCTTCTCCCATTATATCATCATAACTAAATACTGTAAGTAAACAATCTTTTTTCTCAACTATACTTTCCTCTTTAATAAGTGTAGATTGAGTTGATGTTATTTGTATTATTTGTGGTTCTGATATTGTATTTGTTGCACTATTTTCTTGCTTTGGCTCTATATACGATAAATACTCTGTGTTTATTCCATTCAAAGATAAAGATAGCACACTTATTGTTTGAGGATATTCCAAATATAGTACTTTTCTTTTAACTGGCACTTCATAGAATTTAGCTATTGGAATATTTTCTAATATACTTTCTTGTATATTAGTTTTATCGTAGTTCGCAAATTCAAGTCTAGGTTGAATTAAATTCTGTATTTGAGGTTCTATTTCTATCTCTTTTTGTTCTTCTATTTGCTGATAATTTTGTGGTTTTTGTTGAGAATAAGGGAAATGTAAAGAAGCAATAAATACAGAATCTGGGATTAGTAATGAATCATTGATATTTATGTAAATTTCCGTTTGTTGTGGTAAGCCATTCCATGCTGTTTTTGAGGTTACTATTGGAGCTATATTTGTTTTAAAAATTATTTCTCTTAAGTTTTTGCAGTTGTTAAAAGCATAAGCAGAAATTTTTTCTATATTTTCCCCAAAAGTAATTGTTTGAATATTTTGACATTGTTCAAAAGCTCCTGCACCTATCATTGTCACAGATTGTGGTAGCTCAATGGAATTTAATTTCACACATTTATAAAAAGAGTAACTTCCTATTGCCTGTACATTATCACCTATTTTTACGCTTTCAAGGCTTGCACAATTATAGAAAACATAATTCCTTATTGAATCTATTGTATTTGGGATTTCTACTGATTTTAACTTTGAACATTCAGAAAATGCATATTCTCTTATATCTGTTACATTTGAGATTGTTAATGTTTCTAAATTTTTACAGCCATCAAATGCATATTTTTTTATTTCTTGTACTGATTTTAAATCTATTGTTCTAAGATTTTTACAATTTTGAAAAGCATAAGCTCCTATGCTTTTAACAGAATTAGGAATATCTATTGTTGTTAAACTAACGCAATTAGAAAAGACAGCATTTCCTATTCCCTTAATATTATTTGGAAGTGTGATTTGCTTTAATTTAGTACAATATTCAAATGCATTATTATCTATTAACTCTATAGTATTTGGAATATTTAGAGTTTCCAAACTTTCACAATGAGCAAATGTAGAATTGCTTATTTCCTTTAATGATGTTGGAAAATTGATTGTTTTTAGACTTACACAAGATGAAAAAACTGATAAACCTAAATATGTGATTGATTCTGGTAAATTAATAGCTTGTAACTTTGAACAAGATGAGAATGCCTTGTTTTCTATCACTTTAAGGTTTTTAGGAAGAAGTATTATAGATTCTAAATTACTACAAAATGCGAAAGCAGATTCTCCTATGTACTCTACTGTTTCTGGAAGTGTTACTTGTCTTAGGTTTTTACAAGAAGAAAATGTGTAAGGCTCTACAGTTTTTACATTATTTGGAATTATTATTTCTTCCAATGAAGAGCAATGAGCAAATGCGTGCTTTGAAATTTCTATTAAAGTATTAGGTAGATTTATTTGTTTTAACTTTGAACACGATAAAAAAGCTGAAGCACCTATTTTTCTAACATTTTCTCCTAATTTAACTGATTTTAAATTGCTACAATTAGCAAAAGATTCACTTCCTATTATTCTTATCGAATCTAATATTATAACTGATTTTAAATCTGCGCAATTATTGAAAGCTTGATTATCAATTGCTGTTACAGTGTATTCTATTCCGTTATAATTTACTGTGTTTGGAATTGTTAAATCCCCAGAAGGCTTATTGTAACCAATATATGAAGACCTTACTTTAGTGTAGTAAGGAGCAGTTACTGTAACTGTTTTTGTTTGATTGTTTATATTGTAATACAATATTTGTCCTGTAGGAGATACTGAACTAAAATCAAACGCTATTGTTTTTAATCCAAAAAACAAAAATATAAATGCAAGAATTATTTTCTTCATATTTGATTATTTTTTAGGCGGATAATCTATAGAGTAATGCAATCCAACACTCTCTTTTCGTTGTTCTGCCATCTTTATTATCAAATAGCTATTAGCTACTAAATTTCTTAATTCACATAATTGAGGAGTAAGAACCGAACGATTGTATAATTCTTCGGTTTCTTCGTAAATTAATTTTATTCTCTTAAATGCTTTTTTTAATCTCAAATCACTTCTAACTATTCCAACATAATTAGTCATAATTTGTTGTAATTCTTTTCTCGATTGAGTGATAAGACTTAATTCTTCATTTAGAACCATGCCCTCTGCGTCCCAATTTGGCACTTCATCACAATAATCCGTTGTTTGAATCTTTTTAACAGAATCTAAATAAGCTCTATGAGAATAAACTAAAGATTCTAATAAAGAATTAGATGCTAAACGATTTGCTCCATGCAAACCTGTACAAGAACATTCTCCAGAAGCATATAAATTATCAATACTTGTTCTTGAGTATTGATCAACTTCTATTCCTCCACAACAATAATGAGCAGCAGGAATAATTGGTATCATTTCTTGCGTAATATTAATACCTATTTCTAAACACTTCGCATATATATTAGGAAAATGACGCATAATTTCTTCTTTGCTGATTTCTCTGCAATCTAAATACTCATGCTCATCTCCCCTTCTTGTCATTTCTGCATTTACTGCTCTTGCAACAATGTCCCTAGGTGCTAAAGAGCCTCTCTCATCATATTTTTCCATAAAAGATTCTCCTGAAAGATTTTTCAAGATTCCTCCAGCACCTCTCATTGCTTCTGTAATTAAAAAAGAAGGTTTCTCTCTTGGATTAAACAAAGATGTAGGGTGGAATTGTATAAATTCCATGTGTCTTAATTTTCCTTTCGCCCTATGTACCATTGCTTGTCCATCACCTGTTGCTATTAATGGACTTGTGGTTGTAGAATACACATTACCATTTCCACCTGTACACAACATTGTAACCTTAGAAAGATATGTGTTTATTGTATTTGTTTTCTTATCTAATACATAAGCACCATAGCACCTAATATCCTCTCGTCTTCTAGTAACTTCTTCTCCTAAATGATGTTGAGTAATTATATCTATGGTGTATTGATTTTCTTTTAAAGTAACATTTGGATGAGAACGTACTTTCTCTAATAGAGCTCTTTCTATTTCAAAACCAGTATTATCTCTATGGTGTAAAATTCTATATTCAGAATGTCCACCCTCTTTAGCTAAATCATAAACACCAGTTTGATTTTTATCGAAGTTGGTTCCCCAATCTATTAATTCTTTGATTCTATCTGTAGATTCTGTAATAGTTATCTTTACACTTTCTAAATCACAAAGCCCTGCTCCTGCAATTAAGGTATCATTAATATGTTTCTCGTAAGAATCATGGTCATACATTACCGCTGCAATACCACCTTGTGCATATTTAGTTGAAGATTCTGATGCATCAGATTTTGTTAAAATACAAACCTTACCATAATCTGCAACCTTTAAAGCATAACTCAAGCCTGCAATTCCCGAACCTATTACCAAGAAATCTACTTTAAATCTCATAATTACATGCTATTTTAAAGCCTCTGCACCACTACAAATTTCTATTATCTCATTTGTAATAGAAGCTTGTCGTGCTTTATTGTAAGTAAGTTTAAGATCTTTTAACAGATTTGTTGCATTATCTGTTGCTTTATGCATAGATGTCATTCTCGCTCCATGTTCAGAAGCAAATGAATCTAAAAAGCACTTAAACAATTGTGTTTTTAGAGATTGAGGTATTATAGAATTAATTATTTCTATTTTAGATGGCTCAAAAATATAATCATTATTTATTTCAGAACCCTCTTGTTCAAAAGTAATTGGTAATAATGTTTCGTATGTCAATACTTGTGTTGAAGCATTCTTAAATTGGTTGTAGATAACTTCTATCTTATCATATTTGTTTCCTAAAAACTCTTCAATCAATACCTCACACTCTTTAGCAACATTATCAAATGATAAATTATCCCATATTTCATCATTCTCTCCTAAATAAGTGATAACATTGCCTTGCTTTTTATAGAAATCTGAGCCTTTCTTACCAAAAGTCTTTATGTCTATTTTTATATTAGGATTATTTTCTTTGTAGGACTCTATTCTTTGATTAGTAGCCTTTATTACATTTGCATTAAATGTAGAGCACAATCCTTTGTTACTTGTCAATACTAAAATCAAAACATTATTTAAAACTTTCGATTGTCTAGCAAGAGGTAATTCATCTCTCTCACTGCTACAAAGATTCTGTATTATTTCAGTCATCTTTGCAGAATATGGTCTTAACTTCAAAATTGCGTTTTGAGATTTACGCAATTTTGAAGCTGAAACCATTTTCATTGCACTCGTTATCTGTTGAGTTGAACTAACAGAAGCTATTCTTGTTCTAATTTCTTTAAGATTAGCCATAAATAACTATGCTTTATATTTTCTACTTATATCTTTTGCTATACTTTCCAACTTAGCCATGATTTGATCATCAAGTTTTCCTGCACCTAAAGCATTCAACATTTCTTTCTCATTACTTTCAAGGTGGAAAATAAACTCTTCTTCAAAGTTTTTAACTTTATTTGTTGGAACATCTCTCAACCAACCATTAGTTCCACAAGCTATAATTGCAACTTGATGTTCAACTTTCATTGGTGAATATTGAGATTGTTTTAATATTTCAACATTTCTTTTACCTTTTTCCAACACAAACTTAGTAGCCGCATCAAGATCTGAACCAAATTTAGAGAAAGCTTCCAACTCACGATATTGAGCTTGGTCTAATTTCAATGTTCCAGAAACCTTCTTCATTGATTTAATTTGTGCTTTACCTCCAACACGTGATACAGAAATACCTACGTTAATCGCTGGTCTAATACCTGCATTGAATAAATTTGTTTCAAGGAATATCTGACCATCTGTAATAGAAATAACGTTAGTTGGAATATATGCAGAAACGTCCCCTGCTTGAGTTTCAATAATAGGAAGAGCAGTCAAAGAACCACCACCCTTTACAAGATGTCTTATACTTTCAGGTAAATCGTTCATGTTTTTTGCTACAGTATCCTCATTGATAATTTTACCAGCTCTCTCCAATAATCTTGAGTGTAAGTAGAATACATCTCCAGGATAAGCTTCACGTCCTGGTGGACGTCTTAATAATAGAGAAACTTCACGATACGCAACTGCTTGCTTACTCAAATCATCATAAACTACCAAAGCAGCACGTCCTGTGTCTCTAAAGAACTCCCCAATAGCAGCTCCTGCAAAAGGAGCATAGAATTGCATTGCAGCAGAATCAGATGCAGTTGCTGCCAACACTGTTGTATAAGCCATAGCACCTTTTTCTTCTAAAGTTCTAACTATATTTGCAACAGTAGAACCTTTTTGTCCACAAGCAACATAAATACAATAAACAGGTTCCCCTTTATCGTAAAATTCTTTTTGATTTAATATAGTATCTATTGCGATAGCCGTTTTACCCGTTTGTCTATCACCAATAATCAACTCTCTCTGTCCTCTTCCGATAGGAATCATAGAGTCAACCGCTTTCAAACCTGTTTGCAATGGCTCTTCAACTGGTTGTCTATAAATAACCCCTGGTGCTTTTCTTTCAAGAGGCATTTCATACAACTCTCCTGAAATAGGGCCTTTTCCATCTATAGGTTCACCTATAGTATTAATTACTCTACCCAACAATCCTTCCCCTACTTTTATAGATGCAATTCTTTTTGTTCTTTTAACAGTATCACCTTCATTTATTGATTCTGATTCTCCTAAAATCACAACCCCCACATTATCTTCTTCAAGGTTTTGAACTATTGCTTGAACGCCATTATCAAATTCTACCAATTCCCCTGCTTGAACATTCATTAAGCCATAAACTCTCGCAATTCCATCACCTACTGTCAAAACTGTACCAACTTCTTCCAATGTAGCTTCCAAATTAGAATTTGAAAGTTGTTGGCGTAATATCGCTGTTATTTCCGATGGTTTTATTTCTGCCATATCTATCCTTATTTTTTAGAATATTCTTTCGTATATATTCTTGTTAAATTCCTTTTTTAATTTTGTTATTTGTTTACTGAAACTTGCATCATATTGTTTTCCTTCAACAGTTAGAGAAAAGCCCCCTAACAATTTAGGATTAACAAATAATTGCAAATCTATTTTAGAAGACAATTTTTCTTCAATTTCTCTTCTAATCTCATTTACAATCACCTCATCAAGAACTTGAGCTGTTGTAAATCTAACAGTTTTTATGTGGTTAAACTCCTTATACAATTCAGTATATCTATCTGCTATTTCAAACAAAATAACATCTCTTCTCTTTGTAACTAACAATTCCATAAAAAGAGTAGAAATTTGTTCTACCTTACCAGAAAAGATATCATGGATTATACTTTTCTTTTTTGAAGGCTTAATCACAGGATTTTTCAAAATAGCCTTCAATTGCGGAGATTCTTCACAAACCTTCTTAATTAATAGCATATCCTCATAAACTCTGTCGATCACATTATTCTCTTGTGCAAGATCAAACAAAGACTGAGCATAACGAGTTTGTAATTTAAAACTATTCATTATTATTTAAGGTTTATTTCTGACATTCTCTTACTAATAATTTCATTACTTTTAGCTTTATCAGAAAGTTCATGTCCTAAAAGATCTTCTGCTATTTCTATAGAAAGATGAGCTATTTGATTCTTTAAATCTGTCATAGCATGCATCTTTTCATATTCAATGTTTTCACGCGCTGAAGCAACAATTCTTTGAGCTTCTTTTTGAGCTTGAGTTTTAGCTTCCTCTATCATTTTTTCTTTTAGCTCTTTAGTTTGTTGCAACATTAAATCTCTTTCTTTTTGAGCCTCTATTAGTAATCGTTCATTTCCCGCTTGCAATTGTTTCATTTCTTCTCTTGCCAACGCTGCTTCTTCAAGAGATTGTTTAATTTTTTCTTCTCTTTTCAGCATCATAGAAATAACTATTGGCCAACCGAATTTCCACAAAATGAACAAAAGGACTCCAAAAGTTAGAGTCATCCAAAATAAAAGACCAATATCAGGTGTTAATAGTCCCATATATTTAATAAAATATTAGTTTCTTAATAAAACATAGCAACAAAACCAATCGTCATGCTGCTATGTTATAACTCTTTGTTTGTTATTTCATCAATATAACCAACAAACAAACCACATTAGCGAACAAAGCAACAGCTTCTACTAACGCAGCTGCAATAATCATATTAGAACGAATATCTCCTGTTGCCTCAGGTTGACGAGCAATGGCGTCCATTCCATTACGTCCGATATTTCCAATACCTATACCTGCACCTACAGCAGCGATACCTGCTCCAATGCCTGCTAAACCATAACCGATTGTTGGGTTAGCAACAGCTTCTAATAATAATGATAAAGATGTCATAATAATTACTTTTTGTTATTTAAATTAGTTCTATTACTTATAAAAATGCGTTCAAAGTTATAATTTTTTTTGCATACCAAAGAGAAAAAATAAGAAAAAAAAACAATCAACTAATAAAATACATTAATTATCAATTAATTAGAAATATTTATTCAAAGTTTTAGCATAAAAACATTGCAGAAATTAAACAAAGATGTATCTTTGCACTCGCAAAATCAATGAATTTTGACATTGTCTTCGTAGCTCAGCTGGTAGAGCAATTGACTCTTAATCAATGGGTCCAGGGTTCGAGTCCCTGCGAGGACACTACTTTCATCCAAGTGTGGTTCTTATGAAAATCACAGAAATAATAAAAGAAAAATCACAACAACACTTTGAAAGTGTTGTTTCTTTTCGTAGACATTTACACCAATATCCGGAACTTTCAAAGCAAGAGAAGGCTACTTCAGAATACATTTGCTCTATACTTGATACCATAGAAGGTGTAGAATATAAAGCAAACGTAGGAGGTTATGGTATTTATGGATTTGTCAAAGGTAAAAATCCTCAAAGTAAAACTATAGCTTTAAGAGCTGACATGGACGCTTTACCAATAAAAGAATGCACAAACTTACCTTTTGCTTCAAAAAATGAAGGAATAATGCACGCTTGTGGCCATGATGCACACACAGCAATCCTGTTAGGAACAATCAAAATACTATCAGAATTAAGAGATTCTTTCAGTGGACAAGTAATGTTCATCTTTCAACCTTCTGAAGAACATTATCCAGGAGGAGCAATAACGATGTTAAATGATGGAATGTTCAAAGACATAACACCGTCTGCTATATTTGCTTTGCATACAACACCTGAATTAGAATGTGGTAAAATCGGAATAAAAGAAGGAAAATACATGGCTTCTACTGATGAAATTTACATAGAAGTAAGAGGCAAAGGAGGACATGGAGCAACACCTGATTTGAATATTGACCCTATAGTTGCAGCATCGCATGTTGTAATAGCATTACAAACACTTGTTAGTAGAAATGCAAATCCTACACTTCCAACAACATTTTCCGTAGGAACATTTCTTGCAAATGGTAGAACAAATATAATCCCTTCAAAAGTAGATTTAGAATGTATCATTCGCACCTTTGATGATAATTGGAGAAAAGAAGCTCATAAATTAATACACAGAATAAGCGAAAATACAGCTAAGGCATTTGGAGCAACTGCTGACGTATTTATTGACCACGGATACCCATATTTATATAACGATCCAAAGCTTACAAAAACAACACGCACTTTAGCCCAAGAATATCTTGGAGAAGAAAACGTATTAGATATAGATATGAGAATGACGGCTGAGGATTTTGCTTACTTTGCACAAAGAGTTCCTGCTTGCTATTTGAGATTAGGCACAAAAAAAGCTAATGAAGCAATAACCAATCTACACACAGCTAATTTTGATATTGACGAAAGAAGCATGCAAGATGCAATAGGACTTCTTTCCTTTTTAGCAATTGAAAATCTAAACATTCAATAAAAGAAAACCCAAATCAAGAGTTATTGATTTGGGTTTATTTATTCTTGATTTTATTTTCTTGAATTAAGCCTTAAAAAATTCCCTTATTTTAGAAATAATATAAGTTTGTTGCACCTCATCTAATTCTGTGTGCATTGGCAACGAGACAATACACATTCAGATAATTCCTCAGACACCTTTAATTCATCGCCTTGTCTTGCAATTTGCAAAAATGCTTTTTGTAAATGCAAAGGAATTGGATAATACACCATCGCAGGAATATTGTTTTCTGCAAGAAAATCCTTTAATTTATCACGCAAACCATTTTTAATTTTCAATGTATATTGATGATAAACATGTGTTGAATAAGCAACTTCTATTGGAGTTTCTATTTGCTCAATACCTTTTAGTCCTTCAGTATAAACTTGTGCAGCTTTATATCTTGCCTTTTGATACTCTTCAAGATGTTTCAGTTTAACATTTAATATTGCAGCTTGAATAGAATCTAAACGAGAATTAACTCCAAGCACCTCGTGATGATATCTTACTTTCATACCATGATTAGCTATCATCTTCATCTTTTCAGCTAAAGCATCATCATTAGTAAATATTGCGCCACCATCACCAAAACA
>RHMF01000354.1_pt1 | contig 19252 bp, 9 predicted proteins | sample 5365151 | NCBI WGS metagenome assembly RHMF01 (sample SAMN10266501, study PRJNA497801) | feces metagenome | isolation source: feces | host: Bos taurus | place: China: Prairie of Fairy Mountain | collected 2017-08-14 | reverse complement strand
TAGCCCCATCTTGGCTGGTCGTTCATATCGATTGACTGCCAGCGTGATACCTCGCGGTCACGAGCACCTGACGCAACCTGCTGCTTGACATAGTAATCAACTTTCTGGTTGAAGTTCTCGGGTGCCAGAGCAGCATCCTTAATCTCCTGCCAGCGGTCGTAAATCTTCTGGTGGATGTTGGCAGGGTTCTCGCTAATGATACGCTCATAGATGCGGAAACCGCTTGATACCCAGCCCTGGTTAGGATCCTCGGTGTAGCGGTGCCATTGGCGACCCAGTGTGCCGTCGAGATCCCACAAGCCGTGGATAAACTTCTTCGACTCCTTCACATCGCGCAGGATCCAGAATGTGTTACGACCAATGTTGTCGTGTGCAACAATCATATTCAGGTAGATGAAGCCATCCACAATGCTGTTCATATCGAAGTGCTCCTCAAACTTTGCACTGAAGTCCTCCTTGCTGCTTGAGCCAACAAAGGTGATCATATCGGCAAGGTAGTTGAAGTTTGGCTGCATTCCGTCGTCGGCATCGGGATACTCCTGCTCAATGTCGGCTGCGCTCCAGTAGTAGCTGCTGTTTGAAACCGTAGGGCAACCTCTCAGTCGGCAGGCATCTGTCCAGCCCTTTGCCTTGTAGATGTAACCTCCCTGCTGCTCAATCTGATACTGCTTGCGGTCGATGCGGTCGGTAAGCGTAAACAGTCCAAAATACTCGCCGTTGATAAACGCCTCTACGTGGTGACCACGGGTGCCACTCATCGCTTTTGGCTTCTCGTTTACATAGTATGGCTTGTTGAACTCATTCCATATGTCGAAACATACGCGGGTACGCATATGTGCAATATCGAGGAACATAGCATCCAATATCCACGAGTTGTCGTTGCGGATGTTCAGCAGCTCCGCCTCACGCTTCTCGCCAGCTTTGTCGTAGAGCTTGAAGTTGTAAGGCTTCTTCACATATCGCATTGCGCCAGCACCACGATACTCAATGCCCGCCTTGCTCTCAAAATATTTCAGGTTCTTTCTATTGCCGTCATCGGTGCGTGCCTTGGGGTCGTAGAGCTTGATGGTGCAGTCCACCTTTGGCTCATCCTTGATAGGCTGCTCGGTGTTAATCTCCACGATTGGCAGACCCGAAACCATCAGAACGTGAGAACCCTTCTTGGTTGTAGATGTGCCGTGGGTGTTGAGTCTCAATGTTGAGCCAGCCTTCAGCTTGTCGAGGGTGATGATGTCGCCAGAGTAGTACTTTGTGTTGCTGTTGCCGATGGTTATCCACTGCACACCCTCGCCGAAGAACTCTATCTTAACGCCCTTGGTTTTGTCGGTTTCATCCATATCCACCGAATACATATAATCTCGTGAGGTTGTTCGGCTGTCGGTAGGGCACTTGTAGCCGTCGATGATAAGCTCGTCGAGCCCCATCACAACGTTGTTCGCCGGAGCACCCTTTTGTGTGAGTGCAACCTCGTAGTTCTCGCCGCTCTTCTTGTCCTTAATCAGGATGTTTGCCTTGCGATAAGCCGTGCCCTCGTTGTATGACACCTCAAGCACATTTTCGGTGACATTTATCCACTCCTTGGCATCGGCAGGGAGGCTGATTGAGTAGCCCTCCTTTGGAAGACCCGCAATCTCCACGTCGCCACCGCCATAACCTATTGTGTATGAGGTGCAGGGCAATGTGAAGTAGTATGCCCATCGCTGCGATACTGCCACCGTAGCTCTTGCATTGCCTGTGGTTGTGGTGAAGGTGATGTCGGCAGAACGGTCGCGGTTGCTCTCGTTGTTCTTAACCATAATCTCCACCTCGGTCTCGCCCGCAGTGCCTGATGAAGGGAAGATTGTTATCCAATCCTTGCCTGTTGATTCGGCTTTCCAGTTTACCGATGACTCCACGATGACAATGTGGGTGTCGCCCGCTACGGGAGTCTTGATAACTTCTTCCGATACCTCAATAGTGGCAGTAATCGGAGTATCAGGCTCTTCGGTTGTGCCATTGTCATCAATCTTCAAATCTCCGCCGCTCTCGCACGCAAATGCAAACAGCGAGAAAAGAAGAAATGGCAATAATTTCAAACTCTTGAGTCTCATTGGTTTTCGTTGTTTATAGGTTAGGTTTTATGTCGTGGTTAGGTTTTGTCGTATTACTCGTGCTCAAGCGAATTGATAAGCGAGTCGAGCTTCTTGTGACGCTTCTGCCACCACTCCTCCATATATGCAATCTCGCCGTTTACGTTGTCGTAATAGACAGCCTCGTAGTTCCACCTTGGCTGCTCGCTCACGTCGATGCTCTTCCAGCGTGCCACCTCGCGGGCGCGTGCTCCCGAAGCATACTGCAACTCGGCGTAAGCCTCAATCTTCTTGGCGAAGTTGGCTGGTGCCAAAGCCCCATCCTTAATCTCCTGCCAGCGGTCGTATATCTTCTGGTGGATGTTGGCGGGGTTCTCCTTGATGATACGCTCGTGGAGATAGAATGTTGTGCCACTGTCGTTGTTGCCGTGACCCACAACCCATCCGCTGAGGTATCTCCAGGGCTGGTTAGGATCCTCCTTGTGGCGGTCCCAGTTACGACCCAGTGAGCCGTCCAAGTCCCACAAGCCGTGCATAAACTGCTTCTTCTCGTTTACGTTGCGGATGATCCAGAATGTGTTACGACCGATGTTGTCGTCGGCTACAATCATATTCAGGAAGATGAAGGCATCCACCACGCTGTTTGTGTCAAACCACTGCTCGAACTTCTCGCTGAACTCGCTCTTGGTGCTGTTGCCGACGAACTTGATAAGCTCCGCCATATGGTTGAAGTTTGGCTTGCCGCCGTCATCTGCATCGGGATACTCCTGCTCAATGTCGGCAGAGCCCCAGTGGTAACTGTTGTTGCTTGGTGTGTCGCAACCTCTTAACAGACAGGCATTTGTCCAACCCTTTGCCTTGTAGATGTAGCCGCCATTTTGCTCAATCTGATACTGCTTGCGGTCGATGCGGTCGCTAAGGATGAAGAGACCCTTATACTCGTTGTTGATGAACACCTCGACATAGTGACCGCGTGTGCCACTCATCGCCTTTGGCTTCTCATCCACGTAGTATGGCTTGTTGAACTCGTTCCAGATATCGAAGCATACACGGTTACGCATATGTGCAATGTCAAGATACATACCATCCAATATCCACGAGTTGTCGTTGCGGATGTTCAGCAGCTCCGCCTCGCGTTTCTCGCCCGCGCTGTCGCGTAGCTTGAAGTTGTAAGGCTTCTTCACATAACGCTGTGCTCCTGCTCCACGATACTCAATGCCGCCCAGACTCTCAAAGAATGTGAGGTTCTTCTCCTCGGCATCGGTGCGACCCTTTGGGTCGAAGAGGCGGAATGTGCAGTCCACCTTGGGCTCATCGACAATGGTGCTTGAGGTGAAAATCTCCACCAGAGGCAGACCCGATATGATGAGCTGGTTAAGACCTGTCTTGTCGGTTACGCTGTTGTGAGAGTGGATGTCGATGGTGGTGTTGGCGGTAAAGTTTTGGAATGTAACCATATCGCCCGACTTGATTTTGGTTGGGTTGTCGCCAATGGTAATCCACTCCACGCCGTCGCCGTTGTATGTGAGCTTGACTGTGCGAGAGGTGGTGGGGGAGTCCATATCCACCGAGTAGAAGAAGTCGGAGATTGAAGAATAACTATCTGAAGGACAGTAGTAATCGTCAATCTTAAGCTCCGACAGCGTGAGGATGTTTGTCACGCCCTCGGCACTCTCCTGAATAAGCAGTACCTCATATTTCTTGCCCGCGTTGTTGTCGGTAATGGTGATGATGGTGTTACGCGACTCCTTGCCAGTGTTTTTTGATACGGTGAGAACATTTGATGTAGCCTTCACCCACGCCTGTGCAGCTGCCGAGAGCGTGATGGTAAAGCCTGTCTTGGGCAGACCGCTGATGATAATCTCGCCGCCCAGAGCACCAATGGTGTAGTCCTTGCAGGGGAGGGTGAAGTAGTTGCTCCACGCCTGATCAACCTTCACGCTGACACTCTCCTGACCCGCCTTGAAGGTAATCTGTGCCGAGCGGCTTGTTCTGCCGTTGTTGGGCTTGATTGTCACCTGCACCTCAGTCTTGCCTGCTACTCCAGCCGATGGGGTAATCTTTATCCACTTGTCGCCTGTGGTGGCTGCATACCACGAGTCGGGGGCATCGAGCGTGATGGTCTTGGTCTCGCCAATCACACCTGTGCTGATTGACTGTGTAGAGACGCTGAGAGGAGTGCGAATAATCTCTTCGCCTCCTCCACAAGATAAGCAGGTAATGAGCACCGCACAAAGAGCGATGCTCCACAAAAGTATGTTCTTCATACCGTTCCTTATTGGGTCTAAATTTTTTAGGTTAATTATCCTATTTGCCGTTGAATGTAGCCATCAGCTTGTCGAGCTTCTTCATACGGTCGTTGTACCAGGTCTTCATATATCTCGCCTCCCACTCTACGTCGCCGTAGTTGCCAGAGTAGTGTATCCAGCCGTTTGTACCTGTGGCAGCATCCTTTGTCTCCTCCTCACGCCAGCGGGCAATCTCGCGGTCGCGTGCGCCAGAGGTAATCTGCTTCTCGGCGTAGTAATCAACCAGAGCATTGAACTTCGATGGTGCAAGCTCGTTGTCCTTGAGTGCCATCCAACGGTCGTAAATCTTCTGCTGCAAGCCCTCTACATCGCCGTCGATGATTCGCTTGAAGAGCCAGAAGATAGCGCCGCCGTTGTTGTCCTGGTACCAGCCTCGGTTAGCGTCAGTAACCACACGGTTCCAGTCGCGACCAAGCACACCGTCCAAATCCCACAAGCCGTGCATAACCTTCTTTGACTCATTTATATTGCGGAAGATCCAGAATGTGTTACGACCTGCATTGTCGAAGCCCAGAATGAGGTTCAGGAAGATGAATGTGTCAATCACGCTGTTCTCATCCACGCGGCTAGAGAAGTTCGCGCTGAAGTTAGACTTTGAGGTCTTGCTCACAAAGTCAATAAAGTCGGCCATATGGTTGAAGTTTGGCTTCTTGCCGTCGTCAGCATCGGGGAACTCCTGCTCAATCTCGTCAGAGTTCCAGTAGTAGTCGTCATTGCTGCTTCGTGCCGAGTAGCCCTGCAACAAGCAGGCTGCTGTCCAGCCCTTTGCCTTGTAGATGTAGCCGCCATCCTGCTCAATCTGATATTGCTTGCGGTCGATGCGGTCGGTCAGCATAAACAGACCCATATACTGTCCATTCACGAATACCTCCACATAGTGTCCGCGTGTACCACTCATCGCTTTTGGCTTCTCGTTCACATAGTATGGTTTGTTGAATGTGTTCCACAGGTCGAAACATACGCGGTTACGCATACGTGCCATATCAAGATACATAGCATCCAAGATCCACGAGTTGTCGTTACGGATGTTCAAAATCTCCGCCTCGCGCTTCTCGCCTGCACTGTCGTAGAGCTTGAAGTTGTAAGGCTTCTTTGGGTAACGCATAGCACCCGCACCACGATACTCGATGCCCGCCTTGCTCTCGAAATATTCGAGGTTTTTCTCCTCGGCATCAGTACGCTTCTTTGGGTCGAAAATAGCGAAGTTACAGTCCACCTTCGGGTCATCCTTGATTGACTCCGAAGAGTAGATGGTAACGATAGGCAAGCTGGTGATCATCAGGATGTTCTCGCCCACAACATCAGCATTTTTGTTGTGCGAATAGATGGTGATTTTCTCGCCTGGAGCCATCCCGGTGAATGTCGCTGTGTCGCCCGAATATATCTTCTTTGAGTTCTTGTCGCCGATGGTAATCCAGTCCACGCCGTCGCCGTTGAACTCCACCTTTGCCGAGCGTGTCGCTGGGGCATCCTCGTCCACCGAGTAGAGGAAGTCTGACACCTCTGTGAAGCTGTCGGATGGTACATTGTAGCCGTCAATCTTGAGCTCCTTGATTGCAAAGAACGAGTTGTTGCCCGTCTTGCTTGTCTGAATCAGCAGAACCTCATATTTCTGGTTAATCTCTTCGTTTGTGATGGTGAGGTTTGCAGTACGACCCAAGTCGGTGAGGTTAGCAGAAACGTCAAGCACATTACCCATCACCTTTATCCAGCTCTGTGCGTTCACCGGCAGACCAATTCGGAACTTGCGCTCTGGCAGACCACCTACGGTAATCTTACCGCCACCGTAGCCGATGGTGTATGTTGCACAAGGCAGGTTGAAGAAGTAGCCAAACTCCTGCGACACCTTCAGCGAAGCGGTTTTCTCGCCCGACTTGAAGATGATGTCGGCATCACGGCTTTTGCCGCTGTCGTTAGGCTTGACTGTGAGCTTCACCTTGCTCTCGCCCGCAGCACCAGAAGATGGCGAAATGGTAATCCACTTGTCGCCAGTAGTTGTGGCACGCCACTCGTCGGGAGAGTTCACGGTGATTGTCTTGCTCTCTCCGGTCATTGCTGCAGCAAAGCTGTTCTCTGACACAGTCAATGGGGTGATGATTTTCTCCTCACCACCGCTTGTGCAAGAGCTCAACGCAGCAACAAATGCCACGATAACCAAGCTCTTCAAAAATAGGTTTTTCATACTTTTTTCCTCTCTGCTTCTTTATAAGTTGTTATCTGTTTACTCCAAATTTGGCATTACAAAGTCAAACTTCTCGTCACGAGGAGCTACCAGCGTGCCGTTCTTGATGTAGAGCGGTGCCACCTGAATTGACGAGCGGCGATACTTGAAATCCATCATATCGTGCTCGTGGTCATAGGGGTGCTGCGTGTGCTGCACTCGGTCGGGGTGGGTGAAGTAGAAGACATAAGCCTTGTCGCCCAGTACCACCACGTCGCCGTGTGCGCCCTGTGGCTTGTCGTCACGACGCTTGCCTGGCTTGTCGAGTATCAAGCCCTGCTTCTCCCAGGTGTTGAGGTCGCTTGAGCGGTGAACTCTCATTCCCTGCCACTCGTCGGTGAGCATCCAGTAGTAGTCGCCATAGCGGAATACCTTTGCACCCTCGTGTGCGCCGCCACCTACGGCTGGCTCGTCATCGTAAGACCACTTCTTCAGGTTCTTGCTCTCTGCCATCATCGTTACCGAGCCGCGCGCCTGGTCCTTGTACCACATTCTCCACTTGCCTTCTTCGGTCTTGAATAGCGTAGCGTCAATTACGCTGTCTGACGAGAGTGCAGGCGTACCCTCATACTTCCACTTCCACATATCCTTGCTTGTGAAGTGAACGATGTGCGCCTGACCGCCCCAGTGGGTGCGTACTCCCTTGATGTAGGCAACGAAGAGATGATACTTCCCATTATGATAAACGATGTCGGGTGCCCAAAAAGTATTATGACCCTCATCTATTTTCAAATCAAGTGTTCCACGATATACCCACGAGCGTCCGTTGTCGTCGCTCGATGCGATACCGATGGCGTTGCCGTAGCAGTAAGCCACAGCTGCGGTCTCGGCGTTGGCACGACGCTGTGTGTAGAGCATCCACCAGCTCTTCTCCTGGCGGTTCCAGATGAGCACAGGGTCGGCTGCACCGTCGGTGATAGGGTCGCGGAATAGCGGAGCTGGAGCGTTTTGAGCTATAAGCTCAAATGTGCAGCAGAAAATAAGAGCCAGTGTGGCTAAAAATTTATTCATTTTTGTTTGTTTTTGTAGTTAAAAGTTCGTATCTTTATGTTGTGGCTCTCAAAGGTAGGTATTTTTTTGAAAAATACGCGCGTAGGGGTCGAAAAAATCACATTTTTATTAAATATTCGATAAAAAATTGTGAGGAATAAAAAAAAATACTACATTTGTGTTGCGAATTACCCGAATTGTGGGTTTTAGCGAACAAAAACGAACCAAACTAAAGCCAAAAAGTGTAACAATACTAACGAAAAATTATAATTTTAACCGATTTTTAACTAAAACCTAATTTTTAACGAGAGAGAAAAACGAAACCTTAAACCAACAAAATCAGAAAAAACGAAAAAATGTTTTAACAAACAAATTCTTTTTTAACTAACTAAATCATTAATCATTATGCTTATGAACAAAATCAAAACTCGATTCAGCATTCGTACAATGCTGTGTGGTTTGTTGGCATTGTCGATGATGAGCTGTAATGACGCAGAGTTGTCAATTGAGACTCTCGGCGTTCAGGGCGACCCACACGACCCAACACAACCAATCGAAATCACTGACTTCTCACCAAAGGAAGGTGGTGCAGGTCAGCAGATGGTGATTTATGGAAAGAACTTCGGTAACGATCCATCTATCATCAAGGTGGCTGTTGGTGGCGCAGAGGCAGTTGTGGTTTCTTCAAACGGTACCGCAATCTACTGCTTGATTCCATCAAAGTCAACAGAGACTCAGGCTCCTGATTTCAACGGATCAGAGGAGGATGAGGTTGTACCAGAGGCATCTGCAACACGCGCTGACGACGCTGCTCCTGCACAGGAGGAGGTTGTTGGTACTCACGCTGTGTCAGTAGGTGTTGGTCCTCAGGGCTCAATGAAGCAGGCTGTATTCTCAGAGGGCGCTTTCGCTTACAAGAAGGTATGGCGTGTTGGTACATTGCTCGGTAAGGTAAACGACAAGAACGAGTTGGAGGTTAAGGATGGTCCATTTGAGGACTGCGGTAACTTCGACTGGCCACAGATGTTCGCTACCGATCCATTGAACCCTAACCACTTCTATGTATCAAAGGACGGTGGTGACGTTCGTTTGATCGATATGGAGAACCGTTATGTTACTACTATTATTAAGGGTAACACAACTCCTAACAACCGTATCCGTTCAGTTTCATTCTGTCCAACAAACATTTTGAAGCGTCGTCAGGATGGTACTATCAAGGAGCTCTATCCAGATTTCTCTTTGGAGCCATATCCAGCTGATGGTGATGTTGGTGCTTATGACTTGATCCTTTCTCACGATACTTGGACTCAGTCTAACCCAACTGTAACTCTTTATCGTCGTAACCGTGGTGGTTCTTACTCTGCTACTGACGAGTTCGGTGAGGAGTACACAATCGGTCCTGATGCATTTAAGAACTCTGACCGTATCACAGTTGCAACTGGTATCACTTGTAACGGTGCTTACGTTCACCCTTACTCTGGTTCATTGTACTACAACTCTTACTCAACTGCCGAGATGTTCAAGATGGACGCTTTGCGTATCTTCGACGGCAAGGAGGATCGTACAGGTGAGTCAATGTTTAAGTTCGGTGAGTCAGGTTGGGAGTTCAACAACGTTTGCCACCCAGATGGTCTTTATATGATTATGTGTATGATCAACCGTGGTTGGATCGGTAAGTCAGTTTACAACCGTTCTACAGATACATTCTCTGCAGGTACAGGTTATGTAGGTTCTGACGCCGTGATGGGTCTCGGCGGTGGCGCTGGTTACCTTGACGATATCGGTTTGAACGCTCGTTGTAACGCTCCACGTCAGGCTATCTTCGTTTACAACCAGGAGTATGCAGACAAGGGTATGGAGGATAAGTACGATATGTACTTTACAGACTCTAATAACCACTGTATCCGTAAGGTAACTCCACAGGGTATCGTTACAACTTTCGCAGGTCGTGGTAACAACCAGACTGCAGGTTATGCTGATGGTTTGGCTCGTGAGGAGGCTTTGTTCTCATATCCACAGGCTATCACTTACAACCCAGCTACTAAGGAGTTCTACATTGGCGACGGTGGTAACAAGCGTATCCGTGTAATCTACGAGGAGTAGTTGTTTATACCTTTTATTTATTATAAAAGATAAGTTATGAAAAAAATATTATCAGTATTAATATTGATGCTTGCCATCTGTACTTCAGCCTTTGCTCAGAACAAGACTATCAAGGTTAGCGGTACAGTAACTGACGAGCAGAACCAGCCTCTGATTGGTGTAAACGTTACTATTCAGGGTGTGACTGGTTTCGGTACTACTACCGATGTGGATGGTAAGTATACCATCGAGATGGAGCCTTATAACCGATTGGTTTTCTCTTATATCGGCTTCGTAGAGCAGGAGATCCTTATTAAGGAGCAGACAAAGCAGAATGTAGTTTTGAAGGAGGATGATGCTACATCTTTGGATGAGGTCATCATTACCGGTACCGGTGTTCAGAAGAAGCTCACCGTAACAGGTGCCGTAACTCAGATCTCTATGGACGACATCGCTTCAACTTCTACAAGCAACTTGACTAATATGCTCGCAGGTAACGTTCCTGGTGTGATGGCAATGCAGTCAAGCGGTCAGCCTGGTCAGAATACTTCTGAGTTCTGGGTGCGTGGTATCTCTACTTTCGGTGCTGGTTCTTCAGCTCTCGTATTGGTGGATGGTTTCCCACGTGACTTGAACGAGATTTCAATCGAGGATATCGAGTCTTTCACCGTATTGAAGGATGCTTCTACAACCGCTATCTACGGTTCGAAGGGTGCGAACGGTGTAATCTTGATCACTACAAAGAAGGGTAAGGCAGGTAAGGTTAACGTTGATGCTAAGTTCGAGGCAGCTTACAACACTCGTACAATGACTCCAGAGTTCGCTGACGGTTACTCATACGCTTCAATGATGAACGAGGCGTTGATTACTCGTAACAAGGAGCCTGAGTACTCAGCAGAGGAGTTGGAGATCTTGAAGCTCGGCTTGGATCCAGACCTCTATCCTAACGTAGATTGGCAGGACCTCTTGCTCCGTAACGGTGCGATGACTTACCGTGGTAGCTTGAACCTCTCTGGTGGTGGTAACACAGCACGTTACTTCATCTCTGGTTCTTACCTCAACGAGCAGGGTATGTATAAGGTTGATGAGAACATCAAGAAGGATTACGATACTAACGCTAACTCACAGCTCTACAACTATCGTATGAACGTTGATGTTGATATCACTAAGACAACTTTGGTTAAGGTCGGTGTATCTGGTTCATTGCGTAAGATGAACGAGCCTGGTCGTGCAGTAAACGTATGGGAGGCTTTGATGCGTCAGAATCCTATCGAGATTCCTGCAATGTACTCTGATGGTCGTTTCCCAACTCGTGGTGTCGATGCCGATACTAACCCTTGGGTTTTGACTACACAGACTGGTTACAACGAGACTTGGAACAACAAGATTCAGACTAACATCACATTGGAGCAGAAGCTCGATTTCATTACTAAGGGCTTGAGCTTCGTAGGTCGTTTCGGTTACGATACTAACAACGGTTCTAACATCCGTCGTAAGAAGATGCCTGAGTTGTACAAGGCTAACAAGCAGCGTAACGAGGCTGGTGAGTTGGTATTCAACCGTATCGCAGCTGAGGAGAAGATGTCACAGGAGTCTGGTTCATCAGGTTCACGTTATGAGTACTTGGAGGCTGAGTTGCACTACAACCGTGGTTTCAAGGATCACAACATCGGTGCTACTTTGAAGTACAACCAGAACTCATCAATTTCTACAGTAGGTATCGGTGGTGATATCATCAATGGTATCGCTCGCCGTAACCAGGGTCTCGCAGGTCGCGTTTCTTACAACTGGAAGAACCGCTACTTCGCTGACTTCAACTTCGGTTACAACGGTTCTGAGAACTTCGCTAAGGGTCACCAGTTCGGTTTCTTCCCAGCGATGTCAGCTGCTTGGAACGTTGCTGAGGAGGGTTTCATCCGCAACAACGCTAAGTGGATCAATATGTTCAAGATCCGTTACTCTTATGGTAAGGTAGGTAACGATAACCTCGGTGCTCGTTTCCCATACCTCTACACTATCGGAGGTGTTGATCGTGGTTACCAGTGGGCTGACCTTGGCTACAACAAGTCTTACACTGGTTTGGCTTACACATCTTTGGCTAACAACAACGTAACTTGGGAGATCGCGACTAAGCACGACCTTGGTATCGACTTGGCTCTCTTCAACGATAAGTTCGGTTTGACAGTTGACTACTTCAACGAGTATCGTGAGGGTATCTATATGACTCGTAACTACGTATCATATATGGTCGGTTTGAACGGTTTGGCTCCTACAGCTAACGTAGGTAAGGTATCTTCTGAGGGTTTTGATGGTAACTTCCATTTCAACCAGAAGCTCGGCGAGTGGGATTTGACACTCCGTGGTAACATCACTTACTCAAAGAACACTATCGAGGATCGTGATGAGGAGAATGCATACTACAAGTATCAGTTGCAGAAGGGCTACCGAGTAAATCAGGCTCGTGGTTTGATCGCTGCTGGTATGTTCTCTGACTATGAGGAGATTCGTAACTACCCAACTCAGCAGTTTGGTGAGGTTATGCCTGGTGACTTGAAGTATAAGGATGTAAACGGTGATGGTATCGTTGACGGCGGTGACGTTGTTGCTATCGGTGCTACTGAGCGTCCTAACTTGATCTACGGTGTTGGTTTGTCAGCACGTTGGAAGAGCTTCGACTTCAACATCCACTTCCAGGGCGCAGGTAAGTCTTCTTACTGCATCCAGGGTCCATCAGTTTACGCGTTTAGCCAGAAGGAGATTGGTAACATCCTTCCTGACCTCGTAGATGGTCGTTGGATCGACTCTACAATCTCTGGTACAGAGGCTACAATGAATCCTAATGCATCATACCCACGTCTTTCTTATGGTGGTAACTCTAACAACTACCGCGCATCTACATTCTGGTTGCGTAATGGTTCTTACCTCCGTTTGAAGACTTTGGAGATTGGTTACAACTTGCCACAGAAGTGGGTTAACAAGATCTACTCTAAGAACATTCGTTTGTTCTTCATCGGTACTAACCTCTTGACTTTCTCTGAGTTCAAGTTGTGGGATCCTGAGATGGGTTCAACTACCGGTGCACACTATCCGTTGGCTAAGACATTCTCATTTGGTTTCAACATTAGTATGTAATCTTTATACATTACGAATATGAAAAAAGTAATTAAATATTTATCAATATTGGCAATTTCGGCTGTAGCTGCGACTTCTTGCTCTGACTACTTGGAGGTTGATCGCTACTTCAATGACCGAATGACGCTTGAAAATGTGTTCACCAATCAGGACTATGCAGAGCAGTGGTTGGCTGATACATATTCTCACCTGAGAGGAAGCAACACAGAGGTTTGTGGTAAGTACAATTCTCCACACAACTTCGCTGATGATCAGACTTTCGGTGATGGTCACCGTACAGACCACTATGGTTATGTAACAAGTGGTCAGTGGGAGATGGTAGACTACGCTTCTAACGTGTGGTCAGAGTGCTACAACGGTATCCGCAAGGCTACTATCTTTATGCAGAACGTACATATGTTGATCGCCGACTCACGTTATGTAACTGAGGAGGATGTTAAGGACTACCACGCACAGGCTCGTTTCGTACGTGCTTACTACTACTGGTTGCTTCTTAAGAAGTACGGTCCAGTTCCAGTACTCGGCGACGAGATTTTGGATTACAATGAGTCTTACGACGATTTGGCTCGTGCTCGTAACACATTCGACGAGGTTGTTGATTTCATCGCTTCTGAGATGGTTATCGCTGCTGAGGATCTTCCATTGACACGTGGCGTTTTGGAGGCACAGCGTCCAACTCGTGGTGCTGCTTTGGCAACTCGTGCAAAGGCTTTGATCTACGCTGCTTCACCTTGGAACAACCCTAAGGAGGGTGCTGGTGACTCTTATCAGTTCGAGGATCTTACTAACTTCGACGGTAAGTTGTTGATGGCTCAGGAGTACAATGACGAGAAGTGGGCAAAGGCTGCTGCAGCTTGTAAGGACGTTATGGATCTTGGTGTTTACCAGCTCCACGTTGTTGCTCCTCGTTCAGTTGCTGCTGATGGTTTCCCTGTAACAGTTGAGCCTTATGATGATGGTGACTTCTCAGAGAACAAGTGGCCAGAGGGTTACGCTGATATCGACCCATATGAGTCATATCGTTCACTCTTCAACGGTTCTTACACTGTTGACGGTAACACTGAGATCATCTTCGGTCGTGGTCCTGCTGCGAACCAGGGTGAGAACATCAAGAACCAGATGGTACAGCACCAGATGCCACAGTCAATCGGTGGTTGGAACGTACACGGTATGACACTCAAGCAGTTGGATGCATACTATATGGTTGATGGTACAGATGCTCCTGGTAAGGATACTTACGATGAGGAGGCTGCTGAGAAGCGTGTTAAGGGTTATACTACCGCTGCTGGTGAGTACCCACACCTCGACGCTGCTGGTATCTCATTGCAGTTCGCTAACCGTGAGCCACGTTTCTACGCTTCAGTAGCTTACTCTGGTACAAAGTGGCCTGCGTTGTCTTACTCAGGTAACCACGTACAGCTCCGTAACCAGATTTGCCACTACTACCGTGGTACACGTGACGGTTACCTCAATGGTAAGCTTTGGTTGCGTACTGGTATCGGTTCTATCAAGTTCTACCACCCAGAGGATGCTAACAACGGTGACAACGCTGTTATCCGTGATAAGGTTGAGCCAGCTATCCGTTACGCTGATATCCTTATGCTTTACGCTGAGGCATTGAACGAGGTTCAGGAGAGCTACTCAATCCCATCTTGGGACGGTTCATTCGAGCACGATATCTACCGTGATGTAAACGAGATTAAGAAGGGTATTCGTCCTGTACGTTGCCGTGCTGGTGTACCTGACTACGATGATGAGACTTATGCTAGCGTAGAGGCTTTGCGTGCAAAGATCAAGCGTGAGCGTCAGATCGAGTTCTTCGCAGAGGCACAGCGTTGGTGGGATTTGCGTCGTTGGAAGGATGCTACAGAGGAGTTGAACAAGCCTGTTTACGGTTATTCAGTTATGATGACTGAGGCTCAGAAGGATAAGTTCTACGTACCAACTGAGGTTCCACAGTACGCACAGGTCTTCACAAACAAGATGTACTTCTGGCCTATCAGCAAGACTGAGTTGAAGCGTAACCCATTGCTTACTCAGAACCCAGGTTGGCAGACATTTGATTAACATTAAAACGTTAAGTATATTATGAACAAGATTTTAAATATAATCATTGCAGTTGCAGCTCTTACATTCTGCTTCTCTTGTAACAACGAGTGGGAGGATGAGCAGTTTGCACACTACGTAGGCTTCAAGGCTCCTATCAACTCTGAGGGTTGTACATCAGTATACCTTAAGATGAAGCCTGCCGGCGAGCTTGCTAATTACAAGTTGCCATTGGTAGTTTCTGGTAGCACACCTCACAGTGGTGATTTGAACGTAAAGGTAGAGCTCGACCTCGATACTTTGGAGCAGCTCAACCTTAAGAACATCGGTTTCAACCGCCAGGATATCTGGTGGGAGCCAGTACCTGAGGATGCTTACACATTCCCTTCACAGGTTACTATCCCATCTGGTCAGGCAGTTACTTTGATGGACATCAACATCGATCTTACAAAGTTGGATTTGGTACACCGTTACATCCTTCCTTTGCGAGTTTCAGAGGATCAGCCAGGTTACACTGCTAACACTCGTAAGCACTACAACAACGCTCTGTTGAACATCATTCCTTTCAATGATTTCTCAGGTTCTTATGGTGCATCTACAATGTTGGGTTACTCAGCTGATGACAATGGTAACTTCACAGACGCTATGATGTCTTTGGCTCCATTGACAATGTCTAACAAGATTTTCTACGCAGTAGATGACAACACAGTATTCTTCTACCCAGGTATCATCGACCACACTTATAAGCAGCGTGCTGACTATAAGGTATTCATCCACTTCGACCAGGGTGGTGCGTTGAGATTCGAGGCAGAGAATCAGGAGCTTCTCGACTTCCAGATTGTTGGTCCAGCTACTTACGATCGTCCAGAGCGTCAGGATGAGAACAAGCCTTACTTGCTTTACAAGTATGTGATCCTCCAGTTCACTTATGACTTTACAGATCACACAGGTGCCGTTCCTACTCGTTACCGCTTCAAGGGTGCGATGACTATGCAGCGTGCTATCAACACTCAGATTCCAGACGAGGATCAGGCAATTCAGTGGTAATATTATTTATCACAATATCGAGAGCTACTCCGAAAGGGGTAGCTCTTTTTTTTGTTTTATAATTATTCGGAATTATATAGTTTAGTGCTGTTGAGTCATTGCGAGGAGGAGATCAGTCCGACGTGGCAATCTCTTCTTTATAATGCGACGCGTCTAAAGTAGATAATTCCGTTTTGTTTTTTCGCGGGAATTGATTACTTTTGTATATAGAGGTTTCCGCCGAGGTGTTGGCGGAGCGGAGAAAGTATATAAAACGAGAATTATGAAGAGATTTGTGTCGGTGTTGTGTTGCGCCGTTGTGGCGATGACACTTGCTGCGTGTGCAGAGCAGGAGGATTTTACAAAGTGGGTTGATCAGCGTATCGGTACGGGTGGTCACGGTCACGTTTTTATGGGTGCCAACGTGCCATTTGGTCTGGTGCAGGTGGGTCCAACCAGTATCCCGCAGGATTGGGACTGGTGTTCGGGTTATCACGAGAGCGACCTCACGGTGATTGGTTTTTCGCACACTCATCTCTCTGGTACGGGTATCGGCGACCTGTTTGATGTGACGGTGATGCCAGTTGTTGGCGAGGTGAAGTATGCTCGAGGCCATCATCGTGACGAGAAGTCGGGCTTGTGGTCGTATGCCGATCGCTCGCAGGAGGAGTATGCTCCTGGATATTACTCTGTGCCGCTGGAGCGATATGGCGTGGTGGCGGAGATGACTGCTACATCGCGCGTGGGTCTTCATCGTTACACATTCCCTGCGGCGGAGGATGCAGCTATTGTGTTCGACCTGCAGAATGGTGGTTGCTGGGATCGCTTGACAGAGGCGAATATCACGCAGGAGAGCAAGACTGTGATTTCGGGCTGGCGTTTCTCGCAGGGCTGGGCGAATAATCAGAAGGTGTATTTCGTGGCGGAGTTCTCCAAGCCATTTGAGTCGCTTGAGGTGTTGCCCGAGAGTCGTTATGCACGCGCTAACTTCTCAACCAAGGAGGGCGAGCAGCTGATGTTGAAGGTTGCTCTGTCGCCTGTGAGTGTCGAGGGTGCGAAGGCAAATATGGCTGCGGAGCTGAAGGGCTGGAACTTTGAGGCTACCCGCAAGGCGGCGAAGAAGCAGTGGAACGAAGAGCTTGCGAAGGTGAAGATTGCGGGTGGTGACGATGCACAGAAGCGAGTATTCTACACCGCGCTCTACCACACGATGATTGCCCCATCGGAGTTTTGCGATGTAAATGGCGACTACCGAGGTGCTGATGGCGAGGTACACACCAACCCAGGTCATAAGACATATACAACCTATTCGTTGTGGGATACCTACCGTGCAGCGATGCCACTTCTGACCATCACTCAGCCACGAAGAATGTCGGATATGGTGAACACGATGCTTAACATCTGCGACGAGCAGGGTCGCCTGCCCGTATGGCACTTGTGGGGCTGCGAGACCGATTGTATGGTTGGTAACCCAGGTGTGATTTCGGTGGCGGATGCTATCGTGAAGGAGATGGATGGTATTGATATGCAGCGTGCGTTTGAGGCAGTGAAGCTCACCTCGATGCATCCGGGCAGAGGCAACGGCGAGCGAATGGAGTTCGGCTACATCCCTGTGGACAAGATGACCGAGGCGGTGGCGAAGGATATGGAGTTTGCTATTGCCGATGGTGCGGCTGCCAATGCGGCTCGTAAGTTGAACAAGAAGGCGGACTTGAAATATTTTGAGGAGCGCAGCCACTCTTATCGTAACTATTTTGACTCTTCGACAGGCTTTATTCGTGGTCTTGACAGCAAGCGCGAGTGGCGCACACCATTCGACCCTTACTTCTCGGCTCACGGCAATGGCGACTACTGCGAGGGTAACGCTTGGCAATATACCTGGCTGGTGCCACAGGATGTGAAGGGTCTTGTAGATTGCTTCGGCTCAAAGGAGAAGACCGTTGAGAAGCTCGATTCGCTCTTTGCGGTCAGCTCAAACATCACGGGCGAGAATGCGTCGCCAGATATTTCGGGTCTGATTGGTCAGTATGCTCACGGCAACGAGCCAAGTCACCACGTTACCTATCTATATACTATGCTCGGTCAGCCTTGGAAGACGGCAGACAAGGTGCGTGAGGTGATGGCGATGTTGTATCACGACCGCGAGGATGGTCTTTCGGGCAATGAGGATGTCGGTCAGATGTCGGCGTGGTATGTGATGTCGGCGATGGGCTTGTATGAGGTGGAGCCTGCGGGTGGTCGCTACTGGTTTGGCTCACCACTCTTTGATGAGGTTGCACTGGCACTCCCAGCGGGCGAGTTCAAGGTTGTTGCCGAGAATAACTCTGCCGAGAACAGATATATCCAGCGCGTATGGCTCAATGGCGAGGAGTATCGCAAGCCTTATCTTGAGCATAGCCTGGTGATGCAGGGCGGAGAGCTTCGTTTTGAGATGGGGGCGGAGCCTGCATTGTGGTACGATGGCGAGTAGATTTTCTAAAACGATACAAATGGGTGGTTGTCTCAACTTCAGCAGTTGGACAGCCACTCTTTTTTTAATACTCCTCACGGCGACGAGTAACCATCGCAACAATCAACAGCAGAACAATCGCTCCGATGACCGATGCTATCAGCGTGCCAAATGTGCCGACAGGAAACCATCCCATCAGCCCTACGAGCCATCCTCCGAGAAAACCACCGACGATGCCGACAATCAGGTTGATGATAAAGCCCGATCCGCTGCCCCTGACAACAAGGTTCGCCAGCCAGCCGGCAACAAGTCCAATAAGAAGATACCACAAGAAATACATAACTTCAGAGTTTTGTTTTGCCCGAAGGGTGCAAAATGTGTGCAAAGTTGATTTCGGGGAGTGTTAATTTGTTACTTTGCGGGGCAAAAAAGATACTTTATATATATAGGTAGGGCTGTAAAGAAGATTTTTTTCACTTTTTCGTAAAAAAATGTTTCAATTACTTTTTTCTTACGGAAAGAGTGATTATATTTGCACTCGATTTTCCGACATCACTTTGTGAGAGGGGGAAGCAAAAGTTCTTTGAACATACAAGTGGGAATGCGAAAAGGGGCTGCAAAAAGGCGGTTTTCATTGAAAAAAACTTGAAAAAGTAAAAAAAATGAAAAAAAATAGCTAAAAAATTTGCAGAATTAAAAATAATCCCTACCTTTGCATCCCGTAACGGTTTGTTGCCGATGTAGCTCAGTTGGCCAGAGCACGTGATTTGTAATCTCGGGGTCGTGGGTTCGAATCCCTCCATCGGCTCTAACTTGAAAAGGTTAGACGTTCAACAAAATATTGGGAAGATACCAGAGTGGCCAAATGGGGCAGACTGTAAATCTGCTGGCGTACGCCTTCGGTGGTTCGAATCCATCTCTTCCCACT